>Ga0209358_10001640_pt1 | contig 17568 bp, 26 predicted proteins | sample LauGreFa1BDMLBSN_2_FD_187574 | JGI IMG/M metagenome (GOLD analysis project Ga0209358, IMG submission 187574) | Freshwater lake microbial communities from Lake Michigan, USA - Fa13.BD.MLB.SN (SPAdes) (version 2) | ecosystem: Environmental > Aquatic > Freshwater > Lake | place: Lake Michigan, USA... | reverse complement strand
GACGAATACCCAATTAATGTTACAGAGATTTCATTCAGTGATTTACCGGGTTACGGATTTAATTCTTTTAGTAATAGAAAAGATATGGAAAGAAAAATCATTAATATGTTAGAGGAGAATGAAATTGCGGATTTAGGAACATACAATACTAATTATTTAGATAAAAATAGACAAAGAATAATTAAAACAATCAGATATTTTTTAAATTTTATAATGCCAAAAAGACAATCATGATAGAAGAAAATTTAAAAATAAAAAATACGCTTAAAAAAGTTTACGAAAATCAAGACTTTGAAACATCTTTTGAAGATGATGTTACTTCATGGGACGATAATGAAACAATCTATGAAGAATATAGTTTCAAATATTACATGGAAGTTGGAAAAGTTTTAGGTGAAGGTGATAGAACTGTTGCATCAATAAATGTTATAATAACTGACATACAAAAAGATGACGATGACTATTACTATGATTGGGCCGAAAATGACTATAGTGAATTTGAATGGTATATCACACGTTTACATGATTTGTTAATTGAAGACATGGTTACTGATTTCCCAATATCTTTTTATCTTACTTTTTATGGTTATGATGAATATGATAATTTACCTTCTGATCAAAAAAACTTATAATTAAATCAAAAATATTATGGCACACCCAATATTACATGCAAAAAGTTCTGCCAAAAAGTTTGGCGGAAAATGGGAAGATTATATGCATCTTCATGACTGGTTAGATGAAACTAAGGGATGGTATGGACATTCATTTCACAGAGCGTTTAGACATCATTCTGAAGGGATATTTGAGATGGAACAAAGATTCGGATCACAGTTTGTAAATAGTGACGGTAAAACTGTATACACCAGATACGTTGGTGAACAACACGTTAAAGAAGATTGTGATGGGTATATACCATCTGCCAAAGAATGGATTCAAATTATCGAAAAGAAAGAACGCCCTATGTGGGCAATTAGAACTCAAAAATTAGAGTTTGAAGATTAAAAGTATTTAATAGTATGGGTAAGTTAGAAGCACTTCTTAAAAATGAATTTGAAAAAACACCAAAATTAAAAACAGAGTTTAAAAAATTTTGTTTATTACTTCAAGCATATTCAGATGACAGACAATTTTCATATGATTCTGATTTTATGTTAGGTGATAAAATTTATTGGGATAAAAATATGATGTTTTATGGTGGTGGGCAACAAATTGAAATGACACCAGTAATAGAGAATTTTTTTATTTCTGTATTACAAAAAATAATTAATATTGATTTGCTTTGGGATTATATTGATGATGAAAAGGCGGATGACGTAACAGAACACGGATGGTTGTTTATTTCTATATACCCTAAAACTAATGAATTAGAAATATCAATGAGTTACGATGTTTATACTAGTCAAGATAGGGAATATGAAGAATCTATTTCTGATATATTAGAAAATTATAAACCATCTTCTGAAACTCAAACAGAAATTGATGATTGGTATAAAAAAGGTGCTATATTTTTAGCAACTTATGAAGGTGGGGGAGATAGTGGCTACATTGACGATGACGTAAAAAGTAACATAGGTGAAAATCAAATACCAGGAATAATTGAAGATTTATGTTATAAAATGATAAACACCTTTGAAAGAGGTTACGAGTTAGAAGACGGTGGAAGAGGACAAATTTATGTTGATTTTAAAATTAATAAAATAAAAATGAGTCACGTTGAATACTCAAGAGCAGAGATTTACGAAGAAATGGTTACCATAAATTTTAATGACTAATATTTATAAATAAAAATATAAATGGATTATACTAAATTACCTGATAATGTTTTAAGATTAATTCTTAAAGAAATGATAAATCGACAAGAAGAGGGTGATTGTGATTTTGATTATGAACCATTTGATGTAGATTGTTATGATGAATTAACTAATATTTGTGGTTACTTTGGTGTAGAATTAAAAAATTATACTGACAGATCATACTTCATTCAATTGTGGAACGATAATCCTGATTTTGAAACAAAACCAATAGTTCGTCCTTCTTTAGCAAAATATGAAGTCATACATGAAGAGTCTGAAAGGGTTTATAGAACAAATTATTACAGTAATATTATTGAAAGTTATTATCCTGTTGATTCGGATATGTTATATTCCTTAAATAATAATGATGAATTTTATTATTATGAGGGAAGTAATTTTGATACAGATGTTCATGATAGTGAAATTACAGATGACTCTATACAAAGTATTAGAAAAATTGAAAAATGAAAAATATAAATTTAACAGAAGAACAAAAAAAAGTATTAGAAAAATATAACCTATACTTAAATGCTATTTTAGGTGATGCAGGAATGTATTGGTCTGCTTATGTTTACTACGATGACGGAATAGATTATATAGAAGGACCAACACCTAATGGATCAGGTGGATGGGAAAGAAAAGATGATTTATCACCTGAAGAACCTGGTTATAATCTTTTGTCTAATTTAGCGGATGATATAATTAAAAGTAATGAAGATAATTTTTATGATTTTTTAGATGATGATTATGCAAGAAGTGGAAATGTTAATTTACAATATAATCCACAAACTAAAATATTTACCTTAGGTTTTGATGCTTATGTTAGAAAAGGAGAAGAATCTGAAAACACAAAAACATTTGATGAAGTAGTCAATCAACCGTTACCTTGGTATGCTGGAAATCAAGAAAGACTATATAATAAATTAATTGATGAAGAATACATTCAAAAATTAATTGATGAACATGGCGGTAAAACTCAGTTTGAATTTCCATATAATGGATATGGTGATAGTGGTGAAATAGATAGTAATCTACCATACAATGATGATTTATTAAATATTGCTTATGAAATGATAGATTTATATCACGGTGGTTGGGAAAATAATGAAGGGGCTGACGGTACAGTTCTTATTAATTTAGAAACTAAAGACGTGTCAATTTATCACACACAATATTATGAAGAAACCGAATATCAAGAAATAGATGAATTTCAAATAGTATAATGGAGAAATTACAAGAAAATATAAATAGAATAAAAGAATTGATGTTAGTCGAAGGCGACGAGCAACTTTCTTTATTTACAGGGGACAGCGAACCAATTAACCTAAACTCAGACGAGTTCACAAAAAGATTCAAAGAAAAAGTTTATTTCATTTTAAAAGATTTATATAAGTCAAATTGGGATAGTGATAAAAGTAGAGGGCCTGGTGGTGGAGGTGGAGTTATTAACGTTCATACCGTTTATGACTTATTACAAAAAAAAGGTTTAAATGATTATGATCCCGAAGGTGGTGATTGGTCAATATTAAATTACTTTGACACAAACCCACAAGTTAGAAAAACTATTGTTGGTTTATACGAAAAAGAAACAGGAAACATTATGAGTAACACCAATGTGATGGAAGAATTCATAAAATGGATGTCAAGAAATAGAAACAAAATTTTTAAAGATGGACCAATATTAAAAGATTTAATTGAAAAAAATGTAGAATCACTATATCAGGGAGAACTTAATGAAAGAAAGGCATATGATTTTTTAACAAACGTTTTAAAAAACATAAAAGGGTGGACTTTACAAGGTAGATCAGTTCCTGGATCTAAAAATGATAGGGATGGAGTTGATTTTGTTATGGTTAATGAAAATGGAGACAAAGCAAAATTCCAAGTCAAACCTTTAGGTAATTTTGAAAAAATTAAAAATGGTTATAAAGTTGAAAGTTACAATATAAAAAATTTAGATAAAAAACCTGTAGACTATTTTGTATTTGCATCATCTGATAAAAATGATGTTTATGTATTCAAAAAAACTGAAGGTAAATATACAATACTTGATGATAAAACAATTCAATTTGAAAATGATCCAATACAGTTTTAATTATGAGTGCAGATGTAGTAAGAGATTTAATTGAAAAGTTTAATAATGGTGAATATGAGGATGAAATTGAACCATATTTTAATGATTTAATAACTTTTTTAAATTATGTAAAAAAATATAATTTATTAGATGAAATAGATTTAGGACAAGTACCATCAAGAGATTTTGATGACGAACTTTGGGAGTTTTGTATTGAAAGTGGAGTAATATCAAATACTAACTATGATTATCTTCCTGAAGAGTTTAAAAACCATTATCTATTATACCAATTAGAAAACAATTATGAATGGGCGATGGAATACATCACTGAAAATCTGTTAACCGATGTAAGTATAAGACGTGACGGGTTTTATCTTTATTTAAGAGATAGAGAAGAATTGTCAATTCTATATTGTGGATCATCTCGTGGCGAGGGTGCTAGATATGTTGCAAAACTTATTCTTGGAGAAGATGGATTAGGACATGATTGGTATTACGATTCAAGTGTTAAACCATATAATACAATCGATGAGTTAAACGACGCAAATATTACTGCACTTAAAGATATTATATTTAAAGAAATAGGTAACATAGAACTATCATTAGAGGATTACGATTCTGACTTTTTTCAAAGCCTTTCTGAAGAACAAGGAACCGAAGGTTATTTTATAATAACGGCTGAAGACTTAAATGGTTTACTTAATGATGAAGGGGCGATTAATGAATTATGTAATAAAGACTTAGATGATTTAGGTTCTAATCTTACAAGTTTATACTGGCAAGCGGAAAATAGTTCATATGAAGATGAAATATACGATTTAGTTTATGGTGGTTTAGATGAATACTTTGAAGGAAGAATTGATGAGGTACCAAGAGAAATTACAAAGAGCGATGGTAGTAAAGTAACTAGATATGACAGTTATATTAAAATTAGAAACTTTAGAAATTTAGTTGAAACATTTTTAGAAAATTATAAAGGAAGCTCGTATAGTGATTCTTTTTTAGAATATTATGGTAGTTTAACTGAATTGATGGTTGGTATGATTAATAATGATGATATTGAATGTATTGATTTTAGAATACCTGAATACCCAGATTGGGACAGAACAAGAAAAAACATAAATGAACTGTTTTATGATTATATATAATGAAGGTAATTATAACACAAAAACAACTTGAACAAATTAAAGAAAACGCATCTAAAAAATTTAGTTGCGATAAGTGTGAACACTCATGGAAAATAGAAAAAGAAGATAAACACCCCTATCTATGTCATATGTGTGGTTATGATTCTGCAAAAGAAAAACATAACTACGACGAACTTGAAAACTTTTGGAAAAACTATAAAAAAGAAGAAGAGGTTACAGAAAAATGGTCAGAGAAATATAAAAAAAGTATTGACTGTAGTAACCCAAAAGGTTTTTCCCAAAAAGCGCATTGTCAAGGAAGAAAAAAAAGATTAAAAGAATCTAAAGAAGATGAATTAGAAAAAAATGGATTTGACATTGAAGGTATAAAAACAGCAATAAAATTAATGTCACAACTTTCAGAAACGTATGGTGAGGGAATATCTTTAGATTTTAGTCTACATGATTATTATTTGAAACAAAACGAAGGTGCAAGAAGACCAATATTACAACTATTCATTGATGTTGATAAAAAAGATGGTAATGAATACAAAATAACTCAACTATATAGACACGAAATTTCTGTGGAATTACTAAATATGCTTGAAATGTTGGGTTTATATAACGATGAAAAAATGTCACCATACTATAATTTTCATTTTAATAAAAGAAGTTTGGAATAATTGTTTGATTAATTAAAATAGTTTTTATACATTTGTACTATTATAAATCATTTAAAAATAAACAAGAAAAATTATGGCAACAAAATCAGGAAACAAAGGACGTTACATTTGCAAAGTTGGTTATTTGGATATCTATGCAAAAGATACTATGAAACCTAAAAAAGAGAGTAAGTATAAGTTTACAAAGGGCGATGTAAAATCAACGGTGTATAATATCCTACATGCAAAAAAACTTTCTTTAGGTAATTTAAAAACTAAAGATGAGGCGGTTGCCAAGGCGATAGAATTGATGGGTGATAAAGCGGCACTTTACGGGTTAGTTTAAACCCATCTATTATATAGTAAAAGTCAGGATTAACTCCTGACTTTTTTTGTTTCTATGGTATTTATTATTATGGAATTTAAAAAAAGGGATTTATATATATCCGAAAATAAAGGTGAAGACGGAGTAATACAAAAAATATTATCCAAGTTCAAAGAAATTAAAAATAGAGCTAAGTCTGAAATGGAAGAAACAAGGGCTTTGGCTAGAATATTAACCCATGCAGTAAAATCATATTCAAAAACAAGAGAGTTTGACTTAGATAAAAAAGATATTGAGTTTATTCAAGGACAGTCTGGCGATGTAATTAAAAACCTTTTAATGGTTGTTATATCAATAATACCTATACCAATTCCTGTTACACCATTTTTAATTATTTTTGGTAAGAAAATAGGAATAGACATTACACCAAAAGAACACAAAATACCAGAAAAAGGAAAGAAAAAAAATAAAACCAATGAGTCAAAAAAAATTAACATAGTTATCACAGAAGAACAATACGAACAACTTAATGAATTGGCAAAAAGATATTCTAGTACAACACAAAAACTATGTTATAATCAAAAAGAAAATAAACCATTCTGTAGTCTTTATGAGATGAGAAAAAAATTAAGTGAAGACGATAAAGTTGAACTTGATGTTGCTATGGATGATTTAGATAGGTACTTCAGATTCAAAAATGTTGGGATGTTTCCTGTAATAGTTGATTTAGCACTTAAAGATGAAGGTAGAACAATAAGTTATTTAAAACTAATTTCTGATTTCGTATGGGATGACGATTATGACGATACTGAAACAAAACGAATTATAAATAGACAAAAAAATAGAAAAGATATAGATGTTGAAGATGTTGCAGATTTAACAAAACAAGCAAGAACTGCCGAACACCAAAAATATGAGCAAAGATTTGTTGGTAATCACTTTGAAAAAAAATCAACATTTTTAAGACTAAATCATTATTGTGATGACGACGCAAAAGAAACTTTATTTAATATTTTAACACAAGTAAAATCTGAAGAAAGAACAATAGATATTGTTTTTGATCAGATGACAAGATGTATTGAAAAATCTTTAACACAAGGAACATACTACTTAAAGGCGGATATTGTTAGTAAAAAAGATTTAACTCATGATGGTGAGGTAATATTTCCATCAGGAACACACTTTGAAGTAAAAAAAATGGATCCATTTATTGATAGTTATTTATCAGAATTCTTTTCAATATTCAAAGAGACTGAAAAAATACAATTCAAAGGTGAATACGTTGTAATGTACAACGAATTAATACAAAGAATTTTTGAATGGTTAGTTTCAAATCCAAATGCCGAAGAATACTTAAATAAAGTAAAATCACAAATAGGTGGAATTATTTATGAGTACGATACAATTGTTCCTATTGAATATATAGATTTATATTGGTCTAATAAAGGACAAAGAGGTTGTGACGAAAAAAGATTATCAATTAGATTTAGAATAAAAGAAAATACTAATGAAATAAAAACATTTAGGTACAAAAATGAAGATGAGTTAACCCCAATAATTAAAAAAGTTCCTTATAATGAAAAAGAAAAAGTTATTTGCAAATGAAAATAATAATTACAGAAAATCAATTTAATCATCTTTTAAAAGAAGGTATTGCTGATGATACTGTTTTAAGAGATACGATAAAAGGTTTTGAATCAACAGTTGTTGACTCTTCAGGTAATCATTATGTTTTTGATGATAAGGATCCTAAAAATCCTAAAACGTTTGTAAACTCAACAAGTAAAAAAAAGGGAGGAACCTTAACAATTGGTTGGGGACATACCGGTTCAGAGGCTAAAATAGGTAATAAAATAACTAAGTCGAAGGCTGAACAATTATTAACTTCTGATATCACAAAAGAAGAAAATAAAACGATAGGATTATTTCCAAAATATAATTCATATCCTTTGTATGTTAAAAGAGCATTAGTTAATGCTGTTTATAGGGGTGAGGCTAAAAGTAGTTACGAATGGGTAAAGGCAATAAATGCCGGAAAATGGGAAACGGCAGCCACAAAGTACTTAGAAGGGTGGAATATCGATTTTTCAAAAGCAAATGACCCAAGATATAAAGGTGGTGTTGCAGATAGGATGGTTACAAATCAAAATGCTTTTAAAAAATATGCAAAAGAATTAAAAGGCGGAGTAACTTCAAAATCAACAACTAAAACTTCTACCACCACATCTTCTTCTATTGTTGGTAGTAATGTATACCCAAAAAAAACAACCGATTCTGATTATGCCAATGTAAGGACAGAACCACAAGTAAATAATGGGTGGATAAACAATTTAATATCAACTGTTTATAGTCCTGATTTGATTGGAAAAGTTGAAAAAACACAAAAAGGTGTGGATGGTAAAACTTGGTACTATGTAAAATTAGCCGATGGAGTGAGTTGGTTTCATAGTCACGGTTGGGTTAGATCAGATGTGGTTAAAAAGTAAATGATGAAAATAATATTAACAGACATACAGTATAATACTCTTAAAGAAATGACTGAAGAAAGTCTAAGAAACTTTCTTTATAAGTTATGGGACACACAGAAAAAAAGAGGTGAAGAACCATCTTTGGATGATATTATATACCAAGTTACAGAAATAGGTAGAGACACAAGAGAAGATTATTCGACAATTAGACCTATATGGTATAGATACAATGGTGGGTTTAGTAAGTTATTTAAAAAACTTAAAGATGAGGTATTAAATAAAACATTTGATTTAGTTGTTCCCGAAATAGGATTAAACACAAAGATTAAAGTAATAGAATTAGAATCGGTAGTTGGAGGATTACATTATTTTAATGAAATGGCAGACATATTTTGTAATGTTGACAATCAAGGAGTAATTGATTTTTATATGTTTGACGATGAAACCGATGAAGAAATGATGGTTAATGATACAATTGATGCCGCATATATGGAAGCTTTAAGTGCTTATGAAACAGGTGATTTAACAAGTGCGATAAACTACCATGTCTATGATTTCTTTTATAAAAAATTAGAAAAATATGGAATACCAATAGATACTGAAATTGAATTAGTGGATTTTGGTGACAGCCAAAATATTAACGAAGTTGATGAAAAAAATTCAGATTGGAAAAATGTAGAAGCGATAAAAAAATATTGGAAAAAAAAATTAAAACGTGGAGAAAATATAACGTACGATGAAGATGAACTTCAATATTGGGGGATTACAACAGTTCAATATAAAGCATATGCTAGATTTGCATTCCAAGATTTAATAGGGGGTGAAGAGTTTACTGAAAAGTTTATTAAATCTTTAATGAACAAAACTTTTTCAACTAAAGATTTTGGTGATAGGATAGTTGGTGGATTCGATTTTGAGTGGGTTATTATTGATATGGAATATAGAGATTTTGATTTCTTTTTGTATGGTAAAACTTTACCTGGAGGTTCTGTTAGTATTATGGATGGTAGACATTTAACATTAGAAGAGGCTTTAGAAGACGAAAATATTGGTTGGGAAATACAAGAGGAAGTTAATAGTGTTGTTCAGGACTGCATGAATGAAATAATTTTACCTGTAACCGCTTACTATGTTACAGTACCTGTAATTTATGTTGCTGAAGAATGAAAATGATAATTACAGAAAGTCAGTACAAAATGTTGTTGGAATCAAATTTTGAATCCATGCAAAGTCTTATTGATATGGCTTTTGAAGATTTAAAACAAAGTTGTGAAAATGAATGGGTTGATATGACAACCTGTGAAGAAGTTGAGGCTGTAGAAAAAATAAAAGTTGTTGATGTCCAAAAAGTTTTTGTAAAAACAAAAACAATCGAACAAGATTCTTTTTTAATTATAAAAATTGATGTCGATTACAACTATATTAGGAAATATTTAGATTTGTCTGGTTTTGAAATACAACTTCAATGGGCAACAAAACAAATTATTGGAAATAATGTACGTGTTACTATTAATAATCAAAATAACACAAGAAAGGAATTTAATTGGTAATGAAAATAATAATCACAGAATCACAATATAACTTACTTTTTGAAACAAAGAGTGTAAATGCTGCACAAACATTAATTAACATGGCGGTTGATGATTATATTGAAAGTTGTGATAAAATGAAGGCATTTCAAAACATTCAATTGGCTCTTTATAAAGGTTTAAAAAACGGAACAGTAAAACTTGAGGTGACTAGTGTTGAAGAAAAAGAAAATGAAAGATTTGAAGATAAAAGTTATTTTGTAATACACTTAATTTTATATGTTGATCAAGAATGGATGTTAGAAGATTCTTATTATGAAAAATTTGAAACCACATTGGCACTCAAGATAGAACATTTTTTAGGAATATTTAAATATTTTTGTTACATAGATGAAGTTAAAATGATTGATAATTTAACAAAAGAAAACTTTAGTTTACTACAAGAAAACGATAAGGACTTTAACAAAACTAAATCACTTATAACATCAATGTTTGAACAAGATTATACGATTGATGATATTAAAAAAATTACAGGTTTAAGTTATGATATAATTATTCTTTGTTTAAAAAATAAAAAAGTAATAAAAGATCCTGGTAATTGTATTGAAATACATGAAATGCTTTATAATTACTTGTGGTATACTGATTTTATAGAAAAAAACCATATTTATGATGATGGGTCTGAAATAGATTTAGATTTAGATAGAATGTCAGGTAGTTTAAGTTATGACTTCTACAGTAATGAAGGTAATAGATTATATGGTTATGCTACACTATTATGGGATGGTGATTGTGATTGGCCATTAGACGGAGAAGAATTTACATGGGGTGAAAAAAGTCCATTTATATATAACGAATATTACGGTAATGTGGATTTTTATATAGAAACTTACGACGAATTTAACAAAATTGAAACATTTCAAGATATTATTAATTTTTTTAATAAGTATTATTTCAAATTTATAAAAAAACCAATAGAGTATTTAATTGAAAGATATTTAATTCAAGCTATTGAAATGGATGAAAATTAATTATATAATTAATTACAATGAAAACTTTTAGACAAAACCTACATATTTGGTTAGAAGATAAAAAAAACTCACACGAAAATGATGAGGTTAAAAACGTTTTAGAAGAAGTCCAAAGGTACATTAAAAGTATAGAAAAAGATGAGGAGTTGATGGTAAATAAATCTTATACTAGAGGTTATCATGATAAAGAACTCAATAAAGGATTTAATGGTGGGTATTACCAATTAACCTATAAAACCCATGATTATTTAAAAAATTTAATAAAAAATTAAAATGGAAATTACTGCAAAAGATTTAGAAGATAAAATTCAGAATGGCGAAAAAGTTATTGTTGAAATGTGGGCACCTTGGTGTGGTCCTTGTAGAATGTTAAAACCTGTATTTGAAAGAGTCTCACAAAACAATGACACTGATGTTCAAATGTTTACTTTAAACATTGATGAAAACAGAGAAATTGCAATGAAATACGGGGTAAGAAGCATCCCAACAATTAAAGTTTTTAATGGAGGAGAAGTAACTGAAACCAAAGTTGGTGTAATTGCTGAACAAAACATTAAAGAATTGGTTACTAATCTATTATTAAATTAAAAAAATGAAAAAAATTATTGTTTTATTAATTATTTTAACTATTTTTGTCTCTTGTAAGTCAACAAAACCAAGTTGTGATGCTTACAGTATGACAAACGTAGAAAAAAATGGTTAATTTAAAAGAAATCGATAAAGTAATAGATAACATGACAGATTTTATTTCAGAGTCTGTTGATGAAATTTCCGATCAAGATGATTATATGGTTATCATAGGTATCAATATGAAAGGTGTAATGTATTACGATAAAAAACGACACTCACTTTATTTTGATAAAAATACATTAGAAAAGGATATTGATGGAATGTTTCCTAAAAATGTTGCCAAATATAAAAAGAAAGCAATAAAAAAATACTTTAACAACAATTACCCAAATCTTTTAGTAAAAAAAATAACATCAAGTTATTTAACTGTTGATTGATTTTTTCTTTCTACTATATATTTATAATAAAAATTATTATGAATAGAAGAAGTCTTTTAATTACAGAATCAGAAAAAAGTAGAATATTAAATATGCATAAAACCATGTTTGAAATACAAAAAAATTTCATACATGAAGAGGCATTAAACGGACAGGTAGTTCAAGGAGCAGCAGGTGATCCATACCAGTATAAAGGAGAAGGAGGAAAAGTTTTTTACGCTAAAAAAGGAGACACTTCAAATGGAGGACAACCTAAATGGATTGAACAAACAAAACCTGAAGGTGTAAAAGCGATTCAAGATAAAATATTGAACGTTGCTCAACCAGATAAATCAACACAAGTAACCCAACCAACTTTAGAATTAAAACCTAAAAGTGCTACTGAAGTGGCGAGTTCTTTAAGTACAACGTCATCAGGGGCAACACAACTACAAGGTTTGGCATCAGGTTCAACTACACCACAATTAGCATCAAGAAAAGATTTAAGACAACAAAGACAAGATGCTAACCAAGCCGCAAGACAACAACAAAGAGCGGATAATAAGGCAGATAGACAACAACAAAGAGCGGACAATCAAGCGGCGAGACAACAAAAAAGAGCCACAAAAGAACAAGAACAACAATGTAACACTTGGTTTAAAAATTTAACTAAGTTCAAGGCTACAATGAAACCTGAACAATTAAAACAATACCAAGACACACTTAACGCTAAACCTTGTTGTGAAGTAATCCCTGCGGATCAAATGAAAGCTGCGGGACTTACATCTTGTGCAACACAACCATCACCAACAACACCACCGGCATCTAATCCAACAATGTCAGGAGCACCAACACTACCACCAAACGTAGCATAATAAAAAAACCACCTGAAAGGGTGGTTTTTAGTTTAAATATCTAATAACACTATATCATCGATATCTAAATCGTATTCATCTTGTAGTGTTTCTATAATGCTGTAAAAATTAAAATCCTTTGGGGTTTCAACATAAACATTAAGCCAAGGAGAATGTTTATAAACCGAGTATGTATAGTCATATCCCAAGTCATTTAAGGCATCAAATAGTGGTTTGTATACTTTGCGTAACTCGTCTTTATTGATATGGTCATAAAGGTTTCTAACATAATCGGTATCATAACCAATTATAGGTAAGAACTCCTCAATAGACATATCCATATCACCATTATCTATACCCACAACTAGTTCATAATACTTCGGATTAAAATAGCCTGAACTTTTCCATAATTTATAGTGATCTATTTCAAAAGTAAAAATTAGTTCAGTTTCTTCATCATATTGTTCTATTGATTCGATATCGTAATCAAGTATTTTCTCACCTTTGAAAACGTTTTGATCTATTAGGTTTTTAATTTTTTTGTTCATAATTATAAATATATTAAAAAACATTTGGAAGTTTAGAATTAAGTTTATATCTTTGTCAAACAATTAAAACGATAAACATATGATGACACTTGAACAACTTAAATCTACTGCACCTTCAATCTTCGCAACATCAGCATCACCTAAGATGTCTGACAAATACGTATTTGTCCCAACTGAGGACATCTTGGAAAACTTCCAAAGGGAAGGGTGGGAAATTGCATCGGCAAAACAAACGGGACGTGGAATGCACGGTGTTCATGAAATTCGTTTACGTAACGGTGAACTACCAAAAGTTGGTGATACGTTGGTTGAAGCAATCATCCGTAACTCACACAACGGTATGACAACACTTGGTGTAAGTGCAGGACTTCACAGATTGGTTTGTAGTAACGGATTAACAGTTCCTACGGCACTCGCAGAGTCATTTAATGTAAGACACCAACGATTTGATTTGGATGACGTAAAACGACTTACAGAGTCATTTGCAGGTAAACTACCAAAGATTGAAGGTTCTGTTAACCGAATGATGGAACGTGAAATGACAACAGACGAGAAAATTGATTTTGTTCGTAAGTCTGCTGAGATCCGTTTCAGTAAAGAAAAAGTCCTAAACGATATGGAAATCGTTGGGTTGTTGTCACCTAATCGTATGGAAGATGAAGGTGACGATTTGTGGAAAGTATTCAATGTAGTACAGGAGAAGTTTGTCAGAGGAGGGGTGGAATATTCATCGCCAAAAGGACGTAGAACTAAACTTAGAGGACTACAAAACATAATGGCGGTAAACCAAGTAAACACAAAACTTTGGGAACTAGCTGAAGAGATGATTTAAAAAGAAAGGGAGTTAAAAAACTCCCTTTTTTATTTCATGTTATTTAAAACCATTTCTAAAGAATAGATTGACTCCTTATCTTGTTTGGTTTTTACTTTTTTACTTCTAAGATAAGATAGGGATTCCATAATTTCATCTCTCTTTGATTTTGATGCGGACACGGATGAAACAGATATAGAGTTTTCAACCTTAGTAGTGATTGGGGATTCAATATAAACAATCTCTTTTTGTTTAGGATATAAGGTATTATAAACCTCAATCGCAGTTTTTGCGTGACGAGTAGTACAACGAATAATAAGATATTTTAATAGTTCTTTCATACCGTAAAGATACAAAAAAACAGTCTATTTACCTAATTCTTGATAGTACTTTTGGATTAATCTATTATTGTTTTCAATCATTTTAAGAGTTTTTAAAATACTCTTTCTTGATTTACCTTTTTTACCTTCTTTTCTTGCCTTTGCCATTTTACTTTATTTTCATAATAAATACATTTAAAGTAATATTTATTAATTATGAAAAGAAGATTATCTGAACAACCAGAAGATAAATTATCAAAAATAACCAATAGTTTTAATACTTTGTTATATATTATTGAATCAAATATTAAAAACGGTAATATCAATAATTTAAGTATTGATAAGGTACGTTATTTTGAAAAGTATAATCAAGTAGAGGCAAGTTTAACAATAAACGCTTGGTGTGAAGATCCTGATGTAGGGGTTTTTACAAAAATAGTCGATTCTATTGATACTGACATATATAACATCATAAGAAATTATGAGTTTAATAAAGAAGGGACACTCGTTAAATCACCCCAAGGAGACTCATATTTAATGTTTTTATTTGACAGTTGTAAATGGTCTGCAGTTGGTGATGCAGAACTTATAATGACATATCATATAGTACAAGACGAATATAGATAATAATGAAAGAACTAATTAGAAATATATTAAAAGAGGAACTTGAAGGGCAGGAGTTTATTGATAACTTCAATCAAGAAAAACAAAGGTTTGAAAGAACTAAAGATGAAATTATTGGATATATAAGTTCACAATACCCAAATTTAGTTGATGTTGAATATAGAACAAAAACTAATGTATTAGGTTCAACTAGAGTAAATAATGAAAGTCCAACTGTAGAAATCATTGTTGTAACACTAAAGTTTAAAATGGGTGACGAAGAATTGAAAAAAAGTATTTCAAATGTAATAAAAAAAGACATCATCGGCATTTTTGATAATTACTTTGGTTTTAATGTTATGGGTTACGCATCACCAGTACAGTTAGTATTCAAAGCACAAGCTTGGGTTATTTTTTAATTATGAAACAGTTAATTAGACAAATATTAAAAGAAACAACACTATCCAATGAACTATTAAATGCAATTAATAGGGAAGGGATATTTTCTGTTGCTAGATTAGTTGGGGGTATTGGTAACTTGAAAACTTTATTTAAAGATAATCCTGAAGTACTACAAAGAATTGGAGGTGCTAATGGTATTGTTAGACTAACATATGATTTAGAAAACTGTCCTTGCATTGATTTAGAATTTGATATTATAGATGAACATATTAATAAATGGGGAACAAGAAGTTGGGGTGAAATAAATGTCAAATATGATGAATCAAAACTAACAAAAGAAGAGATTAATTATTTTAATGCATTTATAGTAGATACTTTTGAAATGGAAGGTTCTTTTTTAATAGAACATTTTGATTGTCCTGAATTAGAAAAAAAAAGATCAGACGACTATATTGAATTAGTTGAAATAAATGGAATAAAGTCTAAAAACTCTTTTGACTATGAAGGAAAAATAGATAAACACAGGGTACAAAAAATAATAGATAAGTTAAAAGATTAATGAAACAACTAATTAAAAAAATATTAAAAGAAGAAACCGAAGATTACCAAATGGTAACTAAAGGTATTGATGTAGTTGTTAGTATTCTAAACAAACAATACCCTTTTATTGTTGGTTGGGAAAAAAATGGTGATTGGGAAGAGTCCACGTACTACCTATATATTGATTTAGTTGTTGATTATAAAAAGGTTATGGAGGTTTATGGGTTACCATTAAAACCATACTATATAAACTATCCCAATGCCATTGAAGAACTTATTAGTAAAGGGGAAGCGTTTGCATATCCAACAAGTTTATTGGATTTTGAACAAACAGGTAAAGATCCGTATCTTGAGTCAAAAGAAATAAAAACTGCACTTGAGGAATCATACGAACTAATCCCAATTGAATATAAATTAATATACGAAAAACAATCAATATTTGGTGATATGATGCAAATACCAAAAGAAGTAAACGTCGTATACTATAGATTTGTTTAGATGAAAGAACTAATTAGAAAAATATTAAGAGAAGAATACAGTCCAGCGGGTAAAGAAATAATACCTAATAGGATTATAGTTCACAAATCTAATCCTATGTTTAGGGATAATATAATGTCTGAAGGTTTAAAAGCAAAGGCGGGAGAATGTTATAGAATATATGTTGGTTATGGAACCAAGTGTAAACCCGCAATATTTGCAACCAACTCAACAAATAAAAGGGCTTGGTTTGATTCTACTTACGATGACGATATATGGTTTATAGATACAACAAAGATTCCTGACGTTAAATGGTTCAAAGATAGACACTTTGAATCAACAAAAAAACATATTGTAACATTTGATAATATACCACCTGAAGCATTAACATTAAAGTATGAAGGTACGGGTAGAGACTCAGGGTTTATTAATGAAATAAAGGATCACCCAAATCCTGAAAAGTTTAATCCCTACAAAGACGAAATAGATAGAATCGTATATAGTGTTGTTAGTGAAGAAGAAATATGTGGATATAGATTAGAATACTTCTTAAATGCTGGTGAGGATGCTTTACAAATAGTTTTATACTACAATGATGGGTATTATCCTGGACATAAAAAACATACCGATTATGCTGTAGACATTAAATCAATGATAGAAAACTATCTACCAATAGTTAATATGGCTTTTGTTGCTTTTGATTCCACAGTATGTAAAAAAAGAATAACAGAAAATGTTGACGAAATTGAAAAAAACTTAAAAATAATTAATTTACTATTAAGCGAAATTAGTTGGGATGGTTTATGTGATATGTGGGTTGAATATAATGAAGATGATGGTGAATATGAAATAAGATCTAAAACAACTTCTCGCAATAGAGAATTTGATGAAGAACTTAGTTTTTTAGATAGGACTCTTAGTTCTATGGGTTTAAGGGTTTTTATTTTTGCTCCGTGGTTTGTTGATAGTTGTGAAGATGAGGTTAAGTTTTTAAATGAATCTGAAGAAGAAACTGACT
>Ga0209358_10001638_pt1 | contig 17582 bp, 13 predicted proteins | sample LauGreFa1BDMLBSN_2_FD_187574 | JGI IMG/M metagenome (GOLD analysis project Ga0209358, IMG submission 187574) | Freshwater lake microbial communities from Lake Michigan, USA - Fa13.BD.MLB.SN (SPAdes) (version 2) | ecosystem: Environmental > Aquatic > Freshwater > Lake | place: Lake Michigan, USA... | reverse complement strand
GATGAGGTCTAAACCCTCACATCTCGCGGCGCGAAAACTGGAGCCAACAGCCGGATTTGAACCGGCGACCCACGCTTTACGAAAGCGTTGCTCTACCAGCTGAGCTATGTTGGCGCGAGACCGGGAGGGAACGGTGGGCGGAAAGGATCGCAAGCAACTTTTTCCCCGAGGGGCGCGGCTCAACCCGGACCGCCGGTGATGTAGCTCTTCAAGCCTTCCGCCTCGGCATGGTCGTTCGCGGCAACCCAACGTGAGATGTCTCCGATCGAGATCAGGCCCGCCAGCCGGCCGTCGGAAACCACGGGCAGGTGGCGGCAGCGCTTCGCGGTGAAGATCGAAGCCACCGCCTCCACGCTAGCGTCAGGTGAAACCGTGATCACTTCGCGCGTCATCACGGCCGACACCGGAGTCGTCCGCGGGTCGACGAGGCCCAGCACCCGGCAGAGCACATCGCGCTCGGTGAAAATTCCGGCGATAGCTCCGTCCGTAAGTACTACGATCGCCCCCACCCGGTGACGGTTCATCTCGGCGACGGCGGCGAGTATGCTCACCTCCGGGGAGACGCTGAAGACCTGATCACCTTTGCTCCGCAACAGGACCGAGATCGGGAAATTCATGGCTTGGCGGGATTCCCGGCAAGATGCTCAGCAGGCACGCAACGGCAAACGCCATCCCGGCGCGTGACGGAACCGTGAGCAGGAGTTGGATCAGGTCCGCGGGCCGCCCAGCAGCTTGTCGAGCGCGCCGAGGCTTTTGACCGGCGCGGACTTCGCACCCGAAGGCTTGGCGGCGACCGCGACGATCGGTTTGACCACGGCCGGAGCGGCGGCCGCTGCAGCCGAACCCGGAGCGGAAAAACGCAGCTCAGCGATCCGGCGCTCGAGCTTCAGCGCTGAGACGGGCTCCGCCGTGCCGAGTTCCTGTGCGAAAAGACTCACCCGCAACTCCTCCAGCTGCCAACGCAGCCGGGAAACCTCCGCGGGATCGGCTTCGCGCGGTAGCTTTCGCCACGCGTCCTCGAGGGTGGCCGCCTGGCTCTCGCGCTCGGCGTCCTTCGCCGGATTCCGGCGCGCCCGTTCGATGCGGAGACGCATGGCCTTCAAGTAGCGCGGAAAATGCGCCAGCCGCGGGAAGAGAGTCGCTCGCAGGAAGTCCGCCGGCAGCAAGGACGCGAGATGCCGCGCCACGGCGGACGGCGCGTCGGGCGCAACCTGCAGCTCGAGCCGCAGCGAAAGGATCTCCCGCAAAAGATCGCCCAGCCGCGGCACGATCCCGCGCAGGTCCGCCCGCGCACGCTCGAGAACGACCTCGAAAGTCCCCGCTTCGGCGGGCTCGACCGGTCGGCCGGTCACCCACGCGCGGATCGAATCGAAGGCGTGCGACTCCAAATCAGCGACCGGCGCCAACGTCGCCACCAGTGGACCCAGTTCACGCAAGGCCCGCAAGTCCCGCTGCGTCCACATCAGTTCGCGTCCCAGCTGCGTTTCGAACAACGCCTCCAACCCGCGCCGCGTCGCTTTCGCAGCCTCATCCGGAGTGCGGAATAAACGACGGGAGACGCCGTCGGGCCCGGCCTGCAGGCCGGGAAAGGCGTAAACCGGCGCTCCCGCCTGCTCCGTGACGAGCACCCGTTCCGGCAGACCGTCAAAAGCCCAAGTGGTGTGGGCGGGCGTTTCCCAGCGCGCTCGCGCCGCACGCCACGCCGCCGGCTCCTCGCGGGCCACGGTCACGCTGGCGGCAAGCGAACGGGAAAGAAGCCCCGAACGGATCTCGGCCAGATCGCGGCTGGCGGCGAGTTCCCGCCCCGCACCATCGACCACCCTCACCCTAACGCGAAGATGGTCTGGAGGCGGCTTGCCGTCCCAAACGGCGGCATCAAGCGCGATACCGTGCGTCTCGGAAATGACGGCCGCCAAGGCCTGGACCAGCGACTCACGCCGCTCCATCAGCCGGTCCCGTGACGCAACTTTCCCCGCCAGAGACCGGGCGGTCTCCGCGAGGGGTACGAACGCGCGCCGCAATTCTTTGGGCAGGACGCGGAGGTGATGCTCCACTTTGGCCTCCAAATGTCCGGGGACCGCCCAGTCCAGCGCCGCCGGCGTCAAGGCCTCCGCCTCCCCCACCCCGACTTCGAGGGTAACGCCGTCGTCGGCCTGCCCCGGCCGGTAGGCGTAATTGAGCGGCAAGACGCGGGTGCTGAGCGGCAATGCGGCCGGAAAGGCCGTGGCGTCGTGCTCGACCGTGGCGGGGTCACGCAGATCGGCCGGTTCCATCATGAGGAAACGGGGCTCGGATCCGCGACGCTCGCGCACCAGCGCGACCAAATCGCCGACCGCGCTCACGCCCTCCGCCGGCTCGCCTTCCCCTCCCGGCAGCAGCCGCGCCGCGTAGAAGCGGTAGGCGGCCTCGTCGAGATTCAGGTACGAGCTGTCCCGCGCCCGCGTGAGCAGATCCTCGATTTTTTCCCGCACCGTCCGGTTGTGGGCCAGGAAATCCAGCGGGAACGTGACGGTGTCGTTCACCAGACCCTCGCGAATGAAGATCTCCGTTGCATGCCGGGGATCGATGCGCCCGTAGGCGACGGCCCGGCTCTCGAGTTCAAGCCCGTAAAGCCGCGAACGGCGGCGTACCATCACCCGGCCGCCCTCCGCGTTCCAGAACGGCTCGCTGTGCGCCACACGCACCACATGGGCCCCGAGTTCCAGCGCCCAGAGCGGGTCGATCCGCGCGCACGTGCGAGCGTAGAGGCGCGTGGTCTCCACGATCTCTGACGCCATGATCCAACGTGGGCCGCGGGAACTGGGGCGGGCGGCGCCTTTCGGCGCGCCATCCTTCGGCCGATGCTTGGCCCGCGGGTCCTCCCGGCGAAAAAGCACGGAGCCGGGAAACAATCCCACCCGCCGGTCCTGCGTGGCCTTGTAAGCGCCGCTCTCCTCGTCGAGTTGCGCGATGTTTCCGAGCAGCCCGGCGAGGATGCTGCGGTGGATGGCGCGGTACGCCGGCGTCCCGAAGCCAGTCGAGCGGGGATCGGTTTCCTGCATGCCGGAGAACGCGGAGGAAACGCGGAAGCCGTCGCGCCCCTCAAGCGCGTCCATGAGTTGCGCGTGGATGTCGCGCCACTCGCGCATGCGCGGGTAACTGAGGAAATGATCCCGGCAAAAGCGCCGAAGCCGCGCCTGCGTCATCCGTTCCACCTCGTCATGAAAGGCGTCCCAGATGGCCAGCAGGGTCAGGAAGTCGGAGTCGGGATGGGCGAAACGCCGGTGCGCCGCGTCAGCCTGCGCCTGCCGGTCGAGCGGGCGTTCGCGGGGATCCTGGATGGAGAGACCGGCAGCGATGACGACCACCTCGCGCAACGCCTTTTCCTCCCGCGCCTGCAGGATCATGCGCGCCACCGTGGGGTCGACCGGCAGACGCGCCAATTCGCGCCCCACCGGCGTGAGTTCGATTGCTCCGGCGACGGCGCCGGGCGCGGTGGCGCCCAATTCCTCCAGCAGCGCGTACCCTGCCCGCACGGCCTTGGCCGAGGGCATGTTGATGAACGGAAAGCGCTCGATGTCGCCGAGACCGAAGGCCTTCAGGCGGAGGACGACGTCCGCGAGGTTCGCCCGCTGGATCTCCGGCTGGGCGAAGCGAGGCCGCGCCAGATAGTCTTGTTCCGAGTACAGTCGGATACAGACCCCCTCCGCCACGCGCCCGGCGCGGCCGCGGCGCTGGTCGGCGCTGGATTGGGCGACCGGCTCGATCGGCAAACGGCGCGTGCGGGCCTGCGGCGCGTAGCGGCTTACCCGTGCAAGGCCCGTATCCACGACGTAGCGGATGCCGGGTATGGTGAGCGAAGTCTCGGCAATGTTGGTGGCGAGCACCACCTTGCGGCGGGTCGTCGGCGCGAAGACGCGCTGCTGCTCGGTGTTGGACAGGCGGCCGTAGAGCGGGACCAGTTCGCAATCGCGCAGCCGCCGGCCGGTCAACAGGTCCCCGGCCTCGCGGATGTCGCGCTCGCTAGGCAGAAAAACCAAAATGTCGCCGGTGGTGCTTTCCCGCACGACCCGCTCCACCGACTCGACGGCGCCATCGATGTAATGGAGCGCCTCGGCGCGGGCGGAGGCGACCGCGGAGGCGTCATGCCGCTCTTCATTCTCATCGTCTTCGGCGTAGTCCCGCCCCAGCGAGTCGAGCGGGGCATGAATCACCTCCACGGGAAACATGCGGCCCTCCACCTGAATGACGGGGGCACCGTCGAAGGCCGCGCTGAAGGCGGCGGTGTCGATCGTGGCGGACGTGATCACGATCTTCAGGTCGGGCCGCCGGAGGCGAAGGCCGCGCAGGTGACCGAGCAGGAAGTCGATGTTGAGCGAACGCTCGTGGGCCTCGTCGATGATCACCGTGTCATACTCGCGGAGCAGCGGGTCCCCCTGCACCTCGGCGAGCAGCATGCCGTCGGTGAGAAATTTAACCACGGTGGCGGACGACGTGCGGTCGTCGAAACGCACCTTGCAGCCGACCTCGCGTCCCCAGGCGACACCCATTTCCTCCGCCACACGCCGGGACACGGACAACGCAGCCACCCGCCTCGGCTGGGTGCAGGCGATCCGCCCCCGCGCGCCGCGCCCGGCGGCGAGGCAAAGCTTCGGGATCTGAGTCGTCTTTCCCGAACCCGTCTCACCCGCGAGAATCAATACCTGCCCCGCCGCGATGGCGGCGGTGATCTCCTCGGCCCGGGCGCTGATGGGCAGCTCGGGAGGGAACTCGAGACGGAAGGGAAAGGACGGCTGGGCGTCGGAAGGCACGAAGAGACTTGAGCTTCCGAAACCTCCGCGGGATGACAAACCTTCGATGCGACAACCACCGCTCCTGCCCGCCGAAACCCTTGAGCGCGTGGAAAGGCTCGCCCGATTCGACGGAATAACCCTCGTGATTCTTGGTTCCTTGTTCGCGATCACGGCCGCCAGCGTCCGCGACGTTCCTTTCGCGTTGATCGGACTGCTTGCGGCGGGAGCCGGCGCCCTGGAACTCCACGGAGTGGGATTGCTGCGCGAGGGCGAGCGGCGCGGGATGACCTGGCTCGTGGCTAGCCAACCCATGCTGCTGGTGGTGATCTGGTGCTACGGGGCTTTACGCCTGCTTTTCTTCGAGCCGCCGCCCCTGAACGAAGGAATGGCGGACATCGCGAAGGCGGGCGCCGCGCAGTGGGGCATGCCGGTCGAGGAGTATTTCCGCCGCGTGAATCAAATCATTGTGGGAACCCTCTCGGTGATCGCCGTGCTGTACCAAGGCGGGATGACCCTTTACTATGTCCGGCGTCGCGCCGCGGTGGCAGCCGCCCTGCAACGCGAAGACCCCGCGCCCGCCGGGCCCGGCGAATCCGCGGACGCGTGAAGCGCGACCGGAGCAGGCCGGCTTGCACCGTTAGATTCCAGGGGTAGGGTCGATTCTCATGTCGAAAGAGCGCTACATAGCCGCGAAGCAGCAGTGGGCGGAAAAACAGCGCGCCCGCGGGATAACCGCCCGGGCGGAAGCGGCTCCGGACCGCCTGCCACCTGGGCAGAAACTAACCACCGGATTCCCGGTGTTGGACCTCGGCGTACAGCCGCGGATCGCGGAGCAGGACTGGCGGCTGCGGATCGACGGCCTCGTTGAAAACCCCGTGTCACTTACCTGGTCCGACTTCAACGCGCTGCCGCAGGTTGAGGACGTGAGCGACTTCCACTGTGTGACCACGTGGAGCAAGTACGATTGCCGCTGGGGCGGTGTGGCCTTCACCACGCTTTACGAATTGGTTCGGCCCTCGCCGGACGCTGGCTTCGTTTATTTCACGAGCTACGACGGTTACTCCACCAACGTCGCGCTGGAAAAATGCCTCGATGCCGACGTGCTGGTGGCGACCAGCTTCAACGGTGCCCCGCTTCCGCTGGAACATGGCGGCCGGGCCCGCGTGATCATTCCCAAGCTGTACGCTTGGAAGGGCGCCAAGTTTGTTAACGGCATAACGTTTCTTGCCGAGGACAAGCTGGGGTTCTGGGAGGTTCGCGGTTATTCGAACACCGCGGACCCTTGGACCGAGGACCGCTACGCTTGAGCTAAGGCGGAAATCGGGGTTGCTGGCAGGCCGGCGTTTAATTGTCCTCCATGCGATGGCTTTGATTTCGGCCGCCAAACCAGCCGCAGGGAAACCCGCCGTCCGCGGGTCCTCGGGCTCATCCGGCGCGATGACGGCGCAGGCATTGGCGAAACAGAAGGCCATCGAGAAGAAGGCCAAGACGTACAAGCTGCCTCTCGGCGAGCTCGCCATTTTCACGCAGCAGCTCGCGTCACTGCTCACGGCCGGCCTCCCTCTGGTTCAGTGTCTCGAGGCGCTGCAGGATCAAACGGAGGATCCATATTTCCGGGTGGTGATCCGCGACGTGCGCGTGGACATCTCGCAAGGCAACTCGTTCTCCTCCGCCGTTCGGAAGTTCCCGAACTCCTTCAACAACCTGTTCTGCTCCATGGTGGAGGCGGGCGAGGCGAGCGGCGGCCTGGCGGAGATCCTCGGCAAGGTGGCGGGTTACTTCGAATCCACCGTGAAGCTGACCAAGAAAGTGAAGTCAGCCATGACCTACCCCATCGCCGTCATCGGCCTCGCGGTGGCGCTGGTTAACGTGCTGCTCATCTTTGTGATTCCGGTCTTCGCCGGAATGTTTTCGGATTTCGGGGCGAAGCTGCCGGCGCCTACCCAGTTCCTGATCGACGTCTCCGATTTCATGAAGGCCTACTGGTGGGCCATCGGCCTGGGTTGCTACGGCGCCTATTGGATGCTGGGCAAATTCGTGGCCACACCGAACGGCCGGCGTGCCAAGGACCGTTTCCTCGTGCGCGCGCCGATCTTCGGCAATCTGGTCCACAAGATAGCGCTTTCGCGCTTCTGCCGCACCTACGCCACCCTAATCCGATCAGGTGTACCGATCCTGCGGACCCTGGAGATCGTCGCCGCCTCCAGCGGCAAGGTTCAGATCGAGGACGCTTGCGCCGAGATCGCGAAGCACGTCAGCCAAGGCGGTCAGGTGTCCGAGGTCATGGCCGCCAATGAATTCTTTCCCCCCATGATGAAGCACATGGTCAAGGCGGGGGAGTCGACCGGCAACGTCGACGGGATGATGAACAAGATCGCGGATTTCTACGACACGGAGTGCGATGCCACCGTCGCCGCCCTGACGTCGCTCATCGAGCCGATGCTCATTGTATTTCTCGGAGTGGTGGTGGGAGGCATCGTCATGGCGATGTTTCTGCCCATCTTTCAGATGGGTGCGGTGGCCGGCGGGGTCTGAGTCCGCGGGGCGCAAAGCTGGTTGGCGGCCGCCGGCAAGGGTCGTTTGACATCGCGCCTTCCGGACGAGACCCTCGGCTCCTTTTCCCGACACCATGCCCTCCGTCCTGATCGTCGACGACCTCATCTCGATCCACGAGATGCTGGAGGCGGTCATACAACCCACCGGTTTCGCGACCTCCTTCGCCACGGACGGGGAAAAGGCGCTGGCGCTCTACAAAGTCGAGAAGTTCGACCTCGTGCTGGCCGACATCGACATGAAGCCGATGGACGGGATCACCCTGCTCAAACGTCTGAAGCTCTACGACCCCGGCGTGGTCGTGGTGATCATGACCGCCTATGCCTCCACGGAAAGCGCGGTGCAGGCCCTGAAGTTCGGGGCGTTCGACTACCTGCAGAAGCCGTTTCGCGTGGACGAATTGATCGCCACGCTGCGTCGCGGGATAGAGTTTCGAAACCTGCAGGCTGAACGGGCGGCGCAGGGCGGCGCCGCCGCCCAAAGGGGAGCCGACCTAGACTCCCGGTTGATCGGCGGCGGCGAGAAAATCACCCGCTTCAAAGCACAAGTCCGCAAGTTGACGGCGACCCGAACCGCGGTGCTGCTGCTGGGCGAGAATGGCACCGGCAAATCGACGGTTGCCGAGATCCTGCACGCTGCCAGCGGCGCCCCGGACTCCACCTTCGTCCGTATAGACTGCGCCTTGGCCAGCCCGGAGAAGCTCCGCGAAGGTTTGCTCGGTTCGGCAGGCGCGGGCGGTTCCTGGGTGCAACAGGCCAAGGGCGGCACACTGTTTCTGCAGCATCTACCGTGTCTCGATTTGGAGTTGCAGGAGCAGTTGGTCAGCGTGCTCCGCAACAACGCCAACCATTTCCGTCTGATTTGCTCGAGCGGTGAGGACCTTGAGCGGTTGGTGGAGGAAGGTCGGTTCAACGAGGAGTTGCTCTATCGGGTCGCATCGCTGCCCCTTACCGCGCCCCCGCTCCGCGAACGCATCGAGGATCTCCCGGCGCTGGTGCGGCACTGGGCGGCCCAAGCGGTGAATCCCCACCTGGACACCAAACTGATCGAGTTCACCGACGATGCCTTCGCGGTGATGAGCGCATACCATTGGCCCGGAAACGTGACCGAGCTGTTCCAGGTCGTCTCCCGGATCGCCGCCGCCACCACCACGCGCGTCGTCACCTCGCAGCAACTGCCGCTGCGGCTGCGCGAGGTGAAATCATGGCCGACCCTGGAGGAATTCCTGCGGGGACAGGAACGCCATTACACCGATCAGGTGCTGCAGGCCTGCAGGGGCGACAAGGCCGCCGCCGCGAAGGTTCTCGCCGTTCGGCCGGAGCGATTGAATTGATCGGAAGGGTCGGGCGCTCCCGACAGGTCTTTCACCACCGGGAACCGAATCGCAGAGGCCCATCGGGCCTGGACAGAGGACGAAACCGCTTTCCCGCTTGCCGGCGGTTCCGCCGCTCACAACCCTCATCGAAATCTACGTCATGCCCAAGCGCACCGACCTGAAATCGATCCTTATCATCGGCGCCGGCCCCATCGTCATCGGCCAGGCATGCGAGTTTGACTACTCCGGCACCCAGGCCTGCAAGGCGCTCAAGGAAGAGGGCTACCGCGTCATTCTGGTTAACTCCAATCCGGCCACCATCATGACCGATCCGGAGTTCGCCGATGTAACCTACATCGAGCCGCTCACGATCGAGTTCCTGGAGAAAATCATCGCCACCGAACGTCCCTCGGCGCTCCTACCCACTCTCGGCGGCCAGACGGCCCTGAATCTATCGATGGATCTCCACCACAAGGGTATCCTTACGAAGTACGGGGTGGAGATGATCGGCGCGAAACCCGAGGCGATCGCCAAGGGCGAGGACCGGGAGTTGTTCAAGAAAGCCATGCTCCGAATCGGCCTCGACGTGGCCCGCTCCCGGACCGTGAAGTCCCTGGAGGAGGCCCGCGCGGCGGCGGATGAGCTGGGCATGTTCCCCCTCATCATCCGCCCGTCGTTCACGCTCGGCGGCGCAGGAGGAGGCATCGCGTACAACCGCGAGGAATTTGAGCGCATCGTGGCCAGCGGACTGGATCTTTCCCCGGTGCACGAGGTGCTGGTCGAGGAATGCCTGCTCGGCTGGAAGGAGTACGAGATGGAGGTGATGCGCGACCACAAGGACCAGTGCGTAGTCATCTGCTCGATCGAGAACTTCGACCCGATGGGCGTCCACACCGGCGATTCCATCACCGTGGCGCCATCGATGACGCTGACCGACAAGGAGTACCAGGTCATGCGCGACGCCTCCTTCGCCGTCATCCGCGAGATCGGCGTTGAGACGGGCGGCTCCAACATCCAGTTCTCCGTGGATCCCGAGACCGGCCGGATGGTCGTGATCGAGATGAATCCGCGCGTGAGCCGCAGCTCGGCCTTGGCCTCGAAGGCGACCGGTTTCCCGATCGCGAAGATCGCCGCCAAGCTGGCGGTCGGCTACGCGCTCGACGAGCTGCGCAACGACATCACGCGGCTCACGCCGGCGAGCTTCGAGCCGACGATCGACTACGTCGTCACCAAAATCCCGCGGTTCACCTTTGAGAAGTTCCCCGACGCCGACGCCACCCTCACCTCCGCGATGAAGTCCGTAGGCGAGGCCATGGCCATCGGGCGCACCTTCAAGGAATCGATCCAGAAGTGCCTCCGTTCACTGGAGACGGGCGCCCGCGGCTTCGGTGGCGGAAGGTATGGCGGCGACGAACCGGTGGAGGAAAAGATAATCAACGCCAAACTCGGCACCCCGAACGCCGAGCGGATCTTCTATATCCGGCACGCGTTTCGCGCCGGGTATTCGGTCGAACGCATCTTCGATCTCACGAAGATAGACCCGTGGTTCCTGCACCAGCTCCGGGAGATCTGGGAGATGGAGACCTCGCTCGCCGGCCGCACCCTCGCGGCGCTTCCCGACACCGAGCTCCGCCGCGCGAAACAATTCGGCTTCTCCGACGCCCAGCTGGCGCACCTGCTGAAGTCCGACCTCACCACCGTGCGGGCGGATCGCAAGCGCCGGGGCATCAACACCACCTACCGGCTGGTAGACACCTGCGCGGCGGAATTCGAGGCGTTCACACCGTACTACTATTCGAGCTACGGGGACGAAAACGAAATCCTCCCGCCCTCCGGGAAGAGGAAGATCATGATCCTCGGCGGCGGCCCCAACCGCATCGGGCAGGGCATCGAGTTCGATTATTGCTGCGTCCACGCCAGCTTCGCCCTGCGTGAGATCGGCTACGAGAGCGTGATGGTTAACTCCAACCCGGAGACCGTCTCCACCGATTACGACACCAGCGACCGGCTCTTCTTCGAGCCTCTCACCCTCGAGGATGTGCTGGAGATCTATCATCAGGAAAAGTGCGACGGGGCCATTGTGCAATTCGGCGGCCAGACCCCGCTGAATCTCGCCGGCGCCCTCAAGGCGAACGGGGTGAACATCATCGGTACATCGCCTGAAAGCATCGAGATTGCCGAGGATCGTAAGCTGTTCGCCGCCATCCTCCACAAGCTCCAGCTGCACCAGCCCGACAATCGTATCGCGACCAGCGAGGCCGAGGCCATCGCCTGCGCCGGCGAGCTTGGATATCCGGTGCTGGTCCGCCCGTCGTTTGTTCTCGGCGGTCGCGGCATGTTCATCCTCTACAGCGAGGAGGAGCTCAAGGGGGTCGTTCGTCAGGTCTTCGACGTGATGCCGGGAAAACCCGTGCTCATCGATAAGTTCCTGGAGGACGCGATCGAGCTCGACGTCGATTGCATCAGCGACGGGGAAACCTCCGTGATCGGTGGAATGCTCGAGCACATCGAGTACGCGGGCGTCCACTCCGGCGACGCCGCGATGGTCATGCCACCCCACACGCTCTCCAGCGCGGTCCTGGACGATGTCCGGAAGGCCACCCACGCGCTGGCGCGCGAACTGCGGGTGATCGGGCTAATGAACGTGCAGTTCGCGATCAAGGAACAGCAACTATACGTCCTCGAGGTCAACCCGCGCGCCTCGCGCACCGTTCCGTTCGTCGCGAAGGCCATCGGTGTTCCGCTCGCCAAGCTAGCCGCCAAGGTCATGACCGGGGCAAAGCTCCGCGACCTGGGCTTTACCCGCGAGCAGACGCCGAAGCATTGGTGCGTGAAGGAGGCCGTGTTCCCGTTCGTCCGATTTCCTGGCGCCACGATCGCCCTCGGACCGGAGATGCGCTCCACCGGCGAGGTTATGGGGTTGGACGCCGACCTAGGCGTAGCCTTCGCGAAAGCCCAAGCCGCCGCGAAGCCCGGCCTCCCTACTCAAGGCAATGTCTTCCTATCCGTAAAAGACTCGGACAAGAAGCGTGCCATCGGCATTGCCCTCGAACTGGAGAAACTGGGTTTCACGATCTGCTCCACCAGCGGGACCGCCAAGGAGCTCACCGAGGCGGGAGTCAAGGTGCGCAAGCTTGCGAAGATTCAGGAGGGTCGTCCGAACGCGGTGGATCTCATCAAAAACGGTCAGATCCAATTGGTGATCAACACACCGGCGGGGATGATTCCGCGACGGGACGAGAACGCCATTCGCGCGGCCGCCCTGGCCCACAACGTCTGCATCATGACTTCCATCACGGGCGCCGCCGCCGCGCTCGATGGCATCCGCTCTCTACGAGACAAGCATGTCGGGGTATGTCCGATTCAGAAATACCGCGGCAACGTGAAGATGCTCTGAGCAACCTGAAGGGTAACTTACTGCCATGCCCTCAAAGGCTTTGCCGCCCGTCGCGTTCGTTTTGATCGCTGTGCTGACCGGCTGTACCACGACTTCGTCTTCCGAATCCGGCGAAAGCGCCCGCCCCGAAACGGAAGCCACCGCTTCCTCGGAATCGTTCCGGTCAACGGAATCGAAGTCCGCGGCGGAAGAGGACCCCCTCCGCCAATCCTCGCGCGAACGGACCACGCGGACGCCAGCCCAGGAAGGCCGTTCGGAAACACCCACCAACACCGAGCGTGCGGCGGCTAGGAGCGCTCTTGCCGTCGCAACTTCGGGCGGCACCGCCGATATTTCCCGCCTGGTGGAACAACTGAGGGAAGCAGGTCGGGAGCTTGCCTCCCTGAGGGCGGCTAATGCGCGTCTGAGGGTGGAAAAGGCCCGTGCCGAGAAGTCAGCCCAGACGGCCGCTGAGTCTGAGGAAGCGCGGCGTGCCCGCGAAAAAACCCTCACCGAGCTCAAGGCCGCCGGGGAAGAGATGCGCAAACTGAGGGAAACCGTCGACCGCCTGGGGGAACTCCTATCGGAGGAAAAGGGTCTCCGTACGCAAGCCGAGGCCACCACGGCGCAACTTCGGGAGGAACTACGAACCATCGCACGGGCGGTCGGCGAGTTGGCCGTCGAGCCGCGCAGCGACGAGGACCGCCGCCGAAAGCGTGAGTAAGGCGCCCACCGGATGACGCATCACTCCCCCACCCTGATCGCATTGCTCCACGGCGCCGACCAGCCGGGTCTGGTAGCGAGGGTGTCCGGCTGGATTTTCGAGAAAGGAGGAAACATCCTCCATGCCGATCAACACCGCGATATGGAGGCGGGAATTTTTTTTCAACGAGTTGAGTGGGTGCCGGCGGACAAAAGCCCCATGCCGCTCGCCGGCGCCGCGGAGGAGTTCGCGCGCTTCGCCGTTTCGCTTGGGATGCAGGCGCGCGTGCTCTCTTCCGCCCAGCGGAAACGTATCGCGCTTTTCGTCTCGAAAGCGGACCACTGTTTTCACGATTTGATCCTACGATGGAAGGCTGGGGACCTAGCCGCGGACATCGTGGCCGTGATCAGCAACCATCCGGACCTCGCCGAGGCGGCCCAGGGCTACGGTATCCCTTTCCACCACATTCCGGTGACCGCAGAATCCAAGTCTCAGTCGGAGATGCGCCAGTTGGCGATTCTCCGCGACCACGCCGCTGAGTTGGTGGTGCTGGCGCGCTACATGCAGGTTCTGACACCCGGCTTTCTCGATCAGTTCGGGAAACCTGTGATCAACATTCACCACTCCTTCCTGCCTGCGTTCGCCGGTGGCCGGCCTTACCATCAGGCCTACCTCCGGGGAGTTAAGCTCATCGGCGCGACAGCGCATTACGCCACTCGCGATTTGGATGAGGGACCCATCATCCATCAGGACGTGGTGCGGGTAACCCACCGGCACGACGTGGACGATCTCGTGCGATTAGGCCGAGACCTTGAGCGCCTCGTGCTCGCCCAAGCGGTTCGCTGGCACCTGAACGGCCGCGTACTCGCCTACGGCAACAAGACGGTCGTCTTTGATTGAACCGACCCCGCGGCCGAAAATCAGCCGCGGCTCGCCGCCGCTACTGCGGTAGCAAACACCCGGGCCTTGGCCGAAATACCGTTCCAATCCCCCTCTTTCAGCGCCTTACCGTCGATCAGCGAACTCCCCGCCGCCACCGCAAAGGCACCGGCCTTCAGAAACTCGCCAACGTTAAGCTCATTAACCCCGCCCGTCGGCATCATATCGATCTGAGGAAAAGGAGCCCTCACCGACTTGATGTAGCCGGCGCCCAGCGCCTCAGCGGGGAAAATTTTGACCACGTCCGCACCTGCTTCCCAGGCCTGTAAAATCTCCGTCGGTGTGAACGCACCGCAAAAGACCGGGATACCGTAACGCCGGCAGATGCCGATAACCTCGGGACGTACCGCCGGAGTCACGATAAACCGGGCTCCCGAAAGAATCCCCGTCCGGGCAGTTTCGGCATCAAGAACCGTACCTAATCCGAAGAGGAATCCCGGCAATTCCGAAGTTGCCTTCTCCAGCATCGGGATGGCCCCCGGAGTCGTCATCGTCAGCTCAATGCTGGTCAAGCCGCCATCGGCCAAAGCCCGCGCGCAATCCAATAATCCCGCCGACGACTCAGCTCGGATAAGGGCCACGACGCGCTCCGAACGAATTTTCGCCAAGACAGACTCCCGATTCATTGGGTGCAATTTTTTAACCAAGGCACTAATTCTTATTCGACCAACGAAAAAACCGGCCAAGAGGCCGGTTTCCAGCGGTTTCGCGATCGAAACCTGACCTTACTGGGCCAAAAGCATGTTACGCGATTGCTTCAGGGTTCTGGTGACAGAACGCTGGTGCTTGGCCGAAAGTCCGGTGTACTTCCGGGGAAGGATCTTTCCTGTGTCGGTGACATAACGAACCATCGCCTGAGGATTCGTGAAAGGAATTTCAGCCGGAGTGGGGGTCTGTTGATTTTGCTCGGAAGTGCTCATGAGGAGGCGTGAAAACATGCTATCGGTCCAAGGGTGTCAACCGGCATTTAAGGTCCGACGGCCACCAACGATGGGGCAGTCGGAGTAGCTCTCGGAGGGTTACTTCTGATCCCCGTCCGAAGCGTCGCCCTTGGACATAGAAACGTAATAGTCCTTGTAGGACTTATCGTAGTACTGGGCGTAGTAGTAACCGGACACCGCGAGGTTCAATCCGTTCAGAATCGCTCCGAAGTTAGGCACATTCGCCTCAAGCAGACTCTTGGCGCTAAATTGAGCCGCCTTGCGCCTGACTTTGTTGAAGAATATCGTGAAGAGAGATCCGTCAACCAAAGGTAATATGATCAACGCATCACTTACCGCCGCGAGCGGTGGAGTATCAATAAATACCCGATCGTAACGCTTCCTTAGCTCAGCGATCAATTGTTCAAAGCCCTTACTATTCAATATTTGGGTTGGGTTTTTCGCCCGTCCTCCAGCGACGACTACATCGAGGTTAGGCTGGAAATTTTTCACGGTTACCTCGTCTAAACTGTATCTTCCGGAGACAATATCGATGACACCCCTTGAGTTCTCCAGACCAAGCGATTTATGAACGTTGGGCTTCCGCAAGTCGCAATCAACAATCACAACCTTCTCCCCATGGGCCGCAAAGGTCATCGCTAGATTCGTCGTCAAGAAGGACTTGCCTTCACCGGGTACCGTACTTGTCGTCAGGAACGCCTTGGCGTTCTTGCTCTCGTCCTTCAGACGCAAACTGGAGTGGAGAGTCCGGAACGCCTCCGCTACTTGTCGATCGGCGTTGGAGGACACCACCGTGGCCCTTTCGTTCGCATCGAGGCGTTTCACTTCGGGAACGATGCCGATCAAAGGGAGTCCTAATACTCCTTCGATATCATAGGCGCTCTTAACCCGATCATCAATAAAGGCGACAAAGAAAGCCAAAGCCAGACCGAGTCCGAGACCTCCGACCACACCCAGGCCAAGATTAAGCGGAACGTTCGGCGAGATAGGCTTGTTTTCAGGAGACGGCACCGCCTGATCCACCAGACGCGCATTCTGGGTGGCAAAAGTGCTCGTCATCGTCGTTTCCGTCTTTCGAGCGACGATACCCTGCAGAATTTGATTTTGCGTGAGGTATTCACGCTCAATCTGAGTGTACTCGACGGCGAGGGACTCTAGTTGGAGGGACTCGGTTTTCTGATTCCCCAACTCCTCCTGCCTTGCCTTTAGATTTGCTAGAGAGGAATTATATTCCGATTGAACCTGCTCGCTTATCGAAGCTATAGCCCGTTCCAACTCTAGTCGAGTTTGGTCAAAGGATTTCCGAGCCTGCTTCATATCAGGATGCCCATCCCGGTAGCGTTCCTTCAGTTTTGATATTTCGATTGTTCTGGCAGCTAATTGTTGCTGCAAGTCTTGCACAAGCTTGGACTCCGAAATGAAAGCGAGACCGGTGAGATCCTGGGACTTGGCTCGGTACTCACGAATCTGATTGAGACGCGACTCCGCCGCTTGTAGGGAAATTCCAGCCTTCTGAGCCTCGAGATTGGCCACCTTAAGCGACTCGCTCACAATATCCTTACGCTGATCTAACGAAACGGTCTTGTTACGTTCCTTGTAGGCTTGGAGCTTGTGAGCCAGCTGGTCTACTTTTCTCCGCTGTTCCTCGACCGTCGACTGCAGGTCATCGACCGCCTTGGAGAGGTCCGCATCTCGGACTCCCTTATTGTACTTCATATACTCCTCGACGAAGAGATTTGCGACCTTAGCGGCTACGGCCGGGTCGGGATGCTGGTAGGATACGATGACCACTAAGGTTAGCCTTTGAGGAACAACCTTCCTGTTGCGGGCGATGGTATTTTGGACAAAGGCCGCTTCTGATTCGGGTATTCCAGCCCTTTCGAACGGCGCGAGGAATGCCTTCAGGTCACTCCCCTTCAATCGATCCGCTACCCTGCGGATCAAGGTTGAGCTCTCGATGATCTTAATCTGAGTGTTGAGATCCTCCGCCGACCGTATTTCACTCTCAGACACCTGCTGCACTCCCGGCATGGGGGTGAGGTCCCTCCGCAGAATTTGCACCGTAGCGCTGGATTGGTATATTCGCGTCTCTCCGAGAGTATAGACTAGCGAACTGGAAAAAACGACCAAGAATACAACGACGATATACCAAATACGCTCGCGGAGGATCAGTATATAATCACTCAAGGAACGCTGAACCGTTCCCGCCGCAGTATCACCGCCGTAACCATATCCGTATCCGTAGGAGTCATAGCCTCCGTAATTATAACCGTAGCCACGCCCAGACTCAGAAGGCCGTTTCGTACCTGGCGATTGCTCGTTCGACATTTGCGCGAGTTTCTAAATTACCCGTTCCGGCACGTACACGACGTCTCCCGTCTTCAGTTGCACGGCGTCCTTGCCGCCCTTGTTCATCATCGCCGAAACATCAATTTCCTCCACCACCGTTTCTCCGTCGGTCTGTTTCCGGGTAAGCTTCACGCGTCGAAGGTCAGCCAGTCGCGTGGGCCCGCCGGCCAGAGTGATTGCCTCGATGATGGTAAGTCCCTTTTCCTGGGGAAAGGGAACACGATCGGGCTTCCCGACTTGCCCGAGAACGTTGACGCTCCGCTCGGCGTATTTGACTACCACCACACTGACCTGCGGGTTGACTATGAAATCACGGTCGAAAGCCTCCCGGATCGCGCTTTCCGCCTGACGGGCAGTCAGACCGCGCACACTGATCGTACCGACTAAGGGAAGACTCACGGTGTGCTCGGGAGAGACCTGAACCGAGTCCATCTGCTTGTTTAGATCCTCATGCTGAAAGATGAAGACCCTCAGGGAGTCCTGAGGTTGCAGAACATAGTCCGGACGACGCTCAGATGCGGGCGACTGAACACCGCTGCCCTCCGTGATTTGCTGCGCAGCGATAGACCGGGCAACCCCACTGATAGTAACGGCCATCAATGCGAGCAGAACAATCAACCTATACCGGAAGCAT
>Ga0209358_10001637_pt1 | contig 17590 bp, 17 predicted proteins | sample LauGreFa1BDMLBSN_2_FD_187574 | JGI IMG/M metagenome (GOLD analysis project Ga0209358, IMG submission 187574) | Freshwater lake microbial communities from Lake Michigan, USA - Fa13.BD.MLB.SN (SPAdes) (version 2) | ecosystem: Environmental > Aquatic > Freshwater > Lake | place: Lake Michigan, USA... | reverse complement strand
AGCGGCGGCAGACAAACTGGCGGCGGAAAAAGCGGCGGCAGACAAACTGGCGGCGGAAAAAGCGGCGGCAGACAAACTGGCGGCGGAAAAAGCGGCGGCAGACAAACTGGCGGCGGACAAGGCCGCAGAACAGGCGAAAATCGACGGAATCGTCAATCGATATATTGCACGTCCCCGTGATCAATGCTATTTTACAGGAACACATGCACATCAGATCAACCTACTTCAAAAACCAAGATATCAGGACTGTGTGTATGAGTGCCATGAGAATAACCTAAAGAATAATCGTGAAATAGAGTGCATGGGTGTAGTGTACAGTAAAGACAGGTATTGTTATCTAAACGGATTCAAGCCTCATGTACCCGATTGGGCGACTACGGGTAAGTTGCGATGCAAATATTTCGACGCAGAAGACTCGTATTTGGATGATAATGCAATCAACCGGGGATGGTTGAATGCGAGTGACATGAGGGTCTAAATAGCGACAATATGATCCAACGGATTTGGTGTGCGTGGTCGAAGCCATCTACTACGAGTTTGGAATGCGGTGCGCATTTTTATGCTCACCAAACGAAGACTTTGGAAGGAGGAACAAAAGATGAAATGCGACTTTTCGAAGCCCTTTTCAAGGGCGTGAGTACTCGATTTGGGCTACGAACAATTGAAAGTCCATTCGAAAATCAGGAACTCATCTTTTGTTCCTTCTTCCAAAATCTTCGTTTGGGGAGCATAATTTTCGAAGCACTTTTCAAGGTCGTGAGTACTCAATTTGGGCCACTAAGCATGGAAAAGTCAATCGAAAATCCACATTTTATCCTTCCGGTGCATGTTTTCGAAGCACGTTTATAAGGGGCGTGAGGACACTGAGGAGTACATACGATGCTACACACGCACGGGACGACACGCACGGTGTGGAATATTGGGCATCTTCTGACACATGATAAAAAAATGTAGATAAATGAGCAGGTATACAACCGTGCAGTACAATCCAGTTGTATCGGTCGCAGCATGTGTAGACAAAAGCGATGTGGTTATATCATCCGCGACAGACGTGTCCATCACACCCGACGTGTGGTTCAACCACGACAATGTCACGCGCGTGACCATCCCCAAGAGTGACTACGAGGACCTCTATTCAGTCGGCCTGTCGATGGACATCAAATCAGACATTCAAAGAAAGCTTCAGTCGTATATTCGCGACGAAAACGGCTACGCTTCCTGGTTGAATTCGAAAGTGAACGGTTCGAGTAAAGACACCTACCGTGTCAAGACGTCCAATATGGGGTTTATCATCAACGCAATCGACACTTCCTTCTCGGACATTGCCAATGAGTTCAAATCGACCACCAAGCCTGGTAACCTGAAAAACCCCGAGGTCGTCCAGATTCTTTACACCCTCGAAACGACCATAACCGACGCACAAGGGGCGGTTGGGACGTACGCCATTCGAATCGGGTTCGAGTACTACGTTTCCAAGTCGTAAGTGTGTGCGTGGTGTTGTACACAGTGTGCACGTGTGTGTGCGTGTGTGTACGTGTGTGGTGGCAAATGTACTACTCAGTATTACAGAGTCAGTAACAGTAGCTACTGCGAAGACTCGCACTATAGGGTAGGCGAAGACGGGTCGATGAGAATATCAAACGCTTCGTCCTCGGTGCATGTATACGCATTTGTGTGTCCAGGCCTGAATTGCGACCATGCGGCTTCGTAGTGGATGATGTTGCGCGTCTTGTGGTGACACCCGAAAATGCTCATCACGGTGTGGATGACGTATGTCAGTTGGCTTACTTCGCCTAGCCAGAATGTATTGGCGCTCGGTCGAATGTTGATGACAAACGGCGATAGAACGTACCAGTCGTCAACCATGACGATCTTCCAGTGCTCGAACGCGCAATTCAGCACGTGCCAATACCGAGGCAAGCCAAACGTGACGCACAAAACTCCTGGGTAGGCGCACGATTGCCAGTTCTTACAGGCGACCAGCGTCTGGATGCACGATGCGACGTAATACGCCACAATGGCGTGTGCGTGCATGCCACAGATGACGATCGAGTCGATACTCGGGTCGTGGTCACAGACCTCCATAATCGAGTACGTCGCCTGTCGTATTTCACGTATGAGGTTGGATGGTGCTTTTAGTTCTCCGTAGCGGGCTTTATCCACGAATTCCATATGTGAAGATATGGACGGTGCGCACGTTTTGACCGCGGTGTAGTATCGTCGGTTGTGCTGGACGTCCGGCCGTGTCTGGTTACATAGCTTCAAGCACGTCGCGACCGTCTCATACTTGGATAGTTGCGTCATTTAGTTTAGTTTTGTTTTTTCTAGCGTTATGCTCCCCTGTACACCCCCAAACGAGGATTTGGCAGACCGATTCTGACCGAACACGCGTTTGGGACTCAAAAATTTAATTGGGAGTGTCTTTTCGATTTACTTTGGGTCGAACAAGCCTTTCAGAATGCGTACTCGCTCGGAGTCGCTCCCTTGGATAGTGCTTCACGGGGAAGACGCATTGTGAAAGGGTTAAATCGGTATGGCGAACAAAAAAATTGCGCAATTTCGCACCCAACTACTTAACGAAGGAACGTGCATACGTGAGTACTCAATAATCAGGCTACTTTCCAACAGACACTGAAATGATTTAAAAGAAATGTGTTCAATTGGCCTGAACTTTGAGTACTCACGTATGCGCGTTCATTCGTTAAGTAGTGGATGCGAAATTGCGCCATTTTTTGTTCGCTACATGGCTACGATGTTGAGAGATGCAAAAGACCTCTTTTCTTCGCAAATGCATCTCCTTCGTACCCGACGCAACTCAGACTCCGATAATACATCATCTTGTGATTTCGGCATACGAGCCGTCATGTACATCCCATGCCATTCGTCGCACACCCATCGACACGGCTGATGCACTGCTCTCTAAGGACACGCAGTCTTCATTCTAGTTATCTACACGCCCTTTAACACGGCTGTCAAGTACGCCCTTTAACAAAGAGCGATGCCGCTGATGCGATGCCATGCTCTTTAGGCGGAACTTTTACTGACACTGTTACAGCGACACTTCGTTTGGGAGAGGTAAGTTTGTTACAAAAGATAGTAGCATCCAAGATTACAAGAAAACCAACACATCGCATGATACTATCCAAACGAAGATTTCGGAAGGATGAACAAAAGATGAAATCCGGATTTTCGAAGTACTTTTCAAGGGCGTGAGTACTCGATATGGGCTACGAACCATTGAAAAGTCAGTCGAAAATCCGGATTTCATCTTTTGTTCATCCTTCCGAAATCTTCGTTTGGGGAGCATACAATTTCGCACCCACTACTTTACGAAGGAACTTGCATACGTGAGTACTCAACAATCAGGCTACTTTTCAATAGACACTGAAATGATTTAAAAGAAATGTGTCCAATTGGCCTGATTGTTGAGTACTCACGTATGCAAGTTCCTTCGTAAAGTAGTGGGTGCGAAATTGCGCAATTTTTTGTTCGCTACATGGGTTGCTACTATCTTTTGTAATCATATTGCAAACATTCAAACGAAGGTTTTGGAAGGATTGACAAAAGATGAAATCCAGGTTTTCGATATACTTTTCAATGGTTTGTAGCCCAAATCGAGTACTCACACCCTTGAAAGGTATATCGAAAATCTTGATTTCACCTTTTGTCAATCCTTCCAAAATCTTCGTTTGGGAGGGATAAAGTTCGGAGAGTGCGTTTCCCCGGGAAGCACTTTTCAACGTTGTGTAGCCAAAATCGAGTACTCACACCCTTGAAGAGTGCTTCCCCGGGAAACGCACCCTGAAATGTTTGCCCGACCTTCCAAAATCTTCGTTTGGGGAGCATAAAATGCACATCAAAGTTTGCACGCACGCCCCTCAACACGACTGATGCTATCTATCTTCAGAGACTGACCCACGCCGGATTGAGCAAGGACTTGACGACGCGTCATGCATACTAGGTGGCATGCCATCTTCGTGATGGGCAGCATGATGGTCTTTCCCAATCCGGCGTGGGTCAGTCTCGATGCGACTCTCGCAAATGTTGTTTCCCAGACTAAGAATCCCATTGCAAATGCACGTTCCCCAAACGACGATGTTTGAAGGATGGACGGAACAAAGGATGAAATCCGAATGACTTTACTGGTTACCAACTCAAGTTCTCACAACCTTGAAACAACCTTGAACAGTGCTTAGGAAATCCGGATTTCATCGGTTGTTCATTCCATCCTTCCAAAATCGTCGTTTGGGAGGGGCTACATTCCCTTTTGTGGCTCCGATGATTTTGAAAAAAAATAGCAACGTAAATGAACACGATTCGTAGCAGCCCAAAATCTCACTCGCCGAGTGTGGTGCGTCGAGGCACTCGTTCGGCGCAACCGAAGAAGAGTGCATCGAGACACCCATCCCACGAACCGAGCCTCCACGGTGGGGCGGACTCGAGCCCCTACCAACGCAACGCCCCCCGAGGTGGCCCGATCGCTCTCACCGTCGACATCGAAGTCGTCCGAGACCGCCTCAATGATTTCTATGACGCCATAAAAATCAACGCCGAAGGCTCGCGTAAAGAGCCCGGGTGTGTGTCCATGGAGGTTGTGCGCAAGCAGGTGACCGTCGACGGCAAGCCACAGGACTCCGAACGACTCTTATTTCAATTGTACGAGGTTTGGGCGGACCAGGTGGCGATCGACGAGCATCGCAAGACCGAACACTACCGGAAGTGGAATGAATTCCGCTTCGGAATCAAGGGCGAAAGTCCAGCGGGAATCATCAGCACACGGGTCGAGTCGCAGATACTGCTCGATATTTAAGCGCTCTCCGCAGTGAGTCCGCACGCTCTCCGCAGTGAGTCAGCACGCTCTCCACACGCTCCACACGCCCTTTATTTACGAGACTAGTCGTACTCGTACCGTGACTCGTACTCAGATTACCCACGACGTACATGGCGACGTGGACTTCTGCGCGTTCATAAAGCACCGCAAGATGTCATGTCCGACATGGGTAAGTCTCGCAAACGCGGTTTCCCACATGGAAAGGCACTGTGTTAAAAACAAACATGAAAGACGATATGACAAAAAACTTGCCGATATACTCCAGCCTAGATAAGCGGATTTGCGAACGGGCGTACAAGCCACGCCATCATAGCACGTGGCTCATCGGTGATGTCATTTTATTCGGCATCCAAAACGAGTGGGAGGACGGATACTTCATGTCGTTCGCATGGGCGACATTGAAGGGTTACGAGCGCCATATCAAGTGGACGCACTTGGACCGACATCGCACACGGTCCAAGTTGTACAGTAAGTGCCTCCCGGGGGAGACCGACGACGAGCACAATTGGCGGATTACGGTGCGCGGCACGCAGGCCGAGTACGCTGCGTTCCTGGGACTGGGGCTATCGCCCGTGTCGCAGCTCGGCGACACGCGCATCCGGAGCACGCTCTCGGATTTGAATAAGGACATCCTTCTCTATTGGAACGACCTGCCGATGCGCGTAGAAGTGAAGACGTCCCCGCGCATCGGATTGGTAGACGACATATTCTGCAACAACATCGAAAGTGGCTACAAGGGAAGCCCGGGGTACAAGGGCGAGCCAGGCTGCCTATTCGTCCCTTCTTGGCAGGGCATTACGGCCGATTTGTACATCCACCTGATATACGATCGTCATCCGTTGTATCCTAATAACGTGGATTGCATGACGTATGAGCTAGCTGGGGCCGCAACGAAGGACATGCTGCGCGCATCCAGTCGCGGTCGGTGTGCGGGGTTCGAGGTTTTGAGGTCATGCTTGATCGACGTCAACGACGCCTGTGCGCGAGTGTACGCCGCCCGTCAGATGATACCGCATGTGCGGCCGGTGCTACCACACTTTACGAATTGTCATGCGGTCAACGTCGATTCGAAGTTGCAAGTGATCTCGACTGAGCGGGAGAACGCTCGGTCGAATGCGCAGCATGCATGACGATGCGCGTGCGCGCCTCCGGATGATATACGACGCGCGAGTCGTTCGTTCTATATCATGGTCGAGAGCTTCATTCTCTGTGTTCAACTTTGCCCACCCCCAAGAACTTGGCAAGAAGGCGACTATACGCTGAAAAGAGCGTCATGCGACCAGAGACCATCGGTCGAACCGTGAGTGGCACGAAAACGTAGATAAGAACGTCGAACATCATGTGGCCGATGACAACAAAATCAATGCATTCAAATCAGCCGTAGGCAACTAGTCCCCTTTTTTTTCGACAATCTCCATTTTGAACATTTCGACAAAAGCGTCAACATGGATTCGTGGTTAACCTGACCCCGAAATCCCCGATTATCAGATGCTCATACGGGCAGGATACGTCGTTTGAAGGCATTTACGATAAATCGGGATTCGGGGATTTCGGGAACTGTGGTTAACACTTTTGTCGAAATGTTCAAAATGGAGATTGTCGAAAAAAAAGGGGACTAGTTGCCTACGGCTGTCCCAAACGAAGATGTTACATGCGAGTATGAAAAGTGCTTACAAAAGCCATTACCCCCAGCCGTTGTAGTGCCAGTGCCCTACGCCCGTTTCTACTCCATGAAGTCTCTTTTGCACGAATCGATTGAATATCAATGTGGAGACTGGGCACTCCCATAGTTATGAGAGACATCTGCTGTATTTACTACCCTGTCATCAAACAAGTAATTAAATGTATTCACGACGGACATGCAGTTTGATTCTATGTATGACCTCTCGTTTATTTTTATCATCAGCCGCAGAGGCAATGTAGTGAATGATTGAACCTTTGAATATTTCAGAAGTATCTGCTGGGTTTTAGCATCATACTTCAATTGAAACCTATAATATCCATTGACGATATTCTCGCTACAGGTCGTCATACATAACACTATTGAGTTTTTTGTTTCTTCCAATACGGCGACCTTTTCATAAGATGTCGTGTATAATGTATCGCCAACTAAGCCCGTTGTAATCGCAACTACTTCATCTTGTTTTACCATTTTGTCTTTTTTATGAACGATAGTTTTCAACTCCACATTATCAATCTTATATGCGAACACATCGAGTCGCTTAATCTTATCAAGCATGGATAAATATTGCTCTCTTCTAGCATTGCAAGTATATTTTCCCGAAAAATGATATTTCTTTTTGTCTAAAGGTACATCTCCATCGTGAAGATTACTCAACGACGAAAACGCACCATTATTATTTAGGACGAGCCAGTCAAATGCCAGACATATTAACCTCACCCCACCCCAATCTCGTAGTACCTCAACGATTGTATCCATATACACGTTGCGTTATTTTATTTTGTCCGAACGCAGGTGATGACAGACTGAACATTTGCATGGGTGCATCTTTTCTAATTAGTTTTCAAAGGGGTGTAGTCCAAATCAAGCATTCTCCCTTTGATGGGCCTTTAGAAAATTGGTGGTTGACACTTTTGACGAATTGTTCGAAATGGAGATTGTCAAAAAAAAGGGGACTAGTTGCCGACGGCTGATTACCCCACGTATTTTTCGACGTTCCCAAATCTTCGTTTGGGAGCAATAAGGTGCATGCTCCCCAAACGAAGATTTGGGAAGACTGAAAAAAGCGTGGGGTGTGCGGTTTTGAAGTACTTTTCAAGGGTGTGAGTACTCGTTTTGGTTTACCACTGATTGAAAACTCGTTCAAAAAACGCATACGCAACAGCCGTCGGCAACTAGTCCCCTATTTTTCGACAATCTCCATTTTGAACATTTCGACAAATGCTATGCTCCCCAAACGAAGATTTTGGAAGGCCGAACGATCATTCGGGAACGTTTTTTCAAAGCACTTTTCAAAGGGGTTAGAACTCGATTTTAGGCACGCTTCTTTGAAAAGTGCTTTGAGAATACGTTCCCGGATGTTCGCTCGGTCTTTTGAAATCTTCGTTTAGGGAGCATAGCATTTGTCGAAATGTTCAAAATCATCTAATGGTCCTTTATATGGCATTTCATGCGCTTTTCATTACCCAAATCATTGCCCTTGTTGTTATCGACCGTCTCATCTACGTTTCCATGCGCGCAGAATTCGTTTCCCGGCCCAATCCCGGGGAAGCACTTTGCAAGGGTGTGAGTACCGACCGTTTCGGGGCTACCAATCGCTGAAAAGTGCTTCCCCGCCGAATCCCCGCGCATTCTGATTCAATTTCGGAAAGGGCTGGTTCGTCGGACGGCGAACTTCGTCCTTCCAACATCTTCCGTTCGTTGGGAGGGTAAAAATGATTCAAAGGGCGTAGGCTGGACAAACAGCCCACATCCTCTCATGCAGGCTTGTTGCTCGATATGCACCGAGGCCTTCAACGCATCGTCTCGTAGTCGCGTTGCGTGCGTGCAGTGCCAGGGCAGTGCTTGTCGAGCGTGCTACCGACGGTACTTTCTGAGCCGGTTCCAAGAGCCCAACTGCATGCACTGTCAAGTGGCGTTCAAATACGAGCATATTTGCGACGAATTTCCCAAGACTTTTTGGCAGAAAGAGTACAAGAAGCATCGAGAGACGATGCTGTTCGACATGGAGCGCGCGCAGTGCGTGGCCACCCTCCCATACGTCCAAATGGTGCACGAGCAGGACGCGATTCGCGACGACCTTCGCGCGGTCAACGACGAGATCAAGCGCTTGCGTCGCTTGTTACAACTGAACATTCGGCGCCAAGTCGAATTGAACCGACGGTTCGTCAACTTGGACCCCATGCATGTCACGCGGGCCGCACCGCAAACCGCCGAGTATCACACACCGTGCAACACGCCCGACTGTCGCGGGTTTGTAACGAAGAAAGAGCCACAATGCGCCTGTTGCAAGCAGCGCACGTGCCACAATTGCCACCAGACCGTCGACCCCGACCCTGACACCGAGCACGAGTGCAAGGCCGACGACGTGGCGACGGTCCAAGAGCTGCGCCGGAACTCGAAGCAATGCCCCGAGTGTCGAGTCAACATCTCCAAGATTGACGGGTGCGACCAAATGTTCTGCGTGTCGTGCCACACGGCCTTTTCGTGGAACACCGGGCAGCGCGTGACGGGCCCGATTCACAACCCGCACTACTTTGAGGTGAGGGCCCAACTCGGCGCCAACTTCCCCGTCCGCAACGGTGGCGAGGGGGTGTGCGATGACGCCCTACCAGACGTTCGCTACTTTCGCAACGCGCTGTCTCAAGAGACCATCACCCGAGACAGCGAGACCACGCTGCGATACGCCACGCACATTCGGCAGGTCACCATCCCCGAGTTGCGCGCAAATGGTGCGAGAGAGTACTCGTTTCGCACCAACTTGCGCAATCGGGTGGCGTGGATGTTGAAGCAACGGTCGGACGACGAGTTTAAGCTGATTCTCTACCGCAACGACAAGAAAAGCCGGTTCCACAGCGAGTTGCTCGCGTTGTTTCAGATGTACGTCAACGTCATCGGCACGCTCTACAACAACATCGTCGTCGAGCGGTCGATGAGGTCCTACCCCGATGTCCAGATGCTCAAGCGCTATACACGCGAGCAGCTCCTCGCCATCAAGGGTCGCTACAACTCCACGTCCACTTCGTACGATCGGTATCTATCGGACATGGTGTAGCGCATGAGCAATGAGCATCCTTTTTGCCGTGGAACGGTTGCAAATCGTCATCCACCCCGAACGTGGAAGACCTAACGAGCCATCCTAACGAGCCATTCCGAATGTAGCTATTTGGGCCACAAAACGTTATAAAGTGCTTACCCGGGAAATGCGCTCTGAAGCACGCGTAAGCGCGGCAGCACAAGCGGCAGCGCGCGCGCATGGGAAGAAACGGGGCAACCCCGTAATAAACCCGAACAGGGGATTTGCTTTTAAAAACGCACAGGATCGAGTCTGGGCCGCTGCTCCCGATCGTCGTCTGCGTCTCGTACACGGGCGAGAAAGCCACGACCGTCCCTGGCGTCGGCAACCACGTGCCGCCCTGCACGCGCCGCAGTCCCAAACGAAGATTTTGGAAGGAGGAACAAAAGATGAAATGCGGATTTTCGAGTACTTTCTAAGGTCGTGAGTACTCAATTTGGGACACGAACCGTGGAAAAGTGCTTCGAACATCGATGCTCCCCAAACGAAGATTTGGGAAGGATGAACAAATGATGAAATCATGCTTTTCGACTGACTTTTCAATGGTTAGTTGCCCAAAACGAGTACTCACGCCATTGAAAAGTGCTTCGAAAACCCAGATTTCATCTTTTGTTCATCCTTCCCAAATCTTCGTTTGGGAGGGATAAAATCCGGATTTCATCTTTTGTTCCTGCTTCCAAAATCGTCGTTTGGGGAGCATAAGTTTTTGTTCGGCCTTCCAAAAATCTTCGTTTTGGGAGCGATGTAGCAAACAAAAATGGCGCAATTTCGCACCCACTACTTAACGACGGAACGTGCATATTTTTTGTTCGCCATACCGTATAATTCAATTGGGAGCATACATTTTGATTTTGAAGGGCGTGAGTACTCAATTTGGCACGGTTCGTACGGTCTTCCAAAATCTTCGTTTGGGGAGCAGTGGGTATGAAAAGCGTGGATAAGAACATCGATAAGAACAACAAGCAATGATTTGGGTCGTAAAACGCGTCATAATGCAATGAAAATCGACATTAGAGTCGATTGAGTCGCATGAACACACCCATGTTATCTGGATGCATTAAAATAGACGCCAAGATGCAAAATTCACCATGTAGCGAACAAAAATTGAGCAATTTTTGTTCGCCATGCCGATAATTCCTCCAAGTGAACATTAGCGCGTCTTTTAGTGTTATTACAGCATCTTATCTACGCGCATTTGTTCCTAGGCGCGAAAGTGCGCCTTTTTTTTCGCCACAGTGCTTGGGTCCCACCGACCCGTGACGTTGAACCGCCTTGGTCATCCCTAGTCGCTCGCGGGCTTGATCTAGGGCTTGATCTAGGGCTTGACCTAGGGCTCGAATTGCGAGGGCTCTTCGTTCGATGACTCGTCGTCATCTTTATCGCTTTCGTTCCGACACTCGGCTTTCCCGACTGCACTCGGGTCGGCGGGCGGGCCGACTGCACAGCTGGGATAGCGACACGACCGCCTGTATACGACGCCAAGCACCGGGCGATGCGACCTCGCGCGTGGCTCCCGTCCGTGGACATGGGCGAGTGGAAATACGCCAGGCCCTCCCGGGCGCGCGCATCCGCCCACCGAAAGAATTGGCCTCGGTAGTCGCGTGTGTGGACCGATTGGTGGTACAAGTCCGCCATGGTTCGAGCGGACACGGCGTGACCTATGGTCTTTTCGACAAACTCGTGGCAGTCCTCGTGACACACGACCCCGCCGTGCGTACAGAGATGGGCGTCGCGTTCGGGAACATGGCCATCGTCGACGCAAAACAAAAGGCCAGGGCGACCGTAGATCGGAAACCGTCCGTAGCCGTCGTCGGTTTCGACGGTGACGATCGCATCGCGGTTCGGATCGAATCCGCTGCCGCATTCGAGCCACTCCAAGTCCACTTCCATCGGTGCGGGTCCGTCGTCCGGTTGGGCCGAAAAAGGCAGCCCGCACAGGAAGCAGTGCACGCTCCACGCGCCCGACCCGAGCATCATCGTTTTATGGTGCTTTTTTTTTGTTTTTTTTGCACGAAAACCCCTACAATGTGATTTAACCATAGTCCGTCCAAGATTCATTTCCCTAAATTTATGCTCCCCAAACGAAGATTTTGGAAGGCCGAACGAACCTTTTGTAAACCTTATGCTCCCCAAACGAAGATTTTGGAAGGCCGGACGAACTTTTCGGAATGCGGTTTCGAAGCACTTTTCAAGGGTGTGAGTACTGTATTTGGGCTACAAAACGTTGAAAAATGCTTCGAAACCGCGTTCTGAAAAGTTCGTCCGGCCTTCCAAAATCTTCGTTTGGGAGGGGTAAACCTTTCAGAATGCGTTTTCGAAGCACTTTTCAAGGGTGTGAGTACCGGATTTGGGCGAAGAAACGTTGAAAAGTGCTTCGAAGACGCATTCTAAAAGGTCTACAAAAGGTTCGTTCGGCCTTCCAAAATCTTCGTTTGGTAGGGGTAAAATTCGAGGAGGAGCCGGTAGGAGCCTCATTGTTTTATAAGCCGGTTCTGTAACCATTCCGACGGTCAATGTCGCGATTTTGTCGAAAACGCATGCTGAAACGTTGGTTCGACCTTCCAAACCCAAATATTGCAACGTGGATGTATGGATGACACTTTTCTCGAAATGTTCGAAATGGAGATTGTCGAAAAACGGGGACTAGTCGCCATATGTGCTATGTGTTGGTTTCCTGTGATTCTTGCAAGACGATACAAAAGAAACATAGAAGCACGTGATGTGTTGGATAATAATCAGTGAAGTTGAAGTTGGCTTGTATCCCACGCATTGACCGGCTGGTTGAAGTAATTCGCGTTCTGAAACATGCATGTTCGTCACGTGGCTCGTGTTCCAGTATCCGTTCGGATCGTTTCCGATTGGTTGAAAAACAGCCCACTCATGTCCGTCACACCGGTCGTGTCCCACCTCGAGATGTGTCCATATCGCTCCATCACCTGGTCGCGGTCTGACAGCCATGCTTGAACGTCGGTGCGTAGCGTGTGGTTGGTCTTGACGTGTGGCAGCCGCGACCTCCCGCGTTCCGACGGCGCACCGAGACGCATCGCCTACCGGACATCCGGCAAGGTATTATTATGATTTGTGTTAAACGGTCTTGTCGATTTTACTCATCGGTCGCTTGCGTTTGCGTCGTCGCATGTGTGTATCTATTGCACAGACACAGGTGCTCTCCACCGTCCTTTGGAACATGAGAAATGCAGTATTTGAAATGCATGCCTCGCCATTCACAGCACGGCACCTCGTATCTGAGAGATGTCGACTCCATTTGCCTACCTAGACACCTGCACACATGACACACGGCCCAATCGCGTTCAACGTCACGTCTACAAACTGGACATGTTCTCGGATGAGGCAAATTGTCAGGGTCACATAGCCACTTCTTTATACACAAAGTGCAGAACGTGTGCTTGCACGATGGCAGTTCCAAAAGCTCCTTTGTATCGAGGCACATCGCACATTCTCCCTGGGTAGTAGATTGCCTTGTATTTGGCATGCATACCGTGCACCCGGCCATAGGCGATGTTTCGTCGCTTTCTTCGTCGTGTTCTTCCATAAACGCCAGGGTAAGCCTCGCCAGCGTCGCCGTAATAAGATCATCAGACATGGGTGTCATGGATACTAGCAATGCGTCATTCCTCGTTTCGACTGCGTCAACGAACGCCTGCATGTAAGAAGGCTGGTCGTCTTGTTCACCACCAGTGTCGCTCTCTGGTGCGACCTCAGAACTCTGTATACAAGACGAATGGTCGTTGTACCCCGCGCCACAGCCACGCGCACCATCCGTATCAGCATCCATCGTAGCCACCTGTCTATTACGCACCACATCCCAATGGTCAGACGCTCCCAGTACGCTTCGACACGCCGGTCCTTCGTATTTGGTTCTTCTCTCTAGCTCGTATTCACATCGCTCTCGTCTCTCAAGTTCCATGTACTCAAGGTACGATTGTATGGTTCCCGTATAAACAAATTTTCTACGGGTCTCCTGCCACGCCGAATATCTTGCGTTGAACGCGAGAGATCTCTCCTCATCGGCGGATGCACTATGGTCGATAAAGTCGTCTAAAACTCGGTCGCCGCATCGGATTTCACCCAAGATTGTCCTTGTGTACCCCCGATTTTTTTCATCGTCGGTCAGTTCTCTATATGGCCAACGCGCAAATGCTTTCAAAAGTTCAGATCGTAATGCGCTACGAGAATCCATGGTCGTATGTATAGTGTGGATAGTAATTTTAAACCATTTGTACATGACACACATGCATTGTGGCGAGCAAAAAGTCGCACTTTCAGTGGCAGTCTTCGTCTTTCACGCCTCGCCGCGGCCTCGGATGAAATGCGTATGAATAACAACAAAAGACACTAATTTGTTATCTGGATCAGCCGTCGGCAACTAGTCCCCATGTTGGACAAACCTGCCTTTTCAGGAATTTTATGCTCCCCAACCATGTAGCGAACAAAAAATTGCGCAATTTCGCACCCACTACTTAACGAAGGAACTCTCATACGTGAGTACTCAAAGTTCAGGCCAGTTGAATACATTTATTTTTAAATCAACACTAAACTAAACAAACCTAGCATGATATGTGTGCATGTGTGAAAACCTAGCCCAAATGTGAGTACTCACACCATACTCACCAGCGTTCCTAAAGTGGGGGCCTGAAATTGCGCAATTTGTTGCTCGCCACTAGGCTCCCCAAACGAAGATTTTGGAAGGTCGGACAAACCTTTCAGAGTGCGTTTTCGAAGCACTTTTCAACGTTTTGTAGCCCAAATCGAGTACTCACACCCTTGAAAAAGTGCTTCGAAAACGCACTCTGAAAGGTTTGTCCGACCTTCCAAAATCTTCGGTTGGGATGGGTAAATTTCCCAAATATTTTACTCGACTTGGGCTACGAACCATTGAAAAGTGCTTCCTTCGAAATCCGGATTACATCTTTTGTTCCTCCTTCCAAAATCTTCGTTTGGGGAGCATGGACCTTGCAAGATGACCAAAGTTTATCCCGCCCAAACGAAGATTTTGGAAGGATTGACAAAAGATGAAATCCAGATTTTCGATATACCTTTTAACCCTTAACCGGACAAAACGGGTAAATTTACTGTCGTAGCTTGCGCTGTAAACATAAATGCGGTCTGATAACAAACCACTAACACTTCAATTAATACTCTGGAACACCCGACCGTAAATTTACGGTCTTGATTAAGGGTTAAGGGTGTGAGTACTCGATTTGGGCTACTAACCATTGAAAAGTATATCGAAAATCTGGATTTCATCTTTTGTCAATCCTTCCAAAATCTTCGTTTGGGGAGCATACAATTATGATACCACTCATTCAGATTGAAACATTGGGGTGGTCTTTTCGCAAATGGAGGGTCGTATTCAAAACACACACGACTTGCGACCGCCTGGTTCAAAACGGTTTGTTGCAGCCGAGTTCCACTCATCCCCCATTTGACGAACAAAATGGTGAACCACGATTCGTGGTTGAAATAGTTGGGGAAATCGTGAAAAGGAAGGTTTGTCAAAATGGGGGATGAGTGGAACACGGCTGGTTTGTTTAGACTTTGAAAATCTTCGTTTGCGACGCATCAAGTGTTTGTTTCCCACACGGGTTGTTTTCGTTCCATGCGTTCATACAAACGCACCCAAAATGGTCTTTATCTGAAAAACGACGGCCTCTAAATCGTCGTTGTGGTCGTTGTCGCGACCGGAATAGAGGTGGTTTCGTTTCGGTTGGTATATGCTTCTTTGAATCAGCGTGGTGAAAAACGTTTCTAAGAATATAGTCGCGATTCCTTGACCGGCGCATTTTCGCTCACCGTAGCCAAAAGGAAGAATTTGGAGCACATCGGTCGGGATGAATACTTGGAATCGCCTACCATCTCGCACAATCTCTCGCTCGAGGATGGGGAACGGATGGTGTTGGGTGATGTTGGCGTGCACGCTCTGGTTCACATCCCAATGTACGGCGATGTCGCTCACGTTGATGGCCGGTGAGATTATGAACGGCTGTAGAACAACTGACACGGAGTAAATATCGTCAGGGAGATTGTACTTGCTTTGGCGTAAATAGGCACGAATCACTTCCACCGCTCTCTGTTTTTTCTGGATATTTCCATGGCCCTTCAACGCAATTTCTTTCCTCCATTCCAAACTGGCATCGTAGAGTTCGGCGCAGCACCGATGGTGATATTCTTGTCGGTTGGGCTGTCCCTCGGGTGCAAAATCGCCAAACACGTACTGCATAAACACGCAGATGGTCAACGTTCCGATCTCTTTCGACGTCACCAGCGTTCCGTCCACACACACCGTCCGTGCCACAATGTCCTTCAACACCGCTCGGTCGGGCAACTGCGCCATCAAAGCCAACAGGCGCTCTTTCAACATCCTCCACGTTGCGCCGTTCTCGCTTTCCAAGCTTAGAATCGGCTGCCATGCACGCCGTGATAACCTGGCTTCGATGAAATCCCCCTTGCTCGAACTTTGCAGGTACATGCGTGCATCCGCCGCATCGGTTACCCAAATGAACCCGACATTGTGTCGCAATGTCAGACAATACAGAACGTAATAACGCAGTCCATATCGGAGGTTCATCAACGCCATGACGGATGCGACGACGCTCGCAACGGTCATCGCGAGAGCCACAAACACCACGGGCGATGCAAACGCACTGGGCACTACGAACACACTGGGCACTACGAACACACTTGACACTTCGAACACACTGGGCACTTCGAACACGGTAGACGATTCGACCACAGTCGACGATGCAAGCACCATTGCAAACCGCAAGTACGGAACAGTGCAAGATGCCGTGTCGAACATTTATATAACGAGAATGTAAACAAACGGGATGGACCGACTCGCAATCGACATTCTGTTGCGGATGTTGAACATTCAAGTCCACGTCATGGGTCGATGCCGTACAACGCACCCTGTCATCATTAGCAATCACGTATCGGAACTAGACCCGGTTGTATTGCTCTACGTACTACAAAATCACCGTATCCGATTCGTCGCCGGTGCGGACGTGAAGCACAATCCGATGTTCAAAGTCGTTTGTGACTACTTTGACGTCATCTGGTTGGGTTCCGATAAAAGAACGGCGTTGGACGACATCGCCCGACAACTGCGACCGAACGATGCGGTGTGTATTTTCCCCGAAGGGACCTTGTTTTACCGAGCGTCCGCTGAACGCAGCCACGCGTTCTGCCGTAAAACGGGACGACGTCCATTCAAGCATGTGCTAGCTCCGAGAGAGGCTGGGTTTTCCAAAATCAGGGAACGGTTGAAGCCACATGGTGCATACACGGACATCACACTCGTATACGATGCGGATATGCGAAAGTCGGACACACCGTTGGTACTGACCGACTTGCTAAACGCGAAGCGGAAAATAGTCAAGGTGTGGATCGAAGAGACCGACTCTTCATTGACAGACGCCTATCGTAGAAAGGACATCCTGATTGGTCAGGAGCGACGTAATGGCCGGATGGAAGCCAATGCGTCGCTGTGTTGATTGCATGCACCGCCGTTCTGGCGGTGCGATGCGACTCGCCAACTAGACACACGTTCCACCAAAAGGACCGTTCTAGGCCATGATGCTTGTGATTTCGACAGACAACTTTATCCCTTCCAAACGAAGATTTTGGACTTTTCAAGGGCGTATCTGCCACATGAAGCACTTTGTCAGTAAATGTACGAATATATAGGCTAGTGTCGTGAAGTCCTTACAAAATACACATGCTATCATCATCCATGTGGGAAACAACATTTCTGCGAAATACCCACGCCGGATTTTGTAAGGACTTTACGACCTTATCCTATACTAAATAGTATGTTGGATTCGTACATTTACTTACAAAATCCGGCGTGGGTATTTCGCGGAAATGTATCCCTCCCAAACGAAGATTTTGGAAGGAGGAACAAAAGATGAAATCCAGATTTTCGAATCCCTTTTCAAGGGCGTGAGTACTCGATTTGGGCTACGAATAGTTGAAAAGTCAG
>Ga0209358_10001636_pt1 | contig 17592 bp, 1 predicted proteins | sample LauGreFa1BDMLBSN_2_FD_187574 | JGI IMG/M metagenome (GOLD analysis project Ga0209358, IMG submission 187574) | Freshwater lake microbial communities from Lake Michigan, USA - Fa13.BD.MLB.SN (SPAdes) (version 2) | ecosystem: Environmental > Aquatic > Freshwater > Lake | place: Lake Michigan, USA... | reverse complement strand
AGATTGTTTCTGTACTAGGTGTTGTGCACGAGTATCCAGCACGGCATAGATAAGAGCCACTTGAAGAAGTTGTTCCATATTGATTAATCGATCCTGCAGGGCAATAATACCCTATAATAGTACATGCAGTGCATGTTGATGCACCTGCGGGCGAATACGTTCCCACGGGGCAGATTTTAGCGGAACCGCTTGTAGGAGTTCTTCCATATTGATCAAACGACCCAGCAGTACAATAGTATCCAGCAGCGCATATTCCAGAACATGTATCAGAACTTGTTGCACCTACTGTACTAGAATACGTACCTCCCACACAAGGCGTACATGATGTAGATCCACTAGAAGACCATGTACCAGCAGGACATGTTTGACATGTAGACGAACTCGAGGCAAACGTGGCAGTGGAATATTTACCGGCCGCACAAGGTGTGCATGATCCAGCTCCACTAGAAGACCATGTCCCAGCAGGACACGTCGTGCATGTTGTATACAGTTTTGCGCCCGTGGTAGAAGAAGCCGTGCCAGGACTACAGGGTACGCAATCCGATGAACTCGTTCCACCTGTATTGGGATAGAAGGTTCCTGCGGGACAGGGTGTCGCAGGCGCTCCGTATGTGACTCCTTCCACCGGGTTTTGACAATAAGAACTGCTACCACTTCCACTATTACAAAGGGGCGGTCCTGAACCTGAAGGGCAATAATACCCCGCTATGCAATCTACAGCACTCGTTGTAGCTGTAATACCGGCGGCACACATTTTTCCAGGAGGGCATGCACTCCCTGCAGTTGCGCAGCCTGCGAGAGAATTTACTCCCGTGTTTGTATATATTTTACCAGGCGGACACTTTGTAGGAGGTGTTATTCCATCACAATAATACCCAGCAGGGCATGGCAAAGAACATGATGACACATCACCGTAGCCTCCGCCATTAGATGATGTTCCTGCAGGACAAGTGGCGCACTGAGAAAGTGATAAATATGTTCCTCGAGGGCATCCATCATCGCATGTAGCAGATCCAGGTATTGAATATTTATTCTCGTCACATGGCAAACACGTGGAAGAATCTATTGCGCCTACCACAGTAGAATATGTATTGACAGGGCATGGGGTGCACGATGTACCCGCCCCTCCTGTAGAATACGTACCCGCAGGGCACCGTGTGTTCGTGTTTTCCAGCCCCAGGGTGGGACACATCATACCAGGCGGACAGCCACTTCCTTCTGATAAACCCGCGACAGGGCATACTTTCCCTATTAAGCACTGATTCGGCGCACTACCACTTGTTGATGGGCAATATGTACCCACGGGACAGATTGTTGGTAAACTCCCACCTGTGCTCGGACAGTATGATCCAACGGGGCAACTTGTACAGAGAGATTTGCGACCTATATCGGATGAATATGTGCCTGTGGGGCACGGTACAGGAGTAGACAAGCCTGTTGTGCTGCAATATGTTCCTACTGGGCACGGGGTGGGTATTGAAGTTCCCTGAGTAGAACAGTATGTGCCAAGCGGACATGGTGCGCATTCACTCGATCCTGGGTTTGCAGAATATGTTCCAGGGTTACAGCTCACGCATGTAGAAGAACTCGTTGCCGCCGTCGCTGAAGAGGATGTTCCCACCCCACACGGGGTGTAAATTCCCATCCCATTCGTGTCACAGTATGAACCCGCGGGACATGGTATCTGTGCAGAACTCATACTAGGACAATAGTATCCCGCGACACAGTTCGTAGGAGTCGTAATCCCTTGCGAGGAGCAGTATGTTCCAGCAGGACACACCTTGCAATCTGCCAAACTTGATCTGCCAGTTATATCATTATATTTCCCTATAGGGCACGGATAGGCGGCGATTATAGGAAGAGCGCTCGTACTTGGCGGGCAATAGGAGCCAGTAGGACATGTGATTGGAACTTCTGTTCCTGCAGGACAGTATGTACCCCCTGGACAAAAAAGCGATACTGCTGATCCGAGAGGACAATATTTCCCCCCCTGACATTGACGACAGTCACTACTTGAATAGGATCCATTATTTGGATTATACGAGCCTCCTGGGCATTTTTTGGCCTGTATTAATCCGGCTTCATCGCAATAACTTCCAGCGGGACATGATACTGGATTCGAGGAGCCAGATGGACAATATCTTCCAATAGGGCATTTATAAGTATTAGGATTGGTTCCATCACCACCATATTGAGACTGAGATCCAGAGGGGCAATAATATCCTCCCGCACAGGTACCACTACAATTTATTGTGACGAGTCCCGTTGTAGAACCATATGTGCCCGCCACGCATTTTTTGGGTACGCTCGTTGATTCCTCGTCACAATATGTGCCTGTTGGGCACGGCAGGCAACCAGTATTACTACCTTGAGCACCAGTATTGTTATTATAAGTCCCTATAGGGCATGGGCTCGGCGAAGAAGAACCAATATCACAATAGGATCCTTTAGGGCAATCTTTACAGGCACTGAGGAGTGACTGCGCAGTTCTGGGATTAAATGTCCCTGCTGGACATTTAATAGGAGCATCCGTATTTTCAGGGCAATAGGTTCCTTTCGGACATTCTGTAGCCACTCCTTCTACAGAATAATATCCTGGTGGAATACTCGTAGTGCACTGTGTCTCAGAATAAGCCCCAAGTGGTGTATATAAACCCACATCACATGCGATCGGTTCAATCGTCCCAGGAGGGCAATAACTCCCTACAGGGCACGGAATCATAGTAGCACTCGTTCGTGGGCAATAATATCCAGCAGGACATGTTCGTATTCCTCCAGCGGATGAGCCACTACCACTTTCATCGAAGAATAGTCCAGGATCTAGCGCACCGGTTTCCTGGCCTACCAGCGATACAATACGATTGGTGGTTTTAGCCATATTTTTCATATAATCATCTGCCGTATCAAGTTTCGTATTATATTCTGTGGTGGCAATGAGTTTTCTGGAGATATAGTTGATTGTATTGGGCGATACATAATACGGAGACAGTTCTTGCAACATGGTACTCAAGCGTTCCGTATCAACCAGCCCAAGTTTTTCTATATATGACTTTGAGAACACATTGTCGATTGTCAAAGAACTAACCGACGAACTACCCGCAGAGGGCATTCTACATTGTAAACCAGTATACGCCTGTAAAACTATATTGATCGTTTCCTGTATTCCTTCAATCTGATTACCACCAAGTGGCTTATATCCTAAACCATATTTCAATAAGTTTACATTTGCATTATCATATTGTGGAAGAAGAGGAAAAAGTGTTTCATCTTGGCTCGCAAGTTGTATACACGCTGCTGACGGAGTCGCTCCTTGATTCATACACGCCTTCCCACTTGGATAAGAACCGTCTTGTAAGTTTCTATTATTGTTATGTGCGGCTTCTGCAGATATGGCTGTTCCACTGAGATCAATCATTGTTGCGGATAACTGCAGAAACTGGCCATATAGACTCATTGTGAGCGCATTTAACTCTCCACAAGATGCTTCTTTGGGATCTATAGAATAGTTTATAGTATCCTGATCTTGCAGATTTGTATTAAGTTCCGCCTGTAGTTCTGCTTGTAGTTCATCATAGTTATATGTGAGGGCATAACGTGCTGCTTTCACATCTTTATTGTATTTTGAAAGCGCGTAAGTCGATATGTACTTAGGAAATACCATTTTAAAGGTATCATTGTCTGCGGGATTCATTACCTGGTTTACTAGATCAAGTGTGGGATTTCTACCGCTACCGCTTGTGTCACTTTTTTGCAAACTAACAATGCTCAAAAACATACTTATCGTATTATCAGAGGATTGTGGAGTCGGCAACACATATCCTGGTTCCATTGTTTGAAATCCTTCTTTTCGAAAATAAAATACGAGTGCAAGTAGTAATAGGATACAGAGTATCCATATTACCAAATGTATGGTCATCTACGTATTCATTATATATTCTGTGATTGTGAATTTACACGTACTGAATTTTTCTGTAGATTCTTAGGATCTTTTTTCGTAGGATCTACGGGGTTGTATGAATATATATAGGGTATAATGGTATTCACACCCTTGTATTTCGCGGGGTAGTTATCGTTCGTCCAAGTAACAAACTCAGGATCGTATTCATCTATTTTAACTATGCTCTGAGTGCATGTCGGGGCAGGATCTGTTGAAAATACTGCTCGCACATAGGTTTCTATATCGGGATCGGCATAAGTTGCATTTCTCGTATTGTATTTCTGCACACCATCCTTCATAATAGTGTATTCACACACATATGGCGATGGCTGGAAACTATTTTTTATACTCTTTAATGTATATGTTTCGGTATATGCTCCGCCTGCATCTGATCCCGTATGTTTATTTGAATTTACTCTTGCACGTATTTCTTGTATTATATTCGGATCTCTACAGTCAATCATACAGGCCGGGCTTATATCTTTCGAACTGAACGGCGGATTGACAACTGTTTTATCTGACATGATTCCTAATGCGTTTGCGCTAATGTCTGTGACTCGCTTGGGATCCGAGTCCGGAACAACGCCATTCATCACAAACCTCACCGCCTTCACTTGTTTGAAATTGTAGTCTTTATTGACAATATCCTCTATATAATCATCGTACATATCGACAGACTCTTCGTACATAATATCGCATGTATTTGGGGTGGATTGACCCGCTTTCAATATCCGCAGCATAGTTTTCTTCGTGGGACCGTATTGTTGTTGCAACTTTTCTGCTGCATCCTTTGTGGTATTTGCAGCTATTGTTCCATCCTGTTTTGGCGCGTTTAGATTATTATAGTGCATCATAATGTTCGTAAGTACTTCTTTATCCTTGCATCGTTTATCCGTTCCAGCAATCCTTTGCATTTCTGATACCGTGTCTGCCATATTTTGGACACTCGAGTTTGCCAGTTTCAAGTTAGAAGCAATCGGTGCAACAAGATCTTCGGACTCTTTCGGAAGGAAGGAGTTCCACGTGCTTTTGAGTGAATTCATAATATTCGATACAGCACCCACGCCAGGTATTTGCTCATATGTATCAGGTGTAGTTGTTTCATCTTGCTGCACTGTGCTAGTTGTATTGAGTAATCTTTTACACTGTCTTGGCAGGCATGGATTCGTAGGATCTGGTTCAATAGTATTATATGTATATAAGTTATCGTTATTTACAAGGGATCTGCCAGCCATTTGTGTTGACATATTTAAATAAACAGGATTTTCTAATATCTTAGTCGATTGCAATTTAAATGCACATTCCATAGGACTAACCACATCTACTGTTTGAAATACATCGTCGGTGGGTAAAGTATATGTAAATATAGGCCTGGCATTTTGTTGTCCAGGATTATCTAAATAAATCTGAACCTTTATTCCTTCGATACCACCTGGAACTCTTTCTACATTTGTTCTACCAACAAATAATATTTGAGCGACTGCCCATGGCTGTAAAAGATCTATGTCATAAAATGTATCATCCGTGTTATTTTTAGCAATGTATAAGTTTGGATAATATTCTGGATCAAACGAGGCTCTTGTAGATCCTTGTGTTGCTTTGTAACCGTTAACTACAGATCTCACACATTGATTACCTATTACAGACGAATCGCCCATTTGACCGAATATAGCCAACTCGTTATTACAATTGATATTCGCATTTGCCGATACATTGTATGTCTTATTATCGGAACCAAGGCCTGTTACGACTATATGTGATATTTCTAATACATTTGTTGCAGACCTATTTGGAAGAATACGAACGTATCTACCCAAAACGACGTTGTGTGGTTGGGTACTTTCTAACCCCACCGTCATATTTACATACTGTTTTTCTATTGTAAAAGGTATTTTTGAGGTGTCGTTATTACTTTCTGATTCTGATCCTGATCCTGATCCTGATCCATTACGTATTGCTTTTATAGAGCGATTTTGCACGGTATCAGCGATAGTCTTCATTTCTACCTCGTACTCGCATGATGCAGTATCACTTGTGTTTGTTCCACGAAATATACGCATAATCTGTGTATCATTATTAGTATTATTGTACTGTTGAATAAAATGGTTCATTACAGTTATATCTTCACAACGCTGAATACACCTTGGATCCCCTATATATTTGGATGTAGCCATAGTACTTGTTTCAAGTGGAGGAAGCTTAATGGGTCCACTTACTGGATACTTTGAGACTATTTTACTAGATGCATACAGGGGTACTAGATATATGCTATTCGTATTACCCTGATTCATATCCGCATTCAATATTTTTGTAAGAATGGGTGTTTCATTCGAAGCATTCGAATATAAAAACTCTATACGAACCCCTATATGGTTAGTACCAGCCAAATTGCCACCATAGTATACTACTTCTGCAATGTTGGTATTCTTACCTAGATCTACTTCCCAATATGGATTTGTGTCTGTACTTGACGGCGCCCATATGTTTAGTTTACTTTCTCCTGGAACATTGTCACCATTTACAAGAGATGCCCCATCTGCATATTCTGGATCTGTCGAACTAGAAAATGTCTTATCACTATTTAAAGCTACATTTCCACCACTTACATCATATATTTCGATTGCTGACACTTGTAGCCTGCTGCTGCTAGCACCTATAGGGGGGCGTATACGAACATATCTGGCCATAAGATCAGATGTGTATTGTGTTACATTAAATGGATAGAATGTCCTGTTCGTCATAGGATCTACAACACTTCTTATTGGATAATCGTCAATGTTTATATCAAATGATATTGGTCTAAATGTGCATGTATCGGTGTTAGCAATATCATGAACCTGAACAAGTTCTTTCACATACGAATCGGCATTTCTCTGCTTTGTCGCAGTATCATATGTATATTCCATACATTTGTAATAGCAACCGAAATTTCCACGAGGTTCTATTACATTGATGGATTCCAAGCGCTTTCCTGGGTTTTCTGTATGGTATTTATCGACCATATTTCTAATCACATATTTGTGTGTGCAGTATGCTGCATTTACAGTAATATTAACACAGGGTGTAAAGTTTGGAGTGTATCCGCTTGTCATTTCATACGGAACACCATGATTTATTTGCCAATCTACGTCATTTGTCATAATATAGTTATAACCACCCAGTGTTACAATCTGAGTAAAGTCGCTATAATCGAGACTTTTTGGTTCAGGTGGGCTTATTCCTCCCACTGCGCGTATTGTTCTTTCATTTGCCTCCTGCACGCCCATTCCTATCGCAGCTCCAGCGATCGCACCCCCAGCAAGCCCTGCTATAACGCCTCCAAACCCACCTAGTAGCCTTCCACCTAGTTTTCCTGCCAACTCTCCCGCCTTCTGCCCCCCCTTCAACATTAGAATGTTTCCTGCTGTCGCCCCTCCTAGTGCGAGAAACATGCTACCATTCTTGAATGTGTTTACTAGATTATTAAGGTCTTTTGTAGATTTATCGCGCTTCGACGTTGCCACAAATGTTTTTGCTGAAGTAGAACCAGAACTACCGTTAGAGTTTTTTGTTGTACTTGTAGAAGTCAAAGAACTAGATGGTTCTGAAAGAGATATAAGAAAGTTATCTTGAACAGGTGTAGTTGGGGTGGCAGGAAAACTTTTCACCATTCCATCTGGTGCAGTGTAATCGGCGTGTGTGCAACCTGTTACGATGAATTCTTTTGTTTGATCGCTATATACAAAATAGAATCTTCTATAACAAAAGTGATAGTTTTCAAATTCTTCATCATCTGGATATGAGCAACCTAGTTTTATTGAAATAGTTGATCCCGTTATAGGATCATATGTTCTGAATAAAATACTGCAAGCCACGTCGCACGATAACTCGGATGAGGCAATTACACCGTAAAATTTCACTATCTCTTGTACAGATGATTGCATTTCTCCACATGTATTATATGTTATTTCTGGATTTTGCATGGAATATGTATTATAGAACTGAGCCATTTTATCCAACATCTTTGGGTCTGCATAATCACACCATGGAAAGGGCAGAGCACTTAACGGGGTCTCTGAGTTGTAAGGCACATATTCTTGTATAGGACGGGGTGGAGCATACAGTTCTGTGCGTTTTCTTATTTTAAGATTTCCTGCTTCTAATGTTCTTGAGAAACTTTTTACATTTGATATACATTGTGCCCCATTCCTTGTATAGTTTACTGGATCACGACAATTTGCATAACATAAGAAACCTGATGATGTATAACCTGTATTACACGTCATGCGCTGAAAGTACGTTTTTTTGATTGTGGGCGCTGTTCCGCTACACGTAAACGGCGTTGTTAGTATTTTATAGTAGCCTGTAGTATCGTCGTAAATATTACTAGGAACTATCTGTTGCCCCCCCGTGCATCCAGAAATAATAGGGTTGGATGACCAGCAGTTAGTTCCGTCGTCGTAATCTGTTGAATCGCATGCACTGAGTATAGGAAGTTGTACATCTATTTTTACAGAACTTGCTATGCAAGTAACACCACTAGCATCAGTATATGGTGGGCAAATTGTACCTATAAATGGTGTATCTGGTATTAACTCCCATCCGTCAGTAACCGGTTCGAATGGAAAAACGGTACTGCCACTCCCGCTGGTAGGTGTATTAGTGGGTTGAGGAGGAGGCGGAGGTGTAGTACCCGATACACCAGCCATCCAACTGCTATGGTATATAATAGAAAGGCTTCTGTCGTATATATAACTAGGTTTTATAGGGAAAACTTTCGGCCTGGCTAAGTCATTTAGAATACTAGTAAAATCACATGTATCTACGATCCCAAACGAAAATGCTTCAATAGTAGCACACTTAGCAAGAAGTTCCGCATTTTTTTCAATAACATTACTCCAGCATATATAAGGATCTAGCATTGATATTGTGCTAACTCCTGGTACAAATGCATTTAACATCTCTAACGTTGTTCCACTTCCAATACTCGCTGAAAAGGAATGAAATCCAGGTGGACATACTCCTCCTGATTTAAATGTGGCTCTCATTATTGGTTCGACTAATGACTCGGCAAACATTAGTACAACGGGTAAAATCGATAAATAAAACTTGACAGAAACTAGCGCGAGTATAGCGAGAAACGTTGCTGCCTGAGCGAGAAGTGAAAGTCCAAATGTGAAGGCTGCGGCTGCTATTGCTGCGGCTGAGACGGCTCGCAAGGTCTTTATTGATATATCTATCGCCTTAGTTCCTGCAGTAAGTTTGCCAGAGTTTAAATTGTTCCTAGTGTTACTTCTGAATTCGGTTAGTTGTTCTGCCTGTCTTATACGAATCTTCTCATTGTATTCTTCCATAGTTTGAAAGACTCTTCTCCCTAATGCAGTATTAATGCTATCCCCCACCTGTACTAAAGCGGTTGTCATACCTCTTGCCCCTGTAGCCACAAACTCTTTCGGATTTGTTAGGAGCATTTTCCTAGCAGCTTTTAACTGAGTCCAATCTTGTTTAATACTTTGAAATGTCGGTGAACCTTGTAGGGGTAACATTGTTTGACCCAAGGCCATAACGGATTGCTGTGCAAAGTTTAATGCGGTCGCCAATGCTGGATCGTGGACATTTATATTAAACATAGTTGAATGATAGCAAAAGCGTCCATCCGTTCCACTACCACATGGTACAGCAGTTGCTAGTGACTCTATCACACAGTTTTTTTGCGCAATACTCTTTGATGCTTCTTTGCTTACTACACCCCACAATACATTGGTAGGATCTAACGTTGCATTATCCGTGTCCCACGTAATTGGCGTATTTGGATCACACGTAGATGCATTTGGATCTGGCATTAGTGGCGCACTGTTACTGCTAATAGTAGATTGAGCCGCACTCATGCTTTGTATTCGCCTTGTTGCCGCATTAAGTTCATTTCGTTCGTATATATCATAATAAATGTCGGTAGCTGTTTGTCCAAATACCATACCAGCATCTTTGTAGTTCCCGCATACCTGTCTTCCTAGTTCAATATTTCGGCCACTATCTGCACCTGTAGTCACTTGAAATCCCTCTTTTTTAGCAGGGTTTTCGCGTGTAGTAGAGCTTTTTGACTGTAACCATATAATAACAGTAAAACATATTATGAAAAATAATAATAATAAAATCACAAACATTTTGTCCATTCTAGTTGTTACCTGCTGTAAGATTATCTAATAGATAATCTTGCAGCACGCATGATTTCTGTGCCCTGTTATACCGCGATGTAGGCATGTAGGCTAAATAAAGTATGAAACGCTGGGTGTACTTAACTGTAGTAGTTGAGAGTAAAGCCGGGGTGTAACGTCTAGCACTAAAGTTAAGTACTCCCCATAGATAAGGCCACAAAGTAGCCTTATGATATTGGAGTTAGTTAATCTTTTCGTTCTAGCCATCAGAGCCAAGTACTTAAATTAAGTACTTGGCGGTACCTAACTTTGGCACCATGTCGTTAACAAGATGCAGGCTGATTTACTGATTTCCAGCAGTTTGGCGCAATGTACCTACAATTATCGACTGGCATCGTTAATGAATCGCAGATGCCGCCACCGCAAGTGCGAGCTGATGCGTATACGGCGCTATTAGTATTATTGTTGGCATTAACCCCATCTTCTGATCTTATATAGAAACCATATTGGTCATTCTCTTGCTGCCAGCCGTAAGGTACTTTTGACCAAAATGATGTCACTGGAGCCTTTGCAAGGTTAACTATATTAGTGTGCACGCAAGTTTGCCTATTGTACGAAGGCATCCAGTTCCTCCATTGTTGTGCCTTAATATTACCGGAACGCGTCCCACAATCAGGCGCCCATCCATTACTATCAGAGCATCTTTGATATGCACCGTAGCCATTCCATGATGGGCATGTATATCCAGGAGGACACCACCTTTTTATACCGCCGGTGCAATACTCGGTTAAAGAAAGAAGGGTATTAGATGCGGCACATGCAATACATGATGTTGCAGAGAAATCTGCAAATGTTCTATCAGGGCATACAGAGCATGATGATTGGTTTTCACCCGATACATGTCCTGCTGGGCAATTATATTGAATACCACCTGTGCAGTAGGTTCCAGCGTGGCAATAAGTTCTACACGAGGTTGAACCTCTGTAAGAGGTATTTATACCAGTACACTGCTGGCATGTGGATGAACTCGTTGCGCCAGCCACGTTTGAATATGTGCCTGCGGGACACTGTATTGGTTCAGGTGAAGCAGTGGGACAGTAGGATCCAGCGGGACATTGTATTGCAAAATCAAGGCTCGTTGTCCCCGCAGGGCAATACGTCCCAGCTGGACACGGCTTTATACTGTTATCGGATTTCGTTCTTCCATACTGATCCGTTGAACCAACAGGGCAGTAATATCCAGCCTCGCATAGCTTTTCTTCAGAATATTGTCCAGTTGTAGAATCGAATACCTGACCTTTTTCTGTTGATGATCCTGGTGTATTACAGTAGTAACCTGCCGCACACATGTAGCAATAGCTTACGGAAGTTGCGCCAACTGTTCCAGAATACGTTCCCACGGTACATAACTCACACGTATCGATTGAGGTAGCCCCGCTTGCATTCGAATGTGTACCTACAGGGCATTTAATACTATTGTACCCCCCCCCTGGACAATATCTACCAGGCCTACATGTAATACACTCTTGAGATGCTACAGTAGTTGATTCTGTGCCAGGAGGGCATGCCGTGCACCCAGCACTGGAAGTTGCACCAACTGTTTTAGAAAAATATCCAGCAGGGCAGGGGATTGGTACGCCGCCTGGACAATAAAAGCCAGCTAGACACGCAATAGCATTCGTTGCAGATCCTCTCGGACAATGTGTTCCATCTACGCAGGGAATACAAGTGGTTGAATTTGCAGGAGAATATGTGCCAGCGGGGCATTGTGTGGGTCGCACCCCATATGGGCATTGATACCCAGCTCCGCAGGGAGTAGGGCCGCTTCCTGAACTGCTGCTGCCACCACTTGGAGATATAGATCCTACAGGGCAACTTGCGGGATTCGGGCAAGTTAAGCAACTAAACGCACCCACAGTATCGGAGTATGTTCCTGCATCACACGGACTACAAAACTCTGGATCTGTCGCAGCAGTTGTACTTGAAAATGTTCCGAGTGTACAGGGAGTACATGTCAGCGCCCCCTCTATAGAATATGTTCCTGGGGGGCATGGGGTTCTACCGCCATCTTTACATGTGTATCCAGCAGCGCATATTCTTCTATCATAGACGCTTAGTGTCCCCCCATATTGATTAATCGCCCTACCCCCTTCGCAATAGTATCCATTTGTACAGAGCTTACACGTGTTAGGATTCCTTGCCCCAGCCACAGCAGAGTATGTTCCATCAGAACACGGGATACAACTTGTAGCACCGGTGGTAGAAGAGTATGTTGCAGGGGGACACGGGGAACATGCTGCTGATCCGGTTGCTGCACCAAACGTACCAGCAGAACATGGTTGACATTGAGAAGAACTTATCGCTCCCGTAGTTCCTATAAAAGTTCCAATAGGGCATGGTGTACATACCCCTATACTAGATCCATATGTACCAGCAGGACACGGTTCAGCCAGAGTTCCTCCAGGGCACTTTTGACCCAGCGCACATGCAGAGCAAATCTTACTCCCTGCTATAGAAGAATATCCAGCGCCGCAGGGTGAACACGTAGTTGCTCCTGCAGGAGAATATGTCCCCGCGGGACACGGTGTTTTCAGGCCGCCGGCGCAAGAATATCCAGCAGGGCATCGACTAGTCCCAGATCCAGAACCGCTTGTGGAAGTTCTTCCATATTGATCTATGGATCCCGCGGGGCAATAATATCCTACCCCGCAAGGGGAGCATGTAGTTGCCCCCTCGGGAGAGTATGTTCCCTCGGCACACTTTGTTGTAGCGCTACCCGTGCAAGAATAACCCGCAGGACATCTCTTGCTTCCAGATCCAGAACCGCTTGTAGAAGTTCTTCCATATTGATCAATGGATCCCGCGGGGCAGTCATACCCAGGGGCGCAAGGCGTGCATGTAGTGGCTAGTGCAGCAGAGTATGTTCCCGCGGGGCACTTTGTTATTAGACCGTTCACACAAGAATAACCCGCAGGACACGGATTACTTCCAGAACCAGAGCCGCTTGCAGAAGTTCTTCCGTATTGATCAATCGAGCCTACAGGGCAATAGTATCCAGTTGCGCACGGTGAGCATGTATTATTATTTACCCATTTACCCTCGTCACATCTGTAGGGTTCCCTTATGTTATCGCAGATGTAGCCAGGGGGACATGGTGTGCAGGAAGTAGATGCCGCCAAAATGGTGTATTGTCCAGTAGGACATGGTGTGCATGTACTCGACAAAAACGCCCCTTGAGCCGCGGAATAGGTTCCTTTCGGGCAGGGCGTTGCTATGCCCCCTGGGCAGTAATAGCCGGCAGGACACAGTGCACTGGCAGAAGTAGATCCAGGAGGACAGTTCTTACCATCTGCACAGGGCATACACATGCTTGGATCCGATACACCTGTGCTAGAGTATTTACCTGCTGGACAGGGAGTAGGTGCTACTCCATTCTGGCAAGAATAGCCAGCGGGGCACACAGTACATGAGCTGGCGCCACTCACTGAAAACGTATTCACGGGACAGGGTGTACATGTACTTTCATTTATTGCGCCCAAGGCAGTCGAGTATTTCCCCGCGGCACACATAATTCCAGCAGTGCCTCCAGGACAATACGATCCCGCGGGACATGTGTGGCAGGAAGAAGATCCCTCAGAAGAAGTAGTACCTGCCTGACATGACTGGAATGTGTTTGCCCTAGCAGTACTTATAGCTGTACCCGCAGGAGCATTTATACATGTATTTGTACCACCTGTAGAATACGTACCTGGTAGACAATCTACACACTGTGTGCCATCACTACTAGAACGCGTTCCTGAGCCACATAGGATTGGTTGAGCCGCAGGATCTGGACATTTATATCCAACGGGACAGGGTGCAACAGTACCACTCGAACAATAATAGCCAGCAGGACAGGCTGTACAAATAGATACACCCGATATTGATCGCGTGCCTGCAGGACACAGCGATGGATCTGCAGTCTTATCCATACAAGAATATCCAGTTGGACACGCCGTGCATTGTGTCGCTCCTGTTATAGAAGAATACGTGCCATCGGGACATGTTAGACATGTGCTTGCACTTGTTGCTCCCACAGTATTGGAATATGTTCCCGCAGGGCATTTAGTTCTTGCCGTTCCTGCGCTGCAATAATAGCCTGCAGGGCAATCTACTTGAGATTGTTTATCACCTGATGTTGTTTTTCCTGCATCACATGGTTTACAAACACTATTTCCGTATAGGTTGTCATTGTATGTTCCATCCGGGCACGGTGTTGCAGCAGATCCACCTGGACAATAAAATCCAGGTGTACATGGGCCACAAGATGTATTCGAGTTGACTGGCGCAGTTCCTGGAGAACAGGGTGTACACAATGATGCCCCTCCTCCAGAGTAACTTCCTTCTGGACAGGGTTGGCCGGCCGTTCCCCCTGTACAGAAGTTTCCTGGCGGACAAGGATTGCAGCCTGCTACACCTGGCTTTGAAGTTGTCCCTGGCGGACATACTATATCATTCACGCCTGCGCCTGACGTAGTTGTTCTTCCGTATTGATTAATCGAGCCCGCAGGACAATTGTATCCCACTGCACAGGGTTGTTTTGCTCCTCCTGGGCAATAATAGCCTGCAGGACATTGTGTGGGCGCAGATGTACCTCCTGCCGTTTCGCAGGCATATCCTACAGGGCACGACAAACACTCGGACATTCCTGCCAATGAATACGTTCCATTTGCGCACGCCGTTGCTGAAACCCCTCCCGTACATTTCTTACCAGCAGTACAGATTATACATGCTGTCGATCCGGTAGTGGAAGTGGTCTTACCTGGGGGGCAACTCGTACATGTATCTGATCCCTCTAAAGAATATGTCCCTATCGGGCATATCTGCCTTGCGCTACCGGCAGGACACATGAAACCAGCGGGGCATGGGGTGGTATTATTCGTAGAACTTTCCAAACATTGTATTCCACCGGTACAGGGTAAGCATTCTGGTATCCTACCAGGTGAATATGTCCCCCCTGGACATGGTGCACATGTTCCTACCAGCAGCGCCGCTTCTGCTGCAGATCTTATTGCTATTGCTGCCTCTCTTTGCAGCGCTGTCACTGAGCCTAAAACCGTATTTGCTGCATCCATGCTTGCAGCAGCTATTGCCGCAGCCTGTGCCGCTGGCGCCGACTCGGCCGCTGCCGCATTCGCCGTAACCCGCTGTGGTAAAGGGGATGTCGCTACTACCGGATTTGGTGATACGTTTACAATATAAGTCGCTGCGTCAGCCACTCCTTGCGTAGCCGTGCCTGCATTTACTGCTGCTTGTGCTACTTGTGCCAGCATCGCCGGCGCAACTTTTACCACGAGCAAATCAGCTGCAGTTCGTTGTGGTAAAGGGTTTGTGGCTACTGCTGGATTTGCTGATGCGTATACTAGATTAGTCGCTGCGTCAACCACTCCTTGCGTAACCCCCCCCCTCCCATATAATGTTATCCCCGCCGCCTGCGCCTGCGCTTGTGCATAATCAAATGAAGTTGTAAATGATTCCCCTCCATACAGTTTCTGTCCTAGTACCGCCAACCATTGAGGTGCCGTCTGCTGACCGCCTGTTGCTGCTGCAGTCGCTGCTGCCGCCGCCGCCGTTCCTCCAGCCGCAGTTTGCCATGAAGCCACCAGAGCCGCAAATGCTGAAAATGCCTTAGCAGATGCTATTTGATTCGGTGCACTCAACCATGCTCCCGCTGCCTTCCGTAGCCCTAGTTCTGCTGTTTGTACCAGGAGCGTGGGTGAGACCTTCGCCGCGAGTAAATTAGCAGCAGTTCGTTCTGATAAAGGCTCTGCGGCTACTGTTGGGTTTGGTGATGCGTTTACCAGGGCAGTAGCCGTATCAGCGACTTGTTGCGTAGCCGTGCCTGCATTCACTGCTGCTTGTGCTGCTTCTGCCAGCATCGCCGGCGAGATTTTTTTGGCAGCCGCAGTCGCCGCAGTCGCCGCAGTTCGTTGTGGTAAAGGCTCTATGGCTACTCCTGGATTTGGTGAGGCATTTACCAGGGCAGTAGCCGCATCAATAAGTTCTGGCGTAGTTATCTCTGCATTTGCTGCTACTTGTGCCAAGAGGGTGGGTGCCACTTTTTTGGCAGCCGCTATAGCAGCGGTTCGTTGTGGTAAAGGCTCTGTGGGTACTGCTGGATTTGGTGAGGCGTTTACCAGGGCAGTAGCCGCATCAGCGACTTGTTGCGTAGCCGTGCCTGCATTTACTGCTCCTTGTGCTGCTTGTGCCAGCAGCGCCGGCGGGACTTTTTTGGCCGCGGCTGTGGCTGTCGCTCTAACCGATGCAGCTAGATTGGAGATATTATTCGATAATGTTATTCCCGCTACCTGCGCCTGCCCTTGTGCCATATCAAATGACTCCAAAAATGGATATCCTTCTGCTAATGCTTGTCCTAATACGGTCAACCATAGAGGTGCCGTCTGCTGGCCGCCTGTTGCTGCTGCACTCGCTGCTGCGGCCGCCGCCGTTCCTCCAGCCGCAGTTTGCCATGAAGCTACCGTAGCCGCAAATGCTGAAAACGCTGTAGGCGATGCTGTTTCATCTTCTGCGTACCACCATTCTAATAGCTTCTGTGTAACCTCTCCGTACCAGTATTCTGCTGGTGTTCCACTTTGTGCAGCCGTTTCCGCCGTGATCCAGGAAGCCACCATCGGTGCCTCTGCAGTTTGTGCAGCCGTTTCCGCCGTCATCCAGGAAGCCGCTGCAGCTGTCTCTGCCGTTTGCGCAGTCGTTTCCGCCGTGATCCAGGAAGCTGCCACCGCTGCCTCTGCTGCTTGTGCAGCCGTTTCCGCCGTGATCCAGGAAGCCGCCACCGGTCCCTCTGCTGCTTGTGCAGCCGTTTCCGCCGTGATCCAGGAAGCCGCCGCAGCTGTCTCTGCTGCTTGTGCAGCTGCTTCTGCTGTTGCCGCAGTGGCTGCCTTTGTTGCTGCTGTTGCCGCAGTGGTGGCCGCAGCTGGTGCAAATCTGGCGACATGCACTGCGGCGTCCACTGCCGCTGCGTTAATTACTGATTGTGCAGTGTTTCCGGTGTTTGCTATCAGCTGTGTCCGCACTGCAGGTGATACAAGCGCGTATGCCGCATCCGCCTCTATCCGCTCTGGTAAATGGGATGTTGCTATTTCTGGATTTGCCGATGCCGCTCTTAAGAGTTCCGCTGCATTAGCTAGTCCTTGGATACCTCGTCCATCCCCTTTATTAATTGTCCATACTTTTACATTGCGTCGAGAAGCCAAAGGTAAACTAGATAATGTTTCGGTAAGAGTGGTTCCCGAACCAAATATTACACTAGATTGTAAAGCAGTTTGTATTGAATTTAACCTTGTTTGTGCAAACTCACTGACAGTAGATTGACCATAGTAACCAAATGATGTTATTCCTCGAAATATATACTTAACGTTAAAGGCAGTTGTACCACCACCACTAGTGATAATAGTAGGAGTACCATCAAGTTCAATTGGACTTGTGACTCCTGCAGCACTTGCTGCAGCAAGTACTGCAGAC
>Ga0209358_10001635_pt1 | contig 17595 bp, 18 predicted proteins | sample LauGreFa1BDMLBSN_2_FD_187574 | JGI IMG/M metagenome (GOLD analysis project Ga0209358, IMG submission 187574) | Freshwater lake microbial communities from Lake Michigan, USA - Fa13.BD.MLB.SN (SPAdes) (version 2) | ecosystem: Environmental > Aquatic > Freshwater > Lake | place: Lake Michigan, USA... | reverse complement strand
CCGCATGCAAGCCCATACAGATCCACATACTTGAGTGAAACGGCTTTCAAGCGCCCCATGAACAAAGGCCACCTATTCTCAGCAGGCATCTGAAATGTCACCCCTAACCGCTTCTGAGTTTGCCAAAGCATGGATCGCCGCTTGGAATGCCCGCGATTTGCCCGCCATATTGGCGCACTATGCCGATGACTGTGTGCTGCACACCCCGATAGCCCAGTGGTTGTTACCTTCCACGCAAGGGGTGGTGGTGGGCAAGCTCGCCATGGCGGCCTATTGGGCCAAGGCTTTGCAACGCCCGGGTGATTGGCGGTTTGCCTTGACGCACGTTCACACCGGTGTGCACAGCCTGGGCCTGGCGTACCAAGGGCCTTTGGGGCCTGTGACCGAATTTTGCTTTTTCAATGACCAGCACTTGGTGTGTCAGTCCCATGCGCTTTATGCGCCAGAGCGTTTGCAGGCGCTGTTCAAGCGCCCCGTTTGAGCGGCCCCTGCCCATCGATGGGTGCACTGGCATACAGGGGCTATTTTTTTGACTCTGGCCAACTCAAACCATCTCTAAAAATAGTGTCGTTTGCTGTTTGAAGTTGGATGAATATTGCTTAAATACGATGTGGTAATGATTTTTTTTGCAGGAGACACCATGTCTACAACCTTGACTGTTAAAGGCCAAGTCACCATACCTAAGCACATTCGCGATGCGCTGAAGTTGCTGCCTGGCACGCCTGTTGACTTTGCGGTTAACCGAAGCGGTGAAGTTGTATTGCAAAAAGCCACAGGGGTGAAGGCGCGAAACAAGGCGTCCAAAGACCGATTTGAAGCTGCGCGCGGCAAGGCTGACGTGAAGTGGCGCACCCAAGGCCTGATGAATTTGCTGCGAGGGTAGTTGCCAGTGTTACTAAATCGCCACCGCCTGGGTGCGCCCAGCGCCCCCGCGTGGGCGTTCAGCCGTGAAAGGCCAATAATTCTGTGGCGGTCTCGTCGGGCAATGCCTCAGGGATGAAGTGGCCGCAGCCCATGACGCGGCCACTCAAGGGGCCGCTGCACTGGGCTTGCCACAAGGCCATGGGGTCAAACAGGCGCTGCACCACGCCTTGCGCACCCCACAACACATGCATGGGGCACATCACTTTGTCCCCGTTGGAACGGCTGGCGCGGTCGTGCACCAAGTCGATGCTGGCGCTGGCGCGGTAGTCCTCGCAAGCGGTGTGGATGGCGGCGGGCAAGCCATTGGCGGCCAAAGCAGGGTGGGTGAAGCAGCGTTCGTATTCGACCAGCGCCTCGGGTTCGATGTGGCCCAGACCGGCACTGCCCCAACCGCCCAGCTTGGCGTGCAGGTAGGCGAGTGGGTTGCCCGCGATCATGGTCTCGGGCAAGGGCGCGGCTTGGGTCAAATGGAACCAGTGGTAATAGGCCTGGGCAAAGGCCATGTCGGTGGCGTTGTACATGTCCAGCGTGGGCGCGATGTCGAGCACGCTCAGGCGCAGCACCCGATCTGGGTGGTCCAGCGCCAAGCGGTGGGCCACGCGCCCACCCCGGTCGTGGCCACTGAGATGAAAGGCGCGCACACCCAGCGCATCCAGCAAGCCCACCAGATCGCTGGCCATGGCCCGCTTGCTGTGGTGGCTGTGGTCTGGGTCGCCCAGCAGGTGCGAAGAGTCGCCATAGCCGCGCAAGTCGGGCAGGACCAAAAAGAAGTGGTGCTGGAGCCGCTGGGCCACCCGATGCCACATCACATGGGTTTGCGGGAAGCCGTGCAACAACACCAACACCGGCGCACCCAGCTTGCCGCCTGTGCGGTAACACACCGTTTGCCCGTTGACCTCGGTGGTGTGGCGGGTAAAGCCTTCAAACCAAGCCATGTTCAGCCTCCTGTGGGTGGGCAGCGTTTGATGGTGCTCTGTGGACGGTCACTGAGCACGCTGCAGCGCAAGTGTATTCACAGGGACTGTTGGTAACGCGCCAGCATTTCCGCTGGGGTTTCTGCCCCCATGGCAATGCCTTGTGTGGCTTGGATTTGATCGCGCAGCATCTCACCCATGCTGGGCATGTGGTGGCGCGGGGTGTGGTGGGATGGGTTCCACAATTGGGCCCGCATGAAGGCTTTGGCGCAATGCAAATACACAGCCTGCACCTGGACGCGTATCACCAGGACCGGTGTGCGTCGCGCATCGGCGCAGAGTTGGAGGGCCGCTGGGTCGGTCGACAGGCTGGCTTGGCCATTGACGCGCAGGGTTTCATCAAAGCCGGGCAGCATGAAGAGCAAGCCCAGTTGACCGGTGTCGAGGATGTTCTCCAGCGTGTCCAAGCGGTTGTTGCCGGGCGCATCGGGGATCAACAAGGTTTGGGGATCAGTGACTTTGACAAAACCCGGGTCTCCGCCGCGCGGAGACGCGTCCATGTGACCCGTGGCGTTGGCACTGGCCAGCACCACAAAAGGGGACAGGGCGATGAACTGCTGGGCATGCCGGTCCAATTGAGGCATCTCTTTGAGGGATGCGCGTTCACTGGCAGCCCCATACAGTTGACGCAGTTCATGTCGTGTGGTGAGGTTCATGTGCCCGCCTTTCTCAATGCTGTGTTCTGGGGTCGGCAAACCAGGTGGCCCGACTCCAGTTGTTGAATCGGTCAAACCTTCGCCGGTGGTTTTTGCCCCAACCACTGCAACAAACTGCGCAGGGCGTGCTGCACGGTGGCGCGGCGCACTTGGGCGCGGTCGCCGTCAAAGTGCTGGCGTTCGGTTTTGACCCATGCGGTGTCAGCCCCCAGGGTGGGGCCGCTGTCGCTGGGCAATGCCCAAGCAAAGCACACGGTGCCCACCGGGCGCGAGGCGCTGCCCCCAGTGGGGCCGGCCACGCCGGTCACGGCCACGCTGACCTGCGCTTTGGAATGGCGCAAGGCCCCCAAGGCCATGGCCTGGGCCACCGGCTCGCTGACCGCGCCCACGCGGGCAATCAGGGCCGTATCCACGCCCAGCGACTCGTGTTTGGCGTCGTTGGAGTAGGTGACAAACCCCCGCTCGAACCATTGGCTGGACCCCGCCAGCTCGGTGCAGGCGGCCGAGATCAGGCCGCCGGTGCAACTCTCGGCGGTGACCAAAACCCAGCCGCGTTGCAGCAGGGCCTGGGCCAGTGACTCGACCAAGGCCGGGGTGTCGTCGGTGGGGTGTGAACTCATGTGACGGTCCTCCATAAAGCAATCACCAGCAGGGTGCAAAAAGCGGCCACCAGGTCGTCAAACATGATGCCAAAGCCGCCACGCCAACCGAAACCTTTGAACGACTTGTCGGCCCAGCCCACCGGGCCAGGTTTGGCGGCATCGAAAAAGCGAAACAACACAAAGGCCCCAAACTGAGCCCAAAAACCCGCCGGCAGCAGCAACCACAGCACCAGCCAAAAGGCGACGATTTCGTCCCACACGATGTTGCCCGGGTCGCTCACGCCCAAGTGGCGGGCCGTGACGGTGCTGGCCCACCAACCCAAGGGCAGGCCCAGGCCGATCAGCCATGCCAATTGAACGGCATCAAAGTACAAATGCAGCACCACAAAGCTGGCCCAGGCCCACAAGGTGCCCACGGTGCCCGGTGCCCACAGGCTCAGGCCTGCGCCAAAACCCAGGGCAATGACATGCGCAGGGTGGCGCATCATGAAGCGGCGGTCGATGGCGATGTTCATTCAGGCAAAGTGGTCAAAACTGCTGAGGGCACTCACATCGATGGCCTGGCCTTGCGGGTCAAAAACGCGCAATCCCTGGGGGGTGATGTGGCCGATGCGGGTGACGGGTGTGGCGCTGCCTTGGGCCGCCGCCAACACGGCCGCACGCTGCTGGGGCGCGGCGGTGAAGAGCAGCTCGTAATCGTCGCCACCGGACAAGCCACAGGCCAAGGTCTGCGCCCAGGGCAGGGCGGCCAGATCGGGGCAGTGGGCAGGCCAATGGCTGTCGCCGTCGCTGGCTTGGGCCAACCAACCGGTGTCGATGTCGGCGCCCACCCCTGAGGCTTTCAGGATGTGGCCCAGGTCGCCGAGCAAGCCGTCGCTCAAGTCAATGGCCGCATGGGCCACGCCGCGCAAGGACTGCCCCAAGGCCACCCGCGGCGTGGGGCGCTCCATGCGCGCGCGGGCGCGCTCAAAGGCCTCGCTGGGCAAGCGCAGTTGGCCGCGAAACACCTCCAAGGCCATGCGCGCTTGGCCGACCGCACCGCTGATGTAAATGTCGTCGCCCACCTGGGCTGCGTTGCGCAGCAAAGCTTGGCCGGGGGGCAGCTCACCCCACACGGTGATGGCGATGGTCAATGGGCCCCGGGTGGTGTCGCCGCCGATCAATTCGCAGCCATGCGCGTCGGCCAGGGCCCACAGGCCTTGGGCAAAACCACGCAGCCAAGCGTCATCGGCCTGGGGCAAGGCCAGGGCCAGGGTGAAGGCGCAAGGTGTGGCGCCACACGCGGCCAGGTCGCTCAGGTTGACCGCCAAGGCCTTGTGGCCCAGGGCCGCTGGGTCGACGGTGGACAAAAAGTGGCGACCTTCAACCAGCATGTCGCTGGAGATGGCCAGGGCCTGGCCGGGGGTGGGCATCCAAATGGCGCAGTCGTCGCCCACACCGACTTGAGCGCGCTGGGGCGGGCGTTTGAAATAACGCTCGATGAGCTCAAACTCGCCCATGCGGTTGGCTCAATGCAGGTTGCGCGAGCCGGGCTCGTGGCTCAAGGCGTCGAGCACAAACATGGGGATGTCAACGTCGAATTTCTCGCCGTCTTCGGCCACGCAAAAGTACTGGCCGTGCATGGTGCCGGTGGGGGTGCGCAACCGTGTGCCACTGGTGTATTCAAAGGATTCGCCCGAGCGCAGCAAAGGCTGATGCCCCACCACCCCCAGGCCGCGCACTTTCTCGTGCAGGCCTTGGGCGTCGTTGATGTTCCAGGTGCGCGAGATCAGTTGCGCGGCCAAGCTGCCGGTGTTGGTGATGGTGATGGTGTAGGCGAACATGTACAGGGACGCACTGGGGTCGGACTGTTCGGGCAAAAACTGCGGTTTGACGTCGACGCGAAACTGGTATTTGGGCATGGTGTGTGTTCGCTCAAGGGTGGGTGATTTTGTCTCATGGCCAATCGGGTGTGTCGGGGGGTGAAATAATCGCCCCATGAACACGCCCACCTATCGCATCGCCCCATCCATTTTGTCGGCTGACTTTGCCCGCCTCGGTGAGGAGGTGCGCCAAGTCATTGATGCCGGCGCAGACTGGATTCATTTCGATGTGATGGACAACCATTATGTGCCCAACCTCACCTTCGGCCCCATGGTTTGCCAGGCCCTCAAGCCGCATGCCAAAACCGCGGCCGGCGTGGCCGTGCCGATCGACGTGCATTTGATGGTCTCGCCAGTGGACGCCTTGGCCCAGGCCTTTGCCAAAGCCGGTGCCGATCTGATCAGTTTTCACCCCGACGCCAGCACCCATGTGCACCGCAGTGTGCAAGCGATCCAGGGCGCGGGTTGTCAGGTGGGTTTGGTGTTCAACCCCGCCGAACCCTTGGACGTTCTCGATTGGCTGATCGACGACATTGATTTGATTTTGATCATGAGCGTCAACCCCGGCTTTGGTGGCCAGGGCTTCATCGATTCGGCCTTGCGCAAGGTGGAACAAGCACGAAAGCGCATCCAAGCCAGCGGGCGCGACATCCGCTTGGAGGTGGACGGCGGCATCAAGCCCGACAACATCCGCCGGGTGGCCGATGCCGGGGCCGACACCTTTGTCGCGGGCAGCGCAATTTTTGGCCAGCCCGACTACGCCAGCGTGGTGCGCGCCATGCGCCAGGCCTTGGCCTGAAGTCCCGCCGTTTAAGGCCGGGTGACTGACGGGACATGGGGCCATGGCGAGGGCCACCCGCTGACGTCCCTCAACAGAATTTAGCCAACTTTCAGGCCATGCCGCGCCACTTGCGCCAGCGTGTGCTCACGCCCATGCGCAGGCCTTCGAGCAGGCTGTAAACCACCGGGATCACCAGCAGGCTGAGCACGGTCGAGGTGATGAGGCCGCCGATCACCGCGATCGACATGGGCGAGCGAAAGCTGGGGTCGGCCAAGCCCCAGCCGAAGGCCAGGGGCAACATGCCCGCGCCCATGGCGATGGTGGTCATGATGATGGGGCGGGCGCGCTTGTGGCAGGCATCCATCAGGGCGGCCATGCGGCCCAGGCCTTGATCGCGCTGGGCGACGATGGCGTACTCCACCAGCAAGATGGAGTTTTTGGTGGCAATGCCCATCAGCATGATCAAGCCAATCAGCGAGGGCATGGAAAAGCTTTTGTTGGCCAACAGCAAGCCGACAAAAGCGCCACCCAAAGACAAGGGCAAGGCGGCCAAGATGGTCAGCGGGTGCAAAAAGCCTTTGAACAGCAACACCAGCACGATGTAAATGCACAGCACCCCGGTGAGCATGGCCAGGCCAAAGCTGGCGAACAACTCGCCCATGGCTTCGGCGTCGCCGACCTCGACCACCGCAATGCCTGCGGGCAGGTTTTTCACTGCGGGCAGGTTTTTCACTTGTTCGGTCACATCGCCCAGGGGCAGGCCCGAGAGTTCAATCTCAAATTTGATGTTGCGCGCGCGGTCGTAGCGGTCGATCACCGCGGGGCCCGAGCCCATGCTGATCTGGGCCACCTGGGCCAACATGACCGGGCCGCGCTTGCCGGGCACGCTCAGTCGCCCCAGCGTGTCAAGGTCTTGGCGGGCAAGGTCTTGCAGTTTGACCACGATGGGGATTTGGCGCTGGTCCAAGTTGAGTTTCGCCAGACCCGCGTCGTAGTCGCCGGATGTGGCCATGCGCAAGGTCTCGCCAATCGCCGTGCTGGTCACGCCCAGATCGGCGGCGGCGGCAAAGTCGGGCACCACCACCACCTCGGGGCGCACCAGGCTGGCGCTGGACGCCACATTGCCCAGGCCTGGGATGAGGCGCAATTCGCGCTCGATGGCTTGGGCCGAGCTGAGCAAGGCTTCGCGGTTTTCGCCGGTCAGCACCAAGATGTATTTTTCGCCTGAGCCGCCCAAGCCGACCTTGCTGCGCACGCCGGGCAGGGCGGTTAAAGCCTGGCGAATTTGCTGTTCAATGACCTGTTTTCTCGGCCGTTGCCCGCGCTCGCTCATCAGCAAGGTGAGGGTGGCTTTGCGTGGCTCGCTGGCACCCGAAGGGTCAAACGGGTCGGCACCCGCGGCACCGCCGCCAATGGTGGTGTAAATGCTTTGGATGTGTGGCACTTGACTCAACAGTTGGCGTGCAGCTTCGGCACTGGCCTGGGTTTGGGCCAGCTTGGTGCCGGGGGGCAGCTCCAAATACACCTGGGTTTGGCTGTTGTCATCCGGCGGGATGAAGCCCGTGGGCAACAAAGGCACCAAGGACAGCGAACCGATGAAAAACGCCAGCGCGCCCAGCACCGTCCACCAGCGGTGCTTCAAACACCATTGGGCCAAGCGCAGATAGCCGCCCATCCAGGCGGGGCGGGCTTGGGCATGCACGATGGGGCGCAACAGGTAGGCGGCCATCATCGGGGTGAGGGCCCGCGCCACCACCAAAGAGGCAAACACCGCCAGCGAGGCGGTCCAACCAAATTGTTTGAAGAACTTGCCCGGCACCCCGGCCATGAAGGCGGTGGGCAAAAACACCGCGATCAGGGTGAAGGTGGTGGCAATCACCGCCAAGCCGATCTCATCGGCGGCCTCCATCGCGGCTTGGTAAGGGGTTTTGCCCATGCGCAAATGGCGCACGATGTTCTCCACCTCGACGATGGCGTCGTCAACCAAGATGCCCACCACCAGCGATAAGGCCAGCAGGGTCACCACATTGATGGAAAAGCCCAGGGCTTGCATGCCGATGAAGGCGGGGATCACCGACAAAGGCAAGGCTACAGCGGTGACAAAGGTGGCACGCCAGTCGCGCAAGAACAACCACACCACCAACACCGCCAAGATGGCCCCTTCATACAGCAGGTGCAAAGAGCCTTGGTACTCCTCGGCCACGGGTGAGACAAAGTCAAAGGCTTCGGTCAATTCAATGTCGGGGTGGGCCGCGCGCAAATCGGCCAGGGCTTTTTGCACCGCTGCGCCGACCTCGATTTCGCTGGCACCGCGGCTGCGCGAGACTTCAAAGCCCACCACCGGTTGGCCATTGAGCAGGGCCGCAGAGCGCGGCTCGGCCACGGTGTCGCTGATGGTCGCCACTTGGTCCAGGCGCAGGCGCCGACCGTCGGCCAAAGTGACCGACATGCGCGCCAAGCTTTGGGCGTCGCTCACGCTGCCCAAGGTGCGCACCGCTTGTTCGCCCCCGGCCACGTCGGTGCGCCCGCCTGAGCTGTCGGATTGCATTTGTTTGAGCTGGCGCGAAATATCGGCCGCGCTGGCGCCCAGGGCTTGCAAGCGTTGCGGGTCCAAGGCAATGTGGATTTGGCGCTCCACGCCGCCCACGCGGTTGACCGCGCCCACGCCGCGCACGGCCAGCAATTTGCGCGCAATTTGGTTGTCGACAAACCACGACAAGGCCTCCGCATCCATGCTTGGTGAACGCACGGTATAGGCCAAGATGGGTTGGCCGGCCAGGTCGAGCTTGCTGATGACCGGGTCTTTCAAGTCACCGGGCAATTCGCTGCGGATGCGGTTGACGGCTGAGCGCACATCGTCGAGCGCTTCTTGGATGGGTTTTTCCAAGCGGAATTCGGCGCTGATGGTGGTGCTGCCGTCTTGCACTTTGGTGGTGATGTGCTTTAAGCCTTGCAGCGAGGCGATGGCGTTTTCGATCTTGCGCGCCACCTCGGTTTCCATTTGTGCCGGTGCGGTGCCAGGCAGGCTGGCGGTCACGCTGATGGTGGGCAGGTCGATGTCGGGAAAGTTTTGCACCTTCATCGAGCTGAACGAGACCATGCCTGCAAAGCAGAGCATGACAAACAGCATGACCGCAGGGATGGGGTTTTTGATCGACCAGGACGAGACGTTGATCATGGCGCGATCCGAACAGCATCGCCTTCGTTCAAAAATCCAGCCCCTTGGGTGACCAGCTTCACGCCGTCAGGCAGGCCTTGGGTGATCTCGATCTGGTCACCCACCCGGCGGCCGGTTTGCACCTTGATCACACTCACACGGTTGTCGGCCTTGACTTGCATCACGTAGTTGAAGCCATCGCGGCTGACCACTGCGGGGGCTGGTACCGTTATGGCGCGGCTGCTGCCCGATTGGATGCTGCCGCTGGCGTACATGCCCGCCAGGGCGGGGGCTTGACCGGCACTGGGGGTTTGCAAGTCCACATACACCAGGGCTTGGCGGGTTTGCGGGTCCACCGTGGGGCCAATCATGCGCACCCGGCCACTCAAGTTGGCGCCACTGGCGGCCATCAGGCTCACAGCCATGCCAGGTTTGATGGCCCCCAATTCACTGGCGATCACCTCGGCACGCCACTCCAAGCGGCCTTGGCGGATCAAGCGAAAAAGCTCTGTGCCGGGGGTGAGCACCGCGCCCACTGATGCGCTGCGCGCGGCGATGATGCCGCTGTCGGGCGCCAGCACCTGGGTTTGCTGCAGGCGCAGCTGCTGGCTGTCCACACTGGCTTTGGCCGCTGCGACGCGGGCCACAGCGGTTTCTTCGGCAGTGATGTATTGCACATACTGTTGGGCGCTGATCACGCCCGTGGGTTGCAAGCCGCGCGCACGCTCGGCGTTGGCGCGGGCCTCGTTGGCCGCGGCCTGGGCTTGGCTCAGGTTGGCTTGGGCCTGGGCCATGTCGGCTTGCACCGGTGCTGCATGGAACACCGCCAGCACCTGGCCGGCTTTGACCACATCGCCCACATTGACGCGCACCTCGGTCAGGCGCAAACCCCCAATTTCGGTGCCCACGCTGGCCTCTTGCCAAGCGGCGATATTGCCGTTGGCCTTGATTTGCATCGGCAAGGTTTGCACGCTGGGGCTGCCCACGGTGACGGTCAAGGCGGGTTTGGGTGGTGCGGCTTTGGGCGTTTGTGCCCCAACCATGGGCGTCAAGCAAGACAGGCCCAAAAGGAGAGCCAGGTGGGCCGCGCGGGTCAAGGCGGCGGACCGTGAATAGGAAGTGGGGGTCATGGAGGTGTTGGCGCTGTGAGAAATAGCGCCCGTCAGAAAGATGGCCTCATTTTAAAGGGGTGGTCTGGGTGAACAGTGACTTGGGGATTGCATGCCCTTGGCTGGGGCAGGGGTGGTTGGGGCTGCGCTAGTATCGGGCCCCCAACGAATTGCAGCGGAGCATGCCATGACCATCCAAGCCATCATGATCGACCTGGATGGCACCTTGGTGCACACCTTGGGCGACTTTGCCGCGGCCATCAACCGCATGCTCGGCGATTTGGATTTGCCAGCGGCCAGCACCGAGGTGGTGGCGCACGCGGTGGGCCAAGGGTCAGCGCATTTGATCCGCTCGGTGATCGACCACCAACTCGGCTTGCCTGGGCAACAGCGCTGTGCGGGCCGTTCGGTGGACAACCTGTATGAGCCCGCGTGGCTGCGCTATCAATACCACTATGCGCAAATCAATGGCCAGTTTTCTGAGGTCTACCCAGGTGTGGTGCCCGCTTTGCAAGCTTGGCAAAACCGCGGCATGCCGATGGCGTGCTTGACCAACAAGCCCGTGGTTTTTGCCAATGACTTGCTCAAGGCCAAAGGCTTGCATGGCTTCTTCCAGTGTGTGTTTGGTGGCGATTCGTTTGCGCGCAAAAAGCCCGACCCTTTGCCGCTGCTGGAAACCTGCCGCGTCTTGGGCCGTGACCCCGCCCACACTTTGATGGTGGGGGACTCGCGCAACGATGCCCAGGCTGCCGATGCGGCGGGCTGCCCCATGGTGTTGGTCACTTATGGTTACAACCATGGCGAGCCCATCCAAGCCGTGCCCGCATTGGCGCATGTGGACGACTGCCAACACATCCACGATGGCCAGTCTTGGGTGTGGCAGCGCACCGGCCCTTGAGATACCACGCGTGTTTGTTACACTGCGCGCCATGTTCATACACCGCATCACCATCACAGGTTGCAGCGACCGGGGAGCTTGGCCCTGGCGTCGCCGCGTTGACCTGGCCGTGCGGGCGCATTGAACCTTTTCCCCTCGGCCTCCCATCCCCCCTTTTTTTGACCCTTTGACGGGTCTTTCCCTGGATTGAACGCCCCTGTGGGGCTGAGCTGTGGAGGCTCTCTGTGATCACCGAACTCGAATACAAAAGCCTGGCCTTGCAAGGCCACAACCGCATTCCCCTCATGGCCGAGGCGTTTGCCGATTTGGAAACCCCGCTTTCTCTCTACCTCAAGTTGGCTTTTGCCAAAGACGGCGGAAAGTACAGTTTTTTGCTGGAATCCGTCGTGGGCGGAGAGCGGTTTGGGCGCTACAGCTTCATTGGCCTGCCCGCGCGCACCTGGTTGCGCTCGCATGGTTTTGGCAACCAAGCGATGACCGAAGTGGTCAAAGACGGTGTGGTGGTGGAGACCGACCATGGCAACCCTTTGGATTTCATCGACCGCTATCAAAAACGCTTCAAGGTGGCTTTGCGGCCCGGCATGCCGCGTTTTTGCGGTGGCTTGGCGGGTTATTTTGGTTACGACACGGTGCGCCACATCGAGAAAAAGCTCGAGGCCACCTGCCCGCCCGACAGCCTGGGTTGTCCCGACATCCTGTTGCTGCAAACCGAGGAGTTGGCGGTCATCGACAACCTGTCGGGCAAGCTGTATTTGATGGTCTATACCGACCCGGGTGAGGTCGAGGCTTATGCCAACGGCAAAAAACGCTTGCGCGAGCTCAAAGACTTGCTCAAATACTCGGTCAGTGCCCCCCAGTTGCGACCCAGCACCAGCCACCCGGTGGAGCGCGAATTTGCCAAGGCCGATTATTTGAAGGCGGTCGAGCGTGCCAAAGGATTGATCGAAGCGGGTGACTTCATGCAAGTGCAAGTGGGGCAGAGGTTGAAAAAGCGCTACACCGAAAGCCCTTTGTCGCTGTACCGGGCGCTGCGATCTTTGAACCCCAGCCCTTACATGTACTACTACCACTTGGGCGACTTTCATGTGGTGGGCGCGTCACCCGAAATTTTGGTGCGCCTGGAGCAAGTCAACACCACAGTCGATGCTGCCAAACCCGAGGGGGGCCGCAAGGTCACCATTCGGCCATTGGCCGGCACCCGACCGCGTGGTGCCACGGCCGAGTTGGACAAAACCATCGAACAAGAGTTGATCCAAGACCCCAAGGAGCGCGCAGAGCATGTGATGCTGATTGATTTGGCGCGCAACGACATTGGCCGCATTGCCCAAGTGGGCAGCGTCCAAGTCACCGAGGCCTTTGCGGTCGAGCGCTACAGCCATGTGATGCACATCGTCAGCCATGTGGAGGGCGTGTTGCGCGAAGGATTGGACAACATCGACGTGCTCAAGGCGACCTTTCCTGCGGGCACTTTGAGTGGCGCACCCAAGGTGCATGCCATGGAGTTGATCGACCAGCTCGAGCCGACCAAGCGGGGCATTTATGGCGGGGCGTGTGGCTACCTCAGCTTTGCGGGGGACATGGACTTGGCCATTGCCATCCGCACCGGCATCATCAAAGACGACACCTTGTATGTGCAGGCCGCCGCCGGGGTGGTGGCCGATTCGGTGCCCGAAATGGAGTGGCGCGAAACCGAGCAAAAGGCGCGTGCCTTGTTGCGCGCCAGTGAGCTGGTCGAGGAGGGCTTGGAATGAAGCTTTTGATGATCGACAACTACGACAGCTTCACCTACAACATCGTGCAGTACTTTGGCGAGCTGGGCGCCCCTGTGGAGGTGTACCGCAACGATGAAATCAGCTTGGCCGAGATCGCCCAACGCCAGCCCACCCATTTGGTCATCTCGCCTGGCCCCTGCGCCCCCGAGCAAGCGGGCATTTCGGTGGCGGCAATTCGACATTTCATGGGCCAGTTGCCCATTTTGGGCGTGTGCTTGGGCCATCAAAGCATTGGTGCGGCCCTGGGAGGGCGCATTGTGCGGGCCCAACAGCTCATGCATGGCAAAACCTCGGTCATCCACACCACGGGCGAAGGGGTGTTTGCGGGCTTGCCCGAGCGTTTGGTGGTCAACCGTTACCACTCCCTGGCCATAGAGCGCGACACCTGTCCAGCCGACTTGCTGGTCACCGCACGCAGCGAAGATGGGGAGATCATGGGGGTGCGACACCGCAGCTTGCCGCTGCAAGGCGTACAGTTTCACCCCGAATCCATCTTGACCGAACATGGCCACGCCATGTTAAAAAACTTCCTCACAGGTGCCGCATGAAAACCGTTGACTTGCGCAGTGATACCGTGACCCAACCCACGCCCGCCATGCGCCAAGCCATGGCCGCGGCCCCCGTGGGTGACGATGTGTTTGGGGGCGACCCATCGGTGAACGCTTTGCAAGACCGCATGGCCGCGCTCACCGGCAAAGAAGCGGCCTTGTTCATGCCGTCGGGTACCCAAAGCAATTTGTGCGCATTGATGGCGCATTGCGAGCGGGGGGACGAATACCTGGTGGGGCAAAACGCCCACACTTATCGCTATGAGGGCGGCGGGGCCGCGGTGCTGGGCAGCATCCAGCCCCAACCCCTGACCCAAAACGCGCAAGGCCAAATGGCCTTGGCCGACATGGCCGCGGCGATCAAGCCCTTGGACGCCCACTTTGCCCGCAGCCGGTTGCTGTGCCTGGAAAACACCTGGAGCGGGCATGTCATGCCCATGCCCTATCTGCAGCAAACCACCGATTGGGCCCGCCAACGCGGCTTGGCCACCCATTTGGACGGTGCGCGGGTGATGAACGCCGCCGTGGCCCAGGCCCAGACCGAGGGCGGTGACGCTTGGACCGAGTTGCGCCGCATTGCTGACTTGTTTGACAGCGTTTCCATCTGCTTGAGCAAGGGCTTGGGCGCACCGGTCGGGTCGGTCTTGTGCGGATCAAGCGCGTTGATGGCCAAGGCCCACCGCTGGCGCAAGGTGTTGGGCGGGGGATTGCGCCAGTCGGGCGTGTTGGCGGCGGCGGCCTTGCATGCGCTGGACCACCATGTGCCCGGCTTGGCCAAAGACCATGCGTTGGCACAACGCCTGGCCGCCGGCTTGCAGGGTTTGCCAGGCATGCACGTTGTTTCGGCCCAAACCAATATTGTTTTTCTCGATGTCGACCATGGCTTGGCGCCAGCGTTGCTGGCCCACCTGCGCCAAGATGGTGTGCTGGCCACCGGCATGGCGCGCCTGCGTTTGGTCACCCATTTGGATGTGGATGCCGCTGGCATCGACCAAGCCCTGGCCAGCATGCAGGCATTTGCCGCGACCCACGCCGAGCGTTTACGGGCGCAACCCTGAATTTGATTGGATTGAAAGCAAACATGAGCCCCAAGGAGAACCCCATGCCCATCACCCCTGTTGAAGCGCTGCAACGCACCATCGAGCACCGCGAAATCTTCCACGACGAAATGCTCAGCGTGGTGCGCATGATCATGAGCGGCGAGTTGTCGCCCGTCATGACCGCGGCCCTGATCACCGGCTTGCGGGTGAAAAAAGAAACCATTGGTGAAATCACCGCTGCGGCCCAGGTCATGCGTGAGTTTTCCACCAAAGTGCATGTCAGCGATGCGCGCCATTTGGTGGACATTGTGGGCACCGGTGGCGACGGGTCACACACTTTCAACATCTCCACTTGCACCATGTTTGTGGCGGCGGCGGCCGGGGCCAAGGTGAGCAAGCACGGTGGCCGCAGTGTGAGCAGCAAAAGCGGCAGTGCCGATGTGCTGGAGGCCTTGGGTGTCAACATCCAGCTCAAGCCCGAGGCCATTTCACGCTGCATCGAGCAAGTGGGCATTGGTTTCATGTTCGCCCCCAACCACCACCCAGCGATGAAAAATGTGGCGCCGATCCGCAAGGAGTTGGGTGTGCGCACCATCTTCAACATCTTGGGGCCGCTGACCAACCCGGCTTCGGCGCCCAATATTTTGATGGGCGTGTTTCACTCCGATCTGGTGGGGATTCAGGTGCGTGCCTTGCAGCGTTTGGGTGCCGAACATGCGTTGGTCGTCTATGGGCGCGATGGCATGGACGAGGTCTCGCTGGGTGCGGCCACCTTGGTGGGGGAACTCAAAAACGGTCATGTGTCCGAATACGAAATACACCCCGAAGACTTTGGCTTGACCATGGTGAGCAACCGTGCCTTGCGCGTGGAGACCCCTGAGGCATCGCGCGACATGTTGCTGGGTGTGTTGCGCAACGAAGCGGGCCCGGCGCGGGACATCGTCATCTTCAATGCTGGCGTGGCTTTGTATGCGGCCAACGTGGCTCCAGACATTGCCCAAGGATTGGTGCTGGCGCGCCAGGTCATCGAGTCTGGCCAGGCCATGCAAAGATTGGAGCAACTCATCAGCACCACCCAAAGCTTGGGGGCTTGAACCATGTCCGATATCTTGCAAAAAATTGTCGCCACCAAGCGTGAAGAACTGGCCCTGGCTTTGCGCACCAAGCCCCTGGCTCAGATGCGTGCCGATGCGGAAAGCCGCGTCCTCACGCGCGACTTTGTCGGTGCGTTGCGGCGCAAAATCGACGCAGGACAGGCCGCGGTGATTGCCGAAGTCAAAAAAGCCAGCCCGTCCAAAGGTGTTTTGCGCGCTGATTTTGTGCCCGCCGACATTGCCCAAAGCTATGCCCAAGGCGATGGCAGCTTGAGCGCGGCTTGCTTGTCGGTGTTGACCGACCGCACCTATTTTCAGGGCGGCGTGGACGACTTGAAGCAAGCGCGGGCCTCGTGCGACTTGCCCGTGCTGCGCAAGGATTTCATGATCGACGCCTATCAAATCTACCAAGCCCGCGCCATGGGGGCCGACTGCATTTTGCTGATCGCTGCGTGTTTGGATGACGCCCAAATGGCAGACATGGAAACCGTGGCTCGGGGCCTGGACATGGCGGTGTTGGTGGAAGTGCACGATCAGCACGAAATGGACCGTGCCCTGAAGTTAAAAACGCCTTTGTTGGGGGTGAACAACCGCAATCTGCGCACCTTTGAGGTGTCGTTGCAAACCACCCTGGATCTGCTGGGGGCCTTGCCGGCGGGGCGCATCTTGGTGACCGAAAGCGGCATCCAAACCCGCGAGGATGTACTTCGCTTGCGCCAAGCTGGGGTCCAGGCGTTTTTGGTGGGCGAAGCCTTCATGCGCCAACCTGAGCCAGGCTTGGCCTTGGCCGAACTGTTTCAGGCTTGAAGCCTAAAGCGGCGGATCAAGGCGAGCATGCAACATCCGCTGTGGCGTGACGAGGCCGAGGCGTCAAACCGCTTGCGCCACTGGCCACCCGACGCGCAAGGTCAAATGCCCGGTGCGCACGGCGCTGAACACTTGAGCGAGGCGTGGCAGGCCCTGTGGGGGGCATTTGCCCACAGCGATGCGGGCCGTGCGGTGAATGATTTTTTGGCCCAACGCTTGGCCGCCGGTGCGGTGATTTACCCCAGCGACCCCCTGCGGGCCCTGCGCTTGACGCCTTTGAGCGCGGTGAGAGTGCTTATTCTGGGGCAAGACCCCTATCACGGGCCGGGGCAGGCCGAGGGCTTGGCCTTTTCGGTGGCGCCCGGTATCAAAATCCCGCCGTCCTTGCGAAATATTGTTCAAGAGGTGCGTCGCGACGTGGGTTTGGACGCGCCTGCGAACGGCTCTTTGACCGCCTGGGCCCAGCGTGGGGTGTTGCTGATCAACACCAGTTGGACCGTGGAGCAGGGCCAAGCCGGCAGCCATGCTGGAAAAGGTTGGGACGCGCTCACTGACGAAGTAATCCAATCTGTAGCTGCGTTTTCACCGCTGTGTGTGTATATGATGTGGGGCGCGCATGCCCAGTCCAAAGCCTTGGCGATCGAAAAAACGGCGACCCAATCGGGCCAACAATGCCTGGTTTTGCAGGCCAACCATCCCTCGCCCTTGTCGGCTCGGCGGGGCCCCAGGCCCTTTGTCGGCTGTGGTCACTTCTCTTTGGCCCAGTCTTGGCTGCGCGAGCGGGGCGTGAACTGGCGTTGGGATTGGGCACTGACACCCCAAGGCGCGGCATGAATACCGAGGTCAATCTGCAATATATGCTATAGTGCGCGGTTCTGCGGAGGGGTGCCCGAGTGGCTAAAGGGGGCAGACTGTAAATCTGTTGGCTTACGCCTACGCTGGTTCGAATCCAGCCTCCTCCACCAGTGCAAAGATGTGACTTTGGGTGACCTGCGACTGTGAGGGTGTGAACCCGATGCGGGAGTAGTTCAATGGTAGAACCTTAGCCTTCCAAGCTAATGACGCGGGTTCGATTCCCGTCTCCCGCTCCACGTCTTTGAGGTTGTCGGTTGGTTGAATGCCCATGTGGCTCAGTGGTAGAGCACTCCCTTGGTAAGGGAGAGGTCGCGGGTCCGATTCCCGCCATGGGCACCAGTTTTTTGGTGCAGTGGCACTTTTTGATGTGCTTTTTTTTCGGAGTCGATAAATGGCAAAAGGCAAGTTTGAGCGGACCAAACCGCACGTGAACGTGGGCACGATTGGCCACGTTGACCATGGCAAGACGACGCTGACGGCGGCGATCACGACGATTTTGTCGGCGAAGTTTGGTGG
>Ga0209358_10001634_pt1 | contig 17600 bp, 14 predicted proteins | sample LauGreFa1BDMLBSN_2_FD_187574 | JGI IMG/M metagenome (GOLD analysis project Ga0209358, IMG submission 187574) | Freshwater lake microbial communities from Lake Michigan, USA - Fa13.BD.MLB.SN (SPAdes) (version 2) | ecosystem: Environmental > Aquatic > Freshwater > Lake | place: Lake Michigan, USA... | reverse complement strand
CAAAGGTACCATCTTTTTAAAAAATAAGGGCTAAATAACTAAGAATAAATCAACAAAATCAAGGATTTTAAACAAACAACTGGTCGTATTGGCGGATAGCGGCAGATTATCCAAATCCGCATTGGCACTAATTCAAATCCCCTAGCGTATTGATATTCATTAAAAAAAGCAAAAATCTTTTGGCAGTAAAGCGTTTGAGACCTATTTTTGCGACCCTAATAACATAGAGAACCTGGAGCGTTCGACTAAGGGTTAGGTCACCTCCCTTTCACGGAGGTAATACGGGTTCGAATCCCGTACGCTCTACAAAGCCTATCACAAAGTGATAGGCTTTTTTAATGCGACACAACGACGAAAGCTCGCTTTCGAGAGTTGGGGAGCGTTAAAAAAGCCAAAAGCAAACGAAGTTTGCTTTTGAAAGGCTTTGGGTAAGGATCAATGCCGAGGAAGACAATGCGCAGCATTGGCAGTCCCGTTTTCATCAAATAGAATCCAACTTCCTTTTCAAACTATCATACAGCTCCTTGTGCTTAGCTGGATTAGTAGTTTTTATTTTCTCCAAATTTTGCAGCTTCCATTTGATAGAAGGATATGCCTCAAAATTATAGATTGACCAATCGGGAATACTATTTTTAAAGCCAAGGATAAATAATTTATCCGCCTCTGTTATTGACGCTTGCAGAGTTTTAACCATCATCTCTCTTACAAACTCATATTCCTCATAAGTAAACTGTTCATCGGACATGCCCGCAAATTGATTAGCCATTGCCAAACGCTGGTCTTGTAAATTTGGAAATAGTACATCTTGTATTGATCGATCAGAACTAAGCAATCTAAATAAGAAGCCTTCTTTAATCTTCTCAGTAAATCCTTGATTTTGCAAAAGTTGTTTTACATCAAAAATATCACGTGGGTGTTGTCTATCCATAGCAGCACAAACTTTTCCGCCATATAATTGTCCAATGGAAACAATATTTATTGAACAGAAAGTATCAAATTGTTCTTGGGCTTTTTTACAAAGTATCTTTTCTGTAACTGCACCAAGAATACCTCTAACAATTTGACTTACTTCAATTTTAATCATTGCATCGTTATTGGATATTAATAGTTTATGCAGTTCAGCTTTATGCTCTACGCTACTTCCTTGTAATCTTTTTTCAATTCTAGATTTTATATTAGTTAAGGCTACTGAAATATTAGTAAACGAAGTTTCTCTATCCTCTATTGGAATATATGTAAGGTCAATATCTACTGAAAGTCTTGGCATATCTCTATCAAATAAATTAATTGCAGTACCTCCATGTAGCGCAAACCTAGGTTCTAAAGCAATTTCGGGAATCACGCTAATTAATAAAGCTACTTGTTTATGATAATTATTATTGCTCATTACTTATTAGCTTTTTAGGCACTGTTATTTGATATTTTGATATATATACGCCACCCTTCACAAGACTTCTTTTACCTTTTCCTAAATCAACTTTAGAGAGATTTAAATGTTTATACCAAATATGATTCAGTTGCTCTGCCATAAATAAAAATAACCTTTTTACTTTTATGGATGTACACGCTTCTAACAATTCTTGCACTATTGTGGGACGAAGGTCATTTAGGTTTTCCATTAGTTCATAGCATTCAACAATATCAAATTTTTCAGGAGCTAAATATAAACACTCCATTATTGCCCTTGCTGGGCTCGACACTTTTATTGAAAAGTTAGGTAATGAGAATTCAGTCAAACCTAATTCCTTTGGTAAAAATGAACTTGCATTATAATTTATATTTTGATTCCATTTATGCTTTCTAAACCAAGTGGGTAGCCTTTCTTTTTCACCACCAAATAACCATATTTGAGCAGTGTTCAATTCTATATAATGTGCTTTACCTTGAAGTGCAAGCGCTGTCCTTCCTCCAGGATGCACTGAAAGTCCTGATTGCTTTTGTAATGCATAAACACCACCTTCATAACTAGGCTGGTTGTTACTGCGATACATTGCCCCATTTCCCAACGCTTTTAACCATCCACTATTTCGATAATATTTTTGTAAGTCAAGGCTGTATCCCTCATTTATTAGCCATGAAGATTGTAGCACAACATCCTGCGGGATTGTTGACAATAATTGGTTTATTTTTGTTCTATTTTCAGTAAGCATACTACTATTTTATTGATAAAATTAAACTAAAATTCGAATATTGTTAATATTTTTTATTATTTAAGTAGTATAACTACCTAAAAATACAAATTTATAAACTAAATTAAAGTTTTGTGTAAAAACATAAGTCAGAAAACGCGATTATTGACTCATTTAGGAAAAATAGGTGTCAAAAAAGATGAAATCTGAATTATAAGTAACTAATAAAGAATTTTAAGATTCGGAGTTAAAATCGCCCTAACATCCCCAGCTAATTCATCCAAACTAGTTCCTAAGGTGACTGTTGTCTTTTATTACTTATTTAATATTTTGACCACTTTAGTTTGAGAACTGTGCGCTGAGAAAAGCCCAAGGGCACCACCATTAATGTTATTAGGCGGATTGGATGGCGCAGTACCTCCACCAGGACCTGCCCCACTTTGTTGATTAAGTGTAAAAAAATACAAATGAGCCGACTGGCTAATACATTGCATTTCAACTGACACGCTGTCAAATAATTTAATTGAAATTTTTTCGGTACCGTTATTTAATGGGCGTTGATTAATTTTTCCATTATTTAGATTATCATTAAAAATATTATAAATACCATCCAGCGTATCATTTATTTTTTGAATAAATCGATAACTATTACCAAGCGCCACTGGGTCTTGGTAAACAGGAATAATACTATATCTATTTTCACCATTTACAGGAAATGAATTAATCCTAAGGCTGTCTAAACTTACTTTCATCGGCATCGTAGATTGCGCCGTATAAATTTTACCCTCCACCTTGACTTCTAAAGAATAAGTGTTCCCATAAACGCCACGAATTCTATTTGTTTTGTAAATACCGCCAGTTGTATGCTTAAGCGTATCCTTTACCCCCTTATCATCGGCAATAATAATAGTGCCATTATTAATTATTGGGTAAATATTAGGCTGGTTAATGCTGATTGATTTGGAAAGCTTTACAAAATAAGGGCCAGGCTGATCAGTAATATTAGCTTCAATAATAACCTTTGAATCATTCATTTCTATAGGTAGCGTAATTACTTTTTCACAGCTTGCAAAAAGAAATAATATAAAATATAAATATTTAAAAAATTTGAAGTGCATCATCATTAAAATTTAAAATTATAGGTTATGCTTGGCACCCATCTAAATAAAGCTGTTTGTATAATTTGCGTTTTTGAATTATCTGAAGGATCATCTTGGAATGTTATTTGATAAGCATTTTCCCTTCCATAAACATTATACAAACTAAAGTTCCATGAGCCTATATTTTTCTTCTTGTTCTTATTTTCATAGGTGGCACTTAAATCAAGTCGATGATAATCAGGCATTCTATTGGCGTTACGATTCGCATATTGATAAATGGTTTGTTCACCTAAAGAATATTTTCCAGTAGGAAAAGTGACTGCATTTCCAGTACTATAAACAAAAACGCCGGACACAGTCCATTTTGGATTGAGTTCTAGAATAGTAACAATTGAAACATCATGTGTTCTATCTTGCTTTGCATTATACCAGTTTCCTTCATTGATACCATCAATCTTTCTTTCGGTTTTTGACAATGTATAACTTATCCATCCAGAAAATAAGCCAATTTTCTTTTTTAGTAAAAACTCAAAGCCATACGCACGTCCAACGCCATATAATAAGGAGCTTTCGACGTCAGCAATCGTGTTGATATTGGTCCCATCCTTATAATCTAATTGGTTTTGCATACTTTTATAATATAGCTCTGCGCCCAATTCATAAGTGTTATTTTTGAAATTCCTTGCGTAACCAATGCTTGTCTGATCCGCTAATTCCGGTTTAATATTATACGAATTCCCTATCCATTGATCAGATGGACTTGCTGCAGTGGCATTACTTAGTAAATGTAAATGCTGCACATTTCGCGCATAGGCAATTTTAAAACTACTTAAGTCATTAATTCTATAATTACTGGTAAATCTGGGTTCAGCATTAATATATGTTATTCCGAATTCATTTTTTTGTAATAAAATAGATTGCGTTATTGCATTATTATTATAAATATTATATTCATCTCCACCCATTATTGAATAGGCGGATATTCTGAGACCATAATCAAACGTGAGCTGTTGGTTTGCTTTAAAGTTATTATTAAAATACAATGCGTTTTCTAGTCCATTCCTTCCTACTTTATTAATGTTATTGTTAACGGTACCGCTAAAAACACTCGGCGTGATGGTATGTAAAATTGAATTAAACCCATAACGAATCGTATTTTTAGGATTTAGGTAATAAGTATAATCTTGCTTAATATTAACATCCTTAATGTTTGAATTTACATTAAAGTTAGTTTCTCCATTTTTCAATCCTACATTATAGCTATAGTCGCTATAAATAAATGAGGTGTTTAAGAATAATTTACTATTAACAATTCTATTCCAACGAATTGTTCCCGTTTTATTACCCCAATTTATTCTAAAACTGCTCCCTAATCCTAATTCATCTTGACCAAAATAACCGGAAAAATAGACTCTGTTTTTGTCATCAATTTTATAATTTGCTTTTGCATTCAAATCATAGAAATATAATATATTATCCTTGAATTTGTCGTTAGCCTTTAAAAATACATCTGCATATGTCCTCCGTCCTGATAAAATAAAGGAAGATTTATCTTCTTGAATGGGTCCTTCAATACTTAATCTACTACTAATTAAACCAAGCCCGCCATTGACCGTATAATTTTTATTATTACCATCTTTCATCTTTACATCTAGCACTGAGGATAACCTACCTCCATATTGTGCTGGTCCATTCCCTTTTATTAAAGTAGCGTCCTTTATTGCGTCACTGTTAAACGTACTAAAGAACCCCAGTAAATGCGACGCATTATAGACGGGGGCCTCGTCAAGTAATATTAAGTTTTGATCTGCGGCACCACCCCTTACATAAAAACCACTATTTCCCTCCCCTGCCGACTTTACGCCAGGTAACAGCTGAATAGTTTTTAAAACATCTTTCTCACCAAAGATGACGGGTACTTTACTAATGGACTGCATATTTAGCGTCTCTGTTCCAATCTGAGCCTTTGTTAGGTTATCATCCTTTCGCTTAGAGGAGACTACCACTTCGGCAAGTTGATTTTTACTTTCTAAAAAAACATTAGTAATTATAGGGGCATTCAGTAAAATTGGAACTTTTTTCTCTTCATAACCTACAAAACTAATTCTTAAATCATACTTACCCTTAGGTAAGGAAATAGCATAAAAACCATACTCATTTGACATTACGACAACATTAGCTAACTGATCAATTTTAATTACAGCACCAATAATTGATTCACCAGTAAGTTTATCTTTTACAGTGCCGTTTACGGTAGTAATTTCTTGCGCCTTGATTTGATGGGTGATTCCTACTATTCCTACAAAGAGGAGTAAAATAAATTTTCTATTCATAAAAAGCATTTGCAAAAGTACAAATTTACAAGATACTTAATCAATAATATCTTGTTAAGATTATAGGGCTTTGTTTACATATCATTAGTACGGTAAACATTTGTTAACAACAAAAAGGGCCATCAAGAATGATGGCCCACATGTTGCATTAAACTAAATCAACCCTTACTCAAAAAATTTCACTTCGCCTGTTGTGATATCATGTATGCCTCCAACAATTCCAATGTCACCATTTTTCACCATGTCGGCAATAATTGGACTTTTTAACAAAATATTTTTTACAGATAAACTCACATTTAATTCAGCGACGTTTTCAACAAAAACACCATTACTTGAATTTCTGTTTTCAGTAGTAACTGATTCTTGCTCCACTGCTAGCTTTATTTTAGCGATTAATCCAGTTAAATTTCCCAATGCAACATCGTCACATGCTCCTTTAACCGCACCGCACTTAGTATGACCAAGTACCACGATAATTTTAGCGCCAGCCACTTTACAGCCAAACTCCATACTGCCTAATATATCATCATTGACAATATTTCCAGCAATTCTTACACTAAATACATCCCCTAAACCTTGGTCAAAAATTAATTCGGCTGAGGTTCTACTATCGATACAGCTTAGGATTACTGCAAATGGATGCTGACCATCAGATGTTTCATTCGCTTGTTGTAAAAGATTTCTGTTTATTTTAAGATTACTTACAAATCTTTTATTTCCATCTTTTAATATTTCTAATGCAACCGCAGGTGTTATCGCAGATTGCATTTCTTTGGTTAATGTTTTCATATTAATTATTTTTTATTGGTTGATCAATTTCTTTTTTTGTTATTGCCCTATTTTTTAAATGGCAAATTGTTAGTTAGTATTAATTGCAACTGCCCCCTGGTGATATTTTTTTGTGCTTGAATCATATAACCGGTCTCCACCCTTATTGACTCATTAATGCCAATCCCCAAACCTGCATATAATCGATTTCGATCAAATTTTGGATCCTTTATATCGACAAACAATTCATTATATGCTGATAGGTAGGTATTGCCTTTGGCGATATTTTTACTCCATAATGGTCTTTGCACTGAGATAAAATACCTTGCTCTTAATCCAAATTCATTAGGGAAAAAACGCTCTTCCAATCGAAATCGATGCGTTAATGCACTTGAACCTACCTTATTTTTATACAAATACTGTTGATAAATCCTGTTTTCAATTTTAGTGCTTGTATTTAAATCAAATTCATCATAACTGTCAGTGGCAATATAAGCATACCCTAAAAGCAAATTATGATTTTGCGGTTTTAAATTATAACCAAGACCAGCCCTAGCTAGAAATTGGTTTCTTTGACCCAAAAATCGATAATCACGATACTGGAAATCAGATTGTATGTTCCACTTGTCATTTATTTTTTGATTTCCGAAATAAACAAACCAAGTGCCCACATTATTCGATTGCCCAACAGCTGTAATATGGATCATACCCAAAAACCCAAGCAATAAAATAGTCCGCTTTAACCGTAACATGCTATGGCTTAAAATTTATTTTCTCCACTTCAATTGATTTTATTTTTGCACTGTGTTCGAAATCTTTAATAATTTCAATCACATCATAGGCAATTGATTTAGAATTAGTACAATCAATAATTACCTTACTATTATTTGGAATGGATTCAAATGTATTTAACAAACTTGCTTTGTTAAAGAACGATACTTCTTCTGCAAGTACCATATGATGCACTGTTTTGCCATCTTGGTCACTTACATTATCCTTAATATGGTGCGAGTTGCGATAACTATGTCTTAGGGTATAAAAAATTCCAAATAGGATACCCACGGTGATTCCTTTTAACAAGTCAGTTGCAATAATCGCGACAACAGTTGCTGTAAATGGAATAAATTGCTCCCAACCTAGCTTATACATTTGTTTAAATAAACTTGGCTTCGCTAATTTATAACCCACCATTAATAAAATAGCAGCTAAGGAAGCCAAAGGAATTAAATTTAATAAGCTCGCTATAAATATGGCACTGATTAATAAAAATACACCATGTAATATGGTAGACAGTTTAGTTTTACCACCAAAATTTATATTTGCTGAGCTTCTTACAATCACTTGCGTCACTGGTAATCCTCCAATTAATCCTGATACAATATTCCCCAAGCCTTGCGCTTTTAATTCTCTATTGGTAGGGGTTACTCTTTTATCTGGATCCAACTTATCTGTTGCTTCCACAGATAATAAAGTTTCCAAACTAGCCACGATTGCCAATACGATCGCAATTTTCCACACCTCAAAATTGGTAATTGCAGAAAAATCAGGAAATGTAAATTGTCCTATAAAATCTGCCATTGAATTTGGCACTGGAACAGATACAATTTGTTGCGCATTCAAACTAAAAGGTAAAATTCCATTGGTATAAGCAAGATTAAAAAATATACCCAATACTACTACTACGATGGGTCCTTGAAGGAGTTGAAATATTTTATGTTTTTTGGTAAGAACGGTATCCCACAAAATTAATATCGCAAGTGATACCCCTGCAATTAATAAAGCACCGGGAGTAATGTATTCAAATGCTCTAGCTATTTCTGAAAAAGTATTTTGACCATCTGCTTGTAAAAAAGCATCATCCCCTTCAACGTCCTTATCCCAACCCAGTGCATGTGGTATTTGTTTCAATATAATTAATAAGCCAATACCCGTTAACATCCCCTTGATCACCGAACTTGGAAAAAAGTAGGCTACAAAACCTGCCTTAGCATAACCCAATGCCAATTGAATCACACCAGCAATCACCACCGCGGTTAAAAATGATTGGTAGGATCCGCCCAAAGTTGCAATAGAGGTTAATACAATAACAGCTAAACCAGCTGCGGGTCCACTAACCCCTAAAGAAGAACCACTTGCCATTCCGCAAACTATTCCCCCAACAATCCCTGCTATGATACCTGCAAATAAAGGAGCACCAGAAGCAAGCGCAATCCCTAAACATAAGGGTACAGCGACAAAAAATACCACAATACTTGCTGGCAAATCGTTTTTAATGTGTTTAAATAGACTCATTTTGCTTAATTTAAAGTTTATAAGACAAAAATAGTAATAATATTTTAAATAATAGTATTACTATCATAAATAATTGTAAAATTTTTTTTACTACTTTTGTAAAAATATAGGGACTAACATATGAAACTAGAAGTACAGATAAAAATGAATCCGTCTTTGTATTTAAGAGACCCGGAGCAATCTGAATTAGGGAAAAACATCATTAAATTTAGCATTGAGCTTATTCATAAGTATGGTTTTGAGTCCTTTACCTTCAAAAAATTAGCAGAAGCAATAGGAACTACCGAAGCAGGCGTATATAGATACTTTGAAAACAAGCATAAGTTATTGGTTTACATTATTTCTTGGTATTGGGGATGGTTGGAATTTCAGATTGGATACCAAACCAAAAATGTAACAAACCCCATATCCAAACTTAAAAAAGTAATCACCATATTAGCAAGCACTGTGGAGGATGATATAACGACAGGACATGTGGATGAATCCATCTTACACCAAATATTAATTTCAGAAGGTTCAAAAGCCTTCTTAACCAAACAAGTGAGTCAAGACAACAAGCAAGAATACTTTAAACCCTATAAGGACTTGTGTAATTCGGTTGGAGATATCATTTTAGAATGTAATTCAAAATACAAATACCCACACTCACTAGCATCTACTATTATTGAAGTAGCGCATTTGCAAAACTTCTTTATGCATAATCTTCCATCTTTAACAGATTTTAGTAAATCCAACAATGAAGATCAGATTATCGCTTTTTTGAATGACTTGGTTTTTTCGAATATCGAAAAATAACTGCTATTTTCGGTGATCATTAATCGCATCCCATAACAAGGATCTCATTTCCAAGGCTTTTAAGGAAGCGCTGGTTGCTTCTGCCCATTTGTTCGCATCATCCCCGCAAAGTTCAGCGACCATTTCTAGGGCTAAATGGCTATGATGACCCCCATCCACTTCAATATGCCTTTCGATATAATATTTGAATGTGGCCACTTGATCCGGATGATCCTTATAAATTTTATTTAAAATTGCAGTAAACATATCTGGAATTAAATCCTCCCTCCCAAATGTAAATACCGCTGCTTTAACATGCAATGGCGCATGTTGGGCAATTTCAAAAGTATACAATAAAAACTTTTTTACTTTATCAGGTAATGGTGCAAGTTGAATGGCTTGTTCAATTGAATGTCCATTATTAATTTCATTGATCAATGCATCAATCAAATTTGTTGGCGTGCCCATTTGACGCATCGCATTTAAATACAATTCAAAATGGCTAATTCTATTATCATGCTCATCCACATCGGATTCCTCTCCTAAAACTATTTCATTGATCAAATACCTTGTATTGGCCGATCCTACTGGCACCCATGGCAGTGCCACGCGGGTTAACCCAATTTGTAAGGATTTTAATAAACTCATAAAATCCCAAACAGCAAATACGTGAAATTGGGTGAAATTTTTTAGCCCGTCTAAATTATTGATCTGTGCATACACAGGATGTAATAATAATTGAACCCTTGCCTCTTTAATTTTTTCTTTTAAATTTTCAACTTCCAATAGCATAATTTCTTCGTTTACATGTTTAACAAATGAGCACTAAAATTGTTTGAAATTTACCTATTTTATACTCAAAAAATGAATAGGTGAAATTAAGGCAAAATTAAACCTATTCTGTCCATTCAATTGGTATGACTACCTCGTTTGTCCTACCCACAAATTGATAGGGTGCATTGTATCCTAAAAGTTTATATCCCCCCTTGGTAATAATTTTTTTTTCGGATAAAATTTTAACTAGGTTTTGATAAGCTATAGCAATTTTTTCATCTGTCGCATACCCTCCAAAACTAATAACGGCAACATATTCTGGGAGCGATTTTTTTATTTCGATATTTGGATCATTAGGTGTTGGCAAAGACTGATTAGTATATTTTTGAGGCATAACAAAACTCATACTTGATCCATTTTCTGTAATACTCATTCTCACTGGAGCAGTCATGGAAATACTTTCCTTTTGCTGATTTCCGCCAAATATAAATTTAGCTAGTTTATTAAAACCCGAACTGGAAACTGATTTATAATTGGTCCCTTTTGTATAAACGGTTGCCATTAAAGCTTCAGGGTAATACCTGATTTCAAAATCAGCCTCTTTTTTGACAACCCGATATACCTGCTTTTCTGTATCAAACACATATTTAGACATAAATGATTGAAATACAAAGTAAATAGCAACAAGGAGTAATATGATAGATAGTGATTTCATGGATTTCTTTAATACTATAACATACACCTATTATCTTTAGTTCACTAGAATTCAAAAAAATCAGCAAAGTATCGACCCTTTGTGAAAAATTCGAATACAAAATTTTTATACCGCAAAGCTTATTCTAGGTTATTTCAACTCAAAACTTTCATGCATTTCAGGGGCATGCACTTCCTTAAATCCTTTTTTGCGTAATCTTTCCGCAAAGTGATCCTGCACTTCGGCTTCGCCATGCACCACAAAAACTTGCTTCACTAAATCAGGGTTTTGACAGGCTAAAAATTGCATTAAGTCCTCATAATCGCCATGGGCACTCATACTTCGGATGGACCCTACTTTGGCAACGACATCATATAGTTCACTATAAATTTTCACTTCCTTTGCACCATTCATTAAACGCCCCCCTAGGGAATGTGGCTCACAATAACCCACTAGCAAAATGGTATTTTTCGCATTACTGATATTGTTTTTAATATGATGTTTAACCCTTCCCGCATCCGCCATGCCCGATGCTGATATAATTACCTTCGGATGCAAATCTTCATTCAATGCTTTACTTTCCTCTACTGATTTTATATAGCGCAAACCTTCAAAATCAAATGGATCATCATCCACTTCCAATATTTTTTGAATTTTTTTATTAAAATATTTAGGGAACTTTTTTAATACTTCTGTAGCTTCCATACTTAAAGGACTATCCACATATATTGGGATATGAGGTAATCGTTTCTCTAATGACAATTGGTTTAATTCAAATAAAATTTCCTGCGTGCGCCCAACACTAAATGCCGGGATAATTAAATTTCCTTTATGCTCCACACAAGTAGATTCAATCCACTTTAATAAATCATCAGGTGTTGTATGAATTAAATCATGCAACTTATCACCATAAGTACTTTCAATAATAATATAATCCGCATGTGGAAATGATGCTGGTGAACGAAGAATCATATCACGATACCTTCCAATGTCGCCACTAAAAGTGAGTGATTCTGTATTTTCTCCATTCTTTATTTTTAAACTTACTGCAGCGCTTCCAATAATATGGCCAGCATCCGTAAACAATACTTCCACCGAATCAGAAATTTTAGTAGGCGTATTATAATCAACTGCCTTTAATAAAGGAATCGTCAAATTCACATCATCCAAATCATATAATGGTTCAATGGGTGGCAAACCTTTTTTGGCGCGACGCTTATTACCATATTTAGCATCATCGCGTTGTATCATTGCAGAATCTTCTAATAAAATTTCAGCAAGCGCTTTGGTACCAGGCGTGCAATAAATAGCACCTGAAAATCCTTCCTTTACTAATTTTGGTAGTAATCCACTGTGATCAATATGCGCATGAGATAAAATAACATAATCAACCTTGGCTGCATCAAAACCAAATTTTGCATTTAAAGAATCGGTATCTCGACCCATTCCTTGGAATAAGCCACAATCCAATAAAAAACTTTCGTTGTTATCTAACTGTACCAAATGCTTTGATCCTGTTACTGTGCGCGCTGCGCCATGAAAGCTAATTTTCATTGCTATGATTTATAGGACTAAGTTAAACTATAAAGCAATGGCGGCCACTATATAATCGGCGATTAAAATTAAAATGCAACTTACTACCACGGACTGGGTTCCGGCTTTACCTATTTCAAGTGCGCCCCCTTTTACATTATAACCAAAATAACATGGCACTGTACTAATGATGAATGAGAAAATAAACGATTTATAAAGTGCAATGACCATATAATGAATAACTACGCCTTGTCGAATACCTGTTAAAAATATTTCAGCAGGAACATAACCTGTGTAATTACCAATTAAATAGCCGCCCCATATTCCAACTACGGCAGATATTCCAACTAAAATAGGTACCATCGTAAATGCACCTAAAATTTTGGGTAGGATTAAATAATTCTTGGTATTGATACCCATGATTTCCAATGCGTCTATTTGCTCAGAAATGCGCATATTACCTAACTCACTTGCAATCTTACTACCCACAACACCAGCCAATACAATACTTAAAATAGTAGGTGCAAATTCAAGTAGCATGCCATCGCGCACAATAATACCAACAGTGCTTAATGGTATTAATGGGCTTACCAACTGTGCTGCAGTTTGCACGGTCATAACAGCTCCTAAAAAAAAGGAAATAATGATAACAATGGGTAAGGACCCAATCCCAATATCCACACATTGCTTGATATACTCCCGCCAAAACATCATTTTATTTTCGGTGGCCGTAAACATACCCTTTAACATTAAAAGGTAATTACCAAAATGGGTGAAATAGTTCATTTTATTTTTTTCGTTTCTTTAATCGCTTCCACCAACTTGATCTTTGAACTTCCGTTTCAGTGTCAACACGTGATTTTAATTGCGCATCCACCACAGCGACGGTTGCCATATTTATGATATTGCGCACACCTGATCCTAATTGCAATACGTTCACTGGCTTTTTTAAACCCAATAAAATGGGGCCAATAATATCCACACCACCAATTTCTTTCAATAAATGATAAGCCACATTTCCTGCAGTTAAATTAGGGAAGATCAATACATTCACATCCACATCCACTAAATCACTGAATGGATAATTTTCCTTTAAAATATCTTTATTAAATGCCAACATCCCTTGCATTTCACCGTCCACAATCAAGGATGGATTGCGTTGCTTTACAATTTTTGTTGCCTCCGCCATCATTTTCGCCTCCTCTGTATCACTACTTCCAAAGTTTGAATAGCTTAACATAGCGATACGCGGCTCTATATTAAAATTACGCACTTCCTTAGCCACCATTAAAGTGATATCTGCAATTTCCTCTGCAGTCGGCTTTATATTCACGGTGGTATCTGCTAAAAATAAAGGTCCTTTTTTAGTTAACAACAAATACATACCTGCGATTTTTTTAACCCCTTCCTCTGTTCCTATAATTTGCACCGCAGGACGTATTCCATCTGCATAATTTCGGGTTAAACCCGAAAGCATTGCATCTGCCTCACCCGTTTCCACCATCATGGCACCAAAATAGTTTTGGGTACGCATGAGTTTCAAACTCTCATATTTATTAATTCCCTTTCTTTGTCTTTTTTGAAATAAGATAGATCCAAAGAATTCTCTTTTTGCTTCCATCTCATCACTACGGATGTCGATGATAGGTAAATCAGAGATGTCGATATTATTAGCTGCTGCAATATTTTTTATACGTGTTTCATTGCCAAGTAAAATTGGATATGCAATACCATCATCATATATAATACTTGCCGCTTTTAATATTTTAATATTTTCTGCGTCAGAAAACACCAATCGCTTTGGATCGCGGCGCGCCTTATTACTAATGATGCGCATTAACTGGTTATCTAAACCAAGTCGCTTATTTAATTGTAATTCGTATTCCTCCCAATTGGTGATGACTTGTTGCGCAACACCCGATGCCACTGCCGCTTTCGCTACTGCAGGTGCTAATGTGCTTAACAATCTTGGATCCAACGGTTTTGGAATAATATACTCTGATCCAAAACTTAAACTTTGTTGGTTATACGCCATATTCACCAAATCAGGTACCGCCGATTTTGCTAGTTCCGCTAGCGCTTTCACAGCCGCTAACTTCATCGCTTCATTAATTGACTTTGCACGCACATCTAATGCGCCACGGAATATATAAGGGAAGCCTAACACATTATTAACTTGGTTAGGATAATCTGACCGACCTGTAGCCATAATGATATCCTTACGAACAGCTGTTGCTGCTTCATAATCAATTTCAGGATCAGGATTTGCCAATGCAAATACGATTGGATTTTTTGGCATGGATAAAACCATCTCAGGCGTAACTACATTGCCCACACTTAATCCTAGAAATACATCCGCCGTTTTCATCGCTTGCGCTAAAGTAATGTTATCGGATTTTATTGCAAATGGTTTGCGATCAACGCCCAAATCCGTTCGCCCTTGATGTAACACACCATCCTTATCAAACAAAATAAAATTTTCATAGAGCGCCCCTAATGCTACATATAATTTAATACATGCCATTGCAGCAGCGCCCGCACCATTCACTACAAATTTTGCTTTATCAATTTTCTTTTTCTGTAATTCTAAAGCATTTAATAATGCGGCACTACTAATAATAGCTGTACCATGTTGATCATCATGCATTACAGGGATATTCATTTTTTCCCTGAGTTGTTGCTCAATATAAAAACATTCAGGCGCTTTAATATCCTCTAAATTAATACCACCAAATGTGGGTTCTAAAGATTTAACGATTTCAATAAATTTATCGGGATCCGTTTCGTTGATTTCAATATCAAAAACATCAATGTCCGCAAATATTTTAAACAATACCGCCTTCCCTTCCATCACTGGCTTACTCGCCAATGGTCCAATATTTCCCAAACCCAACACCGCAGTTCCATTGGTAATAACACCTACTAAATTTCCTTTAGCCGTGTATTTATAAACGTCACTTGGATTATTTTTAATTTCGGTACAAGGTATTGCCACTCCCGGGCTATATGCTAAGGATAAGTCCTTTTGGGTTTTAGCCTCCTTGGTGGGTACCACTTCAATTTTACCTGGTCTTCCCGAAGCGTGATATTCTAATGCCTGTTCCCTTCTTAAATTATCTTTTTTTGACATGAAATAGGTTTATAACGAATGTTAGTTTTGAACTTCAAAGTTAGTGAATTAATTTAAAACGGGTTTTTGCCTACCTAGGCATATAAATTAACCCCCAAATAGCACATCATGCCTACTCCATGTTCAATGGCCGACTCATCAATATTAAAATGAGGAGTATGTACATTATGTATGATTCCTTTGTCCTCATTTCTGACACCTAACCTGAAAAAGCAACCTGGTATTATTTGAGAATAGTAACCAAAATCCTCGGCACCCATTCTTTTTTCTGTTTCTTCCACATTTTCCGCACCCATATATTGATCGGCTAATTTCCAAGCCGATTCGGTAATCATCGGTTCATTGTCCACGGTTGGATATCCAACGTCCACCCTGAAATCAATTTCGGCACCCGTTGCTATTGCCAGACCTTTGGCTTGTTGCAACATTAATGCGTGTGCATCAAATCGCCATTTTTCGTCCATTGCCCTAAAAGTACCCATCAGTTTTACTTCACTCGGTATCACATTGGTGGTGTTACCACCATGAATAGAACAGATAGATAATACAGATGGATTTTGTGGATTTCGATTACGAGATATAATGGTTTGTAAGCTCGTAATTAATTGTGATGCAACTAAAATAGTATCCACTGTTTGATGTGGTGTTGCTGCATGTCCACCTGGACCTTTGATAGAAATATATAATTCATCCGCACTTGCCATCACACGCCCTTTTCTAAAACTTAATTTTCCTAAATTCAAACCTGGATGAACATGCAACGCCACAATCCCTTGTGGTGTTGGATTTTGTAAAGCCCCGTCGCGTATCATGTAACTCGCACCGCCTGGATTTTTTTCCTCCCCTGGTTGAAATAATAATTTAATGGTGCCTTCAAACTCATCACGCAAACTCCATAAAATTTTTGCAGCTCCTAATAATATAGTGGTATGCACATCATGACCGCATGCATGCATCACCCCTTCCTTGATTGAAATATAATCTACTTTATTTTCTTCAATAATTGGAAGCGCATCCATATCCGCTCTTAAAGCAACCACTCGCTTTGTAGGATTTTTACCTTCAATAATACCCAACACACCTGTGGTTGCTATCACTGTAAATGGAATTCCAATTTTTGTCAACTCCGCCTGAATAAATTTACTTGTTTCAAATTCCTGATAACTTAATTCAGGATGCGCATGCAAATACCTTCGCGTAGCGACATTGTCCGCTTGATTTTGCTTTGCTAAGTTTTTTATTTTTTCAAGTAAGCTCATGCTGAAAATGTTTATTGTCGATTGTCGATGATTCGTTTTTTTATGCTAATTAAAGTTAGCAATTAATAGTTACTTTTCAACTGATCTGTTTTTGCACCCGAAACAATGGCTACACCAGCACTACAACCAATGCGAGTGGCTCCGGATTCAATCATTAGTTTTGCTGTTTCATAATCACGAATGCCACCAGACGCTTTTATGTGAACCGACTCAGGTAAATGTTTTCTGAATAATTGAACCGCTTCCACACTTGCTCCTTTTTCAGCATAGCCTGTGGACGTTTTTAAATAATCAATGCCAGCAGCGCCATAAATATCACAACACGCAACAATTTCTTCATGGGTCAATACCCCCGATTCAATAATTATCTTGATCACCTTACCCTTAGAACGAATAATAGGTAGGATATGATTTATTTCATCTGCAATAGCAGTCCAATCTCCATTTTTTATGGCTGATATATTTGCCACCACATCTAATTCATCAGCGCCATCCACCATGGCTAAAATAATTTCAGCAATCTTTGCTTCCGTTGCACTATAACCAAATGGAAATCCAATAACGGTTGCTACTTTTACTTGACTACCTTCCACAAATCCCTTCGCTAATTTTACAAAATTAGGTGGCACACAAACTGCTGCAAAATCATATTGCTTAGCTTCTGCACATAATTTTTCAATATCAGAAACCAAACAGGTTGGTTTTAGTATAGTATGATCAATGTATTTATTAAGCGGCATCTTTTCCATGACATGCTTTGTATTTTTTTCCACTTCCACAAGGACATGCATCATTGCGACCAATTTTTGGACCT
>Ga0209358_10001633_pt1 | contig 17612 bp, 9 predicted proteins | sample LauGreFa1BDMLBSN_2_FD_187574 | JGI IMG/M metagenome (GOLD analysis project Ga0209358, IMG submission 187574) | Freshwater lake microbial communities from Lake Michigan, USA - Fa13.BD.MLB.SN (SPAdes) (version 2) | ecosystem: Environmental > Aquatic > Freshwater > Lake | place: Lake Michigan, USA... | reverse complement strand
TCGATGATGCGCGAGCGCCCCGCCGCCCACCCGCGGCCGACTTTCCTCCACCACCGCGGCGAATACCTCAGCCCTAAGCAAGCCGTCTCGCCCGCCGTTCCCGCGTTCCTGCCCGCTCTCCCGAAGGACGCCCCGGCCAACCGCCTGACGTTCGCGCGCTGGCTCTTCGCCCCGGAGAACCCGCTCACCGCCCGCGTCGCCGTCAATCGCCAGTGGCAGGCCTTCTTCGGCAACGGCTTCGTACGCCTGCTCGAAGACTTCGGCTACCAGAGCCAGCCACCCACGCACCCCGAGCTGCTCGATTGGCTCGCCGTCGATTTCGTGAAGTCCGGCTGGTCGATGAAGAAACTCCATCGCCTCATCGTCACCAGCGCCACATATCGCCAGTCCTCCGTCGTCACGCAGGAACTCGCCGAGAAGGATCGCGAGAACCTCCTGCTCGCCCGCGGCAGTCGCTTCCGCCTCGACTCGGAACTCGTCCGCGACGGCGCGCTGAGCGCCGCCGGCCTGCTCTCATCCAAGATGGGCGGCCCGGGCGTCTTCCCGCCCCAGCCCGCCAGCGTGACCAGCGAAGGCACCTACGGACGCATCGACTGGAAGACCAGCGAAGGCGAGGACCGCACCCGCCGCTCGCTCTACACCTTCATCAAGCGCACGGCCCCGTTCGCGATGGCCACGACCTTTGACGCCCCGACCGGCGAATCCTGCATCGCGCGCCGCGACGTCTCCAACAGCCCGCTCCAGGCCCTCACGCTCCTGAATGACGAGATGTTCATGGAAGCCGCCCGCGCCCTCGGCGCGAAAGCCATGGCTACCGCCACGGACGACGTTAGTCGCATCACCTTCGTGCTCCGCCGCTGCGTCACCCGCCCGCCCGCCGCCGACGAGCTTACGACCATGAAGGCCTTCGTGGCCGCCCAACGCGGCCGCAAGGTCGCCGACAAGGACATCTGGACGGCCGTCGCCCGCGCCGCCCTGAACCTCGACGAGAGCATCACGCATCCGTAAAACCTAGATGACGGATGACAGATCGCAGATGACAGATATATAATCACTAAGCCGAACACCCCGCCCTCATACTTCTGCAGCCATCTGCCATCCGCCATCTGTCATCTGTCATCTTCCATCCTCTTTCCGCCATGTCCCGCCCCAACATCACCCGTCGCCACTTCTTCCAGGATTGCGGCGTCGGCGTCGGCAAGATCGCCCTCGCCTCCCTGATCGCCGACGGCGCGCTGGGCAAGCTCGCCGCCGCCGGCTCCGGCATGCGCTCCGGCCTGCCCCACCACGCCCCGAAAGCCAAGGCGGTCATCCACCTCTTCATGGCTGGCGCGCCGTCCCAGCTCGAACTCTTCGACCACAAGCCCGAACTCGCGAAGCTCGAAGGCAAGCCCCTCCCGCCCTCGATCATCAACGGCCAGCGCTACGCGTTCATCCGACCCGACGCCGCCGTGCTCGGCCCCCGTTTCAAGTTCGCCCGCCACGGGCAGTCCGGTGCCGAGCTTTCGGAGATGCTGCCGAACATCGCGACCATCGCGGATGACATCGCCATCGTTAAGTCCTGCCGCACCACGCAGTTCAACCATGCCCCGGCGCAGATCTTCATGAACACGGGCTTCTCCCAGCCCGGCCGTCCCAGCATGGGCTCCTGGATCACCTACGGACTCGGCTCGGAAGCCAAGGACCTCCCCTCGTTCGTCGTGATGAGCACCGGCGCCGGCATCAGCGGGGGCGCCGCCTGCTGGAGCAGCGGCTTCCTGCCCAGCAGCTACACCGGCACGCGCTTCCGCAACGCCGGTGACGCCATCCTCAATACGAGCACCCCGGCCGGCATCGACCCGGGTACGCAGAAGGACACCATCGACCTCATCAACGCGATGAACGACCGCCGCCTCCGCCTGGATGGCGACAGCGAGATCGCCACGCGCATCGCGAACTACGAGATGGCCTACCGCCTGCAGTCTTCGGCGCCCGACCTGATGGATCTCTCCTCCGAGAGCAAGGAGACCCTCGAGCTCTACGGCTGCGACCCGAAGGTGCCCTCGTTCGCCCGCGCCTGTCTGCTCGCCCGTCGCATGGTCGAACGCGGCGTCCGCTTCATCAACATCTACAACGAAGGCTGGGACGCGCACAGCGACGTCGCCGGTAACGTACGGAACAACTGCGCCAAGACCGACAAGGCCTCCGCCGCGCTCGTCAAGGACCTCAAGCGTCGCGGCCTGCTCGACAGCACGCTCGTCGTCTGGGGCGGCGAATTCGGCCGCACCCCGATGGTCGAGTCCAGCGTCTCGCTCGGCCGCAGCCAAGGCCGCGACCACCACCCGCAGGCGTTCTCGATGTGGATGGCCGGCGGCGGGATCAAGGGCGGCCAGACGATCGGCGAGACCGACGAGATGGGCTTCAATATCGTCAAGGACGAGGTCCGCGTACCCGACCTGCAGGCCACCATCCTCCACTGCCTCGGCGTCGACCACGAACGCCTCACCTTCCGCAACGCCGGCCTGGACTTCCGCCTCACCGGCGTCGAGCCCTGTCACGTGGTGAAGAAGTTGTTGGCGTAGCAAACATACCAGGGGTGGGGGTAGGGATAGGGGTTGGGGTAGTTCTAAAGATTACGTCCACATGAGGATACCAGCCCCGCGCATTCAGCTCGCTGAGGCTATGCGTCGGAGCAATTACTATCCCTACCCCCGCCCCTACCCCTGCCCCTTCTGTTCTCGTGGCTATTCTCGCAACCTAGGGTGGTTTCCGTTGTTTGATGTGTATGCGCGCCCCTCGCTTCCTGCCCATCCTGCTCGCCGTCCTGGCCGGCTGCTCCTCCCTCTTCGCCGCCGGCTTCCGTCTGGCCGCGCCGATCTCGGATCACATGGTACTGCAGCGCGAGAAGCCCGTCGCCGTCTGGGGCTGGGCCGATGCCGGCGAGTCCGTGACGGTGACCTTCGCCGGCCAGTCCAAGTCCGCCACCGCGGGCGCCGACGGCAAGTGGACGCTCAAGCTCGACGCCCTCAAGGCCTCCGCCGAACCCCGCACGCTCGTGGTCACGGGCAAGGACGGCCATAAGCTCGAGGTGCAGGACGTCCTCGTCGGCGAAGTCTGGCTCGGCTCCGGCCAGTCGAACATGGCGATGACCGTGCAATCGTCCAACCACTACCCGACCGAGCAAGCGCGCGCCAAGCTACCGCTCATCCGGCACTATCGCGAGACTTCGACCCACTCCGCCGCCCCTGCCGCCGAAGGCAAAGGACTGTGGCAGGAATGCTCGCCCGACACCGTCGGCGGTTTTTCCGCGACGCTCTTCTTCTTCGGCCGCGAGATCCACCGCGAACTCGGCGTGCCAGTCGGCCTGATCAACACCTCCGTCGGTGGCACGCCCATCGAGTCCTGGGTCTCGGCCGAGGCCCAATCCTCCGATCCGGAAACCAAGGACAACTTCGACACCAAGATGAAGGACTACCTGGCTTTCGACGAAGCCAAGGCGCCTGAGCTCTTCAAGAAGCAGACGGATACCTGGAAGGCCGCCGTCGCCAAGGCCAAGGCCAACGGCACTCCCTTCGTCACCCCGGCCCCCAAGAACCCTCTGGCGATGCGCAAACTGAAGGGCGGCCCGGCCGGCCTCTTCAACGGCAAGGTCGTCAACCTCGTCCCTTACACTTTACGCGGCATGCTTTGGTATCAGGGCGAAGGCAACGCCGGCAACCCGGGCCTCTACCACAAGCAACTCTCGCAGCTCGTCACGAGCTGGCGCACGCTCTGGAACGACGTAGTCCCCTTCGCCTGGGTGCAGCTTCCGAACTATACTTCGCCCGGCGAAGGCTGGCCTCGCGTCCGCGAATCAATGATGAAGACGCTGGAACTCCCGAAGACCGGCATGGCCATCACCATCGACCTCGGCGACGCCAAGGACATCCACCCGAAGAACAAGCAGGATGTCGGCAAACGACTCTCCTTCTGGGCCCTCGGTACGGTCTACGGCCAGAAAGTCGCCGCCATCAGCGGCCCGCTGCCGGCCGGCTCCGCGATCAGCGGCAACGCGATCACGGTTTCCTTCAAGCACACGAACGGCGGACTGAAGTCCATGAACGGCGGAGCCCTCACGGGCTTCCAGATCGCCGGTGAAGACAAGCAATGGCAGGCCGCCGAGGCGAAGATCGTCGGCGAGACCGTCGTCGTCAGCAGCGCTGCAGTCGCCAAGCCCGCCGCGGTCCGCTACGCCTGGAAGGATTGGCCGGAATACAGCCTCGCCAACGGCGCCGGCCTGCCCGCCTCCCCCTTCCGGACCGACGACTGGCCCGCCCCGACGGCCGCCGCGGCCAAGCGAAAGAAGTAAGCCCTCGGCCGCCGCCGCAGCTAGGGGTAAAACGGGGGGTTCGCCTTGCAACCCCCACTCATTTGACCTGTCTTAAAAGCCAGCATGAAGACCCCTCTTGCCGTCCTCGCTCTGCTTGTCGGAGCGACCTCCGCTTTCGCCCTCAACAAGGGCAACGCGGGCCCTAAGGACATCACCCTCAAATTCAACCTGCCCGCCCCGGCACCCCTCTCGCCGGAAGAAGCCCTGAAGTCCTTCCGCCTTCCGCCCGGCTTCCGCATCGAGCTCGTCGCCGCCGAACCGATGATCGAGACGCCCGTGGCCATCAGCTTCGACGACCAAGGTCGGATGTTCGTGGTCGAAATGCGCGGCTACATGCGCGACGTCGACGGCACGACGGAGAAAGAACCGATCGGGCGGGTGTCGCTGCTCACCGACGTCGACGGCGACGGGCGCATGGATCGCGCGACGGCCTTCGCCGACGACATGGTCATGCCGCGTGGTGTCATGCCAGTCAAAGGCGGCGCGTTGGTCGCCGAACCGCCGAATCTCTTCTTCTGCCGTGACCTCGACGGCGACGGCAAGGCCGAGACCCGCACGATCGTGGCCAACGACTACGGCACCTTCGGCGGCCAGCCCGAACACATGGCCAACACGCCGACCTGGGCGATGGATAACCGTATCTACTCCGCAGGCTATGGCGTGAGCTTCCGCGCGCAGGGTGATACGTGGCAACGCGGGCCCGGCCTCGGCCGCGGCCAGTGGGGCCTCTGCCAGGACGACGCCGGCCGTCTGTTCTTCAACTATAACTCCGACCTCCTGCGCGCCGACCTGCTGCCCGCCGCGGCTTTCTCGCGCAATCCGCTCCTGCGCACGGCCTCCTCGGTGAACTTCCAGGTGATGAAAGACCAGGCGGTCTTCCCCTCGCACCCGACGCCCGGCGTCAACCGTGGCTATGACCCGAAGACGCTACGCGAAGACGGCACGCTGGCCCGCGCGACTTCGACCTGCGGCGCCGTGGTCTACCGTGGCGACGCCTTCCCGGCCGAATACCGCGGCGACGCGTTCGTCCCCGAACCGTCCTCCAATCTCGTGAAGCGCCTCAAGCTCACGGAGAAGGACGGCGTGATCACCGCCGAAGACGCCCATCCTGGCACGGAGTTCCTGACCTCGACCGACGAACGCTTCCGCCCGGTGATGATGGCCAACGGACCCGACGGCGCCCTCTACGTCGTCGACATGTATCGCGGCATGCTGCAGCACCCGGGCTTCCTCACGCACTACCTGATGGCCAACATCAAGGCGCGTAAGCTCGAGACGCCCGTCAACCAAGGCCGCATCTGGCGCATCGTGCGCGACGACAAAGCGGCTCCGACGAAGACGATCTTGCCGCCCGGCACCGCCGAACGAGTCGCCCGCCTCTCCCATCCCAACGGCTGGGTCCGTGACGCCGCCCAGCGCCTGCTCGTCGAAAGCGCCGACGCCGCCGCCGCCCCGGCCCTGCGTGCCCTGCTCGCCGAGGCGGCCGCTCCGGCCGTGACGCGCCTGCACGCCCTCTGGACCTTGGACGGCCTTGGCGCCATCACGCCCGACGACGTCCGCTCCGCCCTCAAGGACGCCGATGCGCAAGTCCGTGCCGCCGCCGTGCGTCTGGCCTCGGCGGACCTGCTCCCCGACCTGCTTGCGGTGAAGGATGACTCCGCCCCGCTCGTGCTCGCCCATCTTGCGATCCGCCTCTCGGCCGTCAACCAGCCCGCCGCGGACCGCACGCTCGCCGAACTCCTCGCCCGTCATGGCAAGAACGCCCTCATCCGGGAAGGCGCCCTTTCCGGGGCTCGCGGTCGCGAAGTCGCCCTCGCTCAAGCCGTCGCCGCGGTCGCCGACCGCGCCAACCTGACCGAGACCGGCCCGGTGCTCGAAGCCTTGGCCGCGCTCGTCTCGCAGGCCGGCAAAGGCGGCCCCTTCGAACAGATGCTCGGCGTGGCCGTGACGCTCGATGACCGGACCAACCTCCGCGACGCGGTCCTCCGCGGGCTCGACCAGACCATCCGCGACGCCAAGACCAAGAAGACCTCGCCGCTGAAGACCATCTGGCTGAGCTCCGAACCCGCTCCGCTCGCCAGACTGCGCGCCACCGTGAAATCCTCCGGTGGTCTCACGAACCTCACATCGCTCGCTTCCCGCCTGGCTTGGATGGGCAAGCCTGGCGCCCCGGCCGCGCCTAAGATCACGGCTCTCACCAAGGCCGAGCTCGCCCGCTTCGAGAAGGGCAAGGTCATCTTCACCACGCTCTGCGCCCCCTGCCACCAGCCGCATGGCTACGGCCTCGACGGACTCGCCCCGCCCCTCGTCGACAGCGACTGGGTGCTCGGCAAGCCCGACGTCACCGCGAAGATCGTCCTCAACGGCCTCGGCGGACCGATCAAGGTCGGCAACCGCACCTGGGACCTCTCCATGCCGCCGATGGGCATGCTCAGCGACGAGGACGTCGCCAGCGTGCTGACCTATATCCGCCGCGAGTGGGAGCACAACGGCTCGCCCGTCGACGCCAAGTTCGTCGCCGGCGTGCGCAAGCAGAGCGCCGACCATCCCAATTCCTGGACCGCCGACGAACTCCGTCCGCCCACGAAGAAAGCCGTGCTGGCCGCGAAGCAGGAAGCAGCCAAATAAGTTTTCATGAAGACACTCCGCCTGATTCTCGCCCTGTTGTCCCTCAGCGCGGGAGCGGCCGAAGCCCCCCGGCCCAACATCGTCGTCATCCTTGTCGATGACATGGGCTTCTCGGACATCGGCTGCTATGGCAGCGAGATCCCCACGCCTAACCTCGACGCGCTGGCCAAAGGCGGCCTCCGATTCACGCAGTTCTATAACACCGCCCGCTGTTGTCCGACGCGCGCCGCCCTGCTCACCGGCGTCTACTCCCACCAGGCCGGCGTCGGTCACATGGTCGAAAACAAGAACCTCCCGGGCTACGTCGGCCGCCTCAACGACCGTTGCGTGACGATGGCCGAAGTACTCCGTCCGGCAGGCTACTTGACCGCGATGTCCGGCAAGTGGCATGTCGGCCAGAACCAAGGCGTCACGCCGAAATCCCGCGGCTTCGACCGCAGCCTGAACGCCGCCGCCGGCGGCTTCTATTTCGCCGACGCCCCGCGCGCGGAACTCTTCCTCGATGGCGAGAAGATCGCCAACGACGACCCACGCCTGCCGAAGGATTGGTATAGCACTGACCTCTGGACGACCTTCGGCCTGAAGTTCATCGATGAAGCGCTGGCTGCGAAGAAACCTTTCTATCTTCACCTCTGCCACAACGCCCCGCATTTCCCGCTCCAGGCCCCCAGGGCCGACATCGAGAAGTTCCTCGGCCAATACCGTATCGGTTGGGAAGAGGTCCGCGCCCGTCGCTACGCCCGCCAGGTTGAGATGGGCCTCATCGACAAGCAGTGGGCGAGCACGCCGATACCGGAAGCGGTCAAGGCTTGGAGGGATGTGCCCGCTGAAGAGCAGAAGCGCTTCGACCACCTGATGGCCACCTACGCCGCCGTCGTGAACCGCATGGACAAGTCCATCGGCGACCTCGTCGCCGGCCTCAAGCAGCGCGGAGTCCTAGACGACACCCTCATCCTCTTCATGAGCGACAACGGCGGCAACGCTGAGGCCGGCGCCAATGGCCGCACCGAAGGCGACCCGAGCAAGGGCAACTCGAACTGGTTTTCCGGAGAGAGTTGGGCCTATGCCCAGAACACCCCCTTCCGTCTCTACAAGCACTTCAACCACGAAGGGGGCATCAGCACGCCGCTGATCGCCCACTGGCCCGCCGGCATCGCGGCGAAGAATGAATTCCGTCGCCAGCCCGGCCACCTCATCGACGTGATGGCCACGGTGGTCGAAGTCTCCGGCGCCGCCTATCCGAAGGAATTCAACGGCAAGGCGATCCTGCCGATGGAAGGTCGTAGCCTCGTGCCGGCTTTCGCCGACCGGCCGATCGAACGTGAAGCGATCTACTGGGAACATGAAGGCAACGCCGCCGTGCGCGTCGGGGACCTCAAACTTGTCCGCCAAGGCCGCAACGGCCCGTGGGAGCTTTACGACCTGAAGACCGACCGGACCGAACTGCACGACCTCGCCCCGAGCCAGCCCCAGAAGGCCAAGGAACTGGCCACCCTGTGGCAGGCCTGGGCCGAACGAGCCCACGTGCTTCCGGCGCCGGGAGCCGAAGGCGGCAAGAAGAAGGCCAAAAAGAAGAAGTGATGCGGCTCCTCTGTTCCCTGCTGGCACTTGCTCCGATCTCCCTCTGGGGCGCTCCGGAGATCAAGCTGACGTCGCCGACGGACTATCAGGTCATCCAACGACAGACCCGGACCGAGGGCCGCGTGACGATCGCCGGCGTGCGCAAAGACGCCTCCGGCACGCAGCTTGAAGTCCGTCTGGTCGACGCGCAGGGCAAAGGTGAATGGCGTCAGTTCGACGCGGGCAACGGCGACGCCTTCAGTGGCACGGTCATCGCGCCGTCGGGAGGTTGGTATCGCTGCGAAGCACGCCTGACTAAAGACGGTAAAGCTTTAGCCGAGACCTCGGTCGCGCACGTCGGCATCGGCGAAGTCTTCCTGGTCGCCGGGCAGTCCAACTCCGCCAACCACGGAGAAGAGAAGCAGAAGGTGAAGTCGGGCCTGGTCGCCTCGTTCGACCGGCTCAACTGGCATCCGGCCGATGACCCGCAGCGCGGCGCCTCCGGCAACGGTGGCAGCTTCATGCCGCCGCTGGGCGACGCCTTGGCCGCGAAGTTCGGCGTGCCCATCGGGTTCATCCCCATCGGCATCGGCGCCACGAGCGTCCGCGAATGGTTGCCCGCCGGCGTCCCGTTCCCCGCGCCGCCGACGCTCACGTATCGAGTCCGCCAGCTGCCTGACAGCCGGTGGGAGAGCAATGGCGTCGCCTATGGCACGCTCGTCTCTCGACTGAAGCAATTCGGCCCGCGCGGCTTCCGCGCGGTGCTCTGGCATCAAGGCGAAAGCGACGCCAATCAGAAGGATCCGACCCGCACCCTGCCCGGCTCCCTTTACCAAGAACACCTCGGCCGCATCATCGGCGACTCCCGCCAGGCCGCCGGATGGGAGGCCCCTTGGTTCGTCGCGCAGGTCAGCTATCATGTGCCCGGCGACGAAGCCTCCGCCGATATCCGCGAAGCGCAGGCCGCTCTCTGGAAAAGCGGCCTCGCGCTCGCTGGCCCGGATAGCGACGCACTCAAGGGCGACCTCCGTGAACGCGGCGGGAAGGGCGTACACTTCAGCGGCCCGGGCCTCCGCAGGCATGCCGCCGCTTGGGCCGAAAAGATTACGCCTTGGCTCGAGCGGGAACTCGGTCAGAAATAAACGCCTATGTTCGGCGGCAAATGTCCCTTCGGCCACCAGCCGTCTGACCCTTTCAAGGCGAAGCGCGAAGCCGCGCCCGTCGCCCGCTACGAATTCCAAGGCGAGCAGATCCCGATGATCCTGCGTCACGCCGAAGTCCGGCAAGCGGCCAAGGATTGGAAGACTTACAGCTCGGACGCCCCCTTCCGCGTGCCGATCCCCTCGGAAGAGGAAGCTCGCTCGATGCGCCAGCTGCCCATCGAGACGGACCCGCCCGTGCACGGAGAATACCGCGCCATCGCAGAGCCCTACTTCCAGCGACCGAAGCTTCCGGAGATGGTGGCCAAGGTCGAAGCGCTGATCGACGAACTCCTGCGTGCGGCCCTCGCCCGTGAGACGACCGAGATCGTGCACGGCTTCGCCCTGCCCATCCAAGCCCGCGCCCTCACCTACCTGCTCGACACCGACGAACGTGAGGCCGACACCTGGATCGCCTGGGGCGTCCACGTCTTCCGCGTCCGCGGCGGCCTGAAGAAAGGCGTGGAGCTCGAGGATTACCTCACGCGTAAGTTCGACGCCGTCAGCCAGGCGCCCGGCCGCTGCTTCTTCAGCGCCCTCACGCAGGCTCGCTTCCAAGGCCGTCCGCTCACGCGCGAAGAGATGATGGGCTTCGCCAACCTGACTTTCGCCGGCGGTCGCGACACGGTCATCCACACCATCGCCTGCGCGCTCGGACACCTCGCGGCCAACCCTGAAGCGCTGGCCTACCTCCGCGAGGACCCGAAACGCATCACGCTGGCAAGCGAGGAGTTCTTCCGCTTCTTCATGCCCCTGACGCACATCGGCCGCGTCTGCCCCGTCGCCACGTCCGTGCACGGCGAACAGGTCCCCTCCGGCGGCCGCGTCTCCTTGGGCTGGGCTTCGGCCAACCGCGACGAGTCGGTCTTCCCCGAAGCCGACGTCTTCAAGATCGACCGCAAGCCGAACCCGCACCTTTCCTTCGGCTTCGGCGAACACCTCTGCCTCGGCGCTCCGCACGCCCGCCTGCTCCTGCGCACGCTGCTCCAGAAGTGCGTCGAACTCGTCGACGGCATGGAGATCGTCTCGGCCGAGGAACGCACCGAGGCCGAGCATTCCTACGAGCGTAAGCTGGGGTATGAATCGCTTGTGCTGAAGTTCCGGCCGCGAGCCTGAACGGGGTTGCCAGCATCCGGCGGCCGGGCTAGGTCTCCTTGGCCCCAACCTTCGCCGCCCGGCGGGGTTTCAAAGGCACACCCCGCCATGTTCGCTTTCAGCCTGACCATCTTCTGGGGAGCCTTCCTGCTCTTCCTCGTCCAGCCGCTGATCGCGCGCTTCATCCTGCCTTGGTTCGGCGGCGGCCCCGCCGTCTGGACGACCTGCATGCTCTTCTTCCAGCTGCTGCTCCTAGGAGGCTACGCCTACGCCCACTTCAGCATCAGCCGGCTGACGCCGCGCCGACAGGTCATCACCCACCTCGTGCTGCTGGCCTTGGCCGTGGCGCTGCTGCCGATCACGCCAGGCGACGCGTGGAAGCCGACCGACGGCTCGCACGCCGCCGGCCATATCCTCCTGCTGCTCCTCGGCTGCCTCGGCCTGCCCTATCTCGTCCTGTCCGCCACCGGCCCGCTCCTGCAGGCTTGGTTCAGCAAAGCCAATCCGGGCGTCTCGCCGTATCGCCTCTACGCACTTTCCAACGTCGGCTCGCTCCTCGCCCTGCTGATCTACCCGTTCTACCTTGAACCCCAGCTGAGCCGCCAAGCGCAGGCCGACGGCTGGTCCTGGGGTCTGGCGATCTACGCCGGACTCACGGCGTGGTGCGGCCTCAAGGTCTGGAAGTCCGCCGCGGCGGACGGCGAGACGTCCAAGTCAGCGGAAGAAGAGGCGCCCGCCTCGGCGTGGCGCAAGCTGCTGTGGTTCGCCCTGCCCGCCTGCGGCGTGATGCTGCTCCTCGCGATCACCAACAAGCTCTGCCAAGACATCGCCGTGGTGCCCTTCCTCTGGGTGCTGCCGCTGAGCCTCTACCTGCTGTCCTTCATCATCAGCTTCGACAGCCCACGCTGGTATCATCGCGGCTTCTGGCTGCCGCTCCTCGCCATCCTGCTCGGACTGGTGCTCCAGAATCTCTACAAAGCCGAGTCGCACCCCGACATCACGCCGCTCGCGACGCTCTACCTCGGCACGATGTTCGTCGCCTGCATGGTCTGCCACGGTGAGGTCTACCGCCTGCGTCCCGGCGCGAGCCGACTGACCGGCTTCTACCTCTCGCTCTCCGCGGGCGGCGCCGCGGGCGGGCTGTTCGTGGCCTTGGCCGCTCCGTTCGTCTTCCCCGACTACTTCGAGCTGCACCTTGCGCTCTTCCTCACCGCCGCGCTCGTGCTCATCGTACTCCGCCAGGATCCGACCCGGCCTTTCCGCGAAGGACAGGCCCGCTGGGCCTGGGCGGTTCCGTTCGTCGCCTTGGCTGCCTTGGGCTACGGACTCGCCGACGTCGCCACGACCTCGCTCCGCGGCTCGCTCTCGACCACGCGCGGTTTCTACGGCGTGCTCAAGGTCAACGACAACGACGCGGGCAACGACGGACTGCACCACCTGACCCTGCAGCACGGCGCGACCATCCACGGCCTGCAATACGTCGACGCCGAGAAGCGGACCGACCCGAGCAGCTACTACACTTCGACCAGCGGCATCGGCCGTCTCCTCCGCGCCCACAAGCCCGGCGGCGGTCGCCGCGTCGGCGCGATCGGCCTCGGCTGCGGCACGCTCGCCGCCTGGGGCCGGCCGGGCGACACCTTCCGCTTCTACGAGATCAATGACGACGTCGCCCGCCTCGCGACGAGCACCTTCACCTACCTGAAGGACTCCAAGGCCAAGACGGAACTGGTGATGGGCGACGCTCGCCTCTCGATGGAACGCGAAGCAAACCAGCAATACGACGTCATCGTGCTCGACGCCTTCAGCAGCGACGCCATCCCGGTCCACCTCCTGACCCTCGAGGCCTTCGACCACTACCAGCGTCACCTCAAGCCCGACGGCGCCATCGTCGTCCACGTCTCGAACCGCTACCTCGACCTCCACCCGGTGGTCTACCGGATCGCCGATAAGATCGGCTTCCCGGCCATCACGATCGACGACAACGACACGGCTTACGAGGACGCCGGATTCTATGGCTCGGACTGGATCATCATGACCCGCAACCAGGTCCTGCTACAGCAACCGCTGATCCGGGACGTGACCAAGGAGACCGTCGAATTCCCCGCCCGCATCATTTATTGGACCGACGAACGGAGCGACCTGCTGTCGATCCTGGCTTCGGAAGAAGGCAGCTTCCTCCGCTGGCTGCAGGGGCTGTGATGAAACATTAAGGATAGACGATGAAGGGTGGATGATGGACATTCCTTCCAGGTGATTGCCCGACCCGCACCATAGCCCCTTAACCCCCTCGCCATGCGTCCAGATCGTCTTGTCCTTGCCCTGCTTTGCGGAGCGCTGACCTGCCTTGCGGCGGAGCCGGGGAAGAAGCCCGCGACGCGGGAAGGCCGCAAGATGAAGACCTACGCCGCGCAACCTTGGGGCACCTGGGTCGAACCCGATTTCCCGTTCTTCTCCTCGATTCTCGACGCCCGTCGCGAAGGCAGCGGGAAAGACAACCTCACGCCCCGAGGGCTGATCATCAAGCTGCCTCACGATACCTGGGCCTGCTTCGACACCGACCTGCTTCGGGTCTCCGCGGTCTGGCGCGGCCAGGGCGTCAGCGACAAAGCCCTCGCCCCGGGCTCCTATCACGACCCGAGCCGCAAGACGCTCGGCGGTCAGTTCCCCGCCCCGCAACCGGAGGGCAAGCTCTGGCTGGGTCATGCGATCATCCCTGGCTGGCAGACCGGGACGAAAGTCGACCTGACCGATCCGCGCACGCCGGCACCATCGCCCAAAGAAGTGGGCCGCGGTCCGCTCCCGGAAGCCCTCGGTCGCTTCCAGTCCGTCGAACTCGTCGGCCAGGACGTCGTCCTTACCTATCGCGTCGCCGACGCCACCGTCCGCGAACTCTGGAAGGCCTCCGAGCGTGAGGGGCACGTCGTCATCGAACGGCACCTCGCCGTCTCCGCCCACGCGAAAGACCTCCTGCTCATCGTCGGCACCCGTAGCCAAGGCCCTTCGCAGGAACTTGAGACCGGCGTCACGGTCACCGGCCCGGCTGAACTCGCCGCCGACGATGATTTCTTCGCGGTGAAGGTGCCGGCCAACACCGCGCCCGCCGCTCTTTGCGTCACGCTCTGCGACGAACACGCCGCCCCGGCGGTGGCCGCACAGCCCATCCCGACCGGCCCTTCGGCCCGTCGCTGGCAAGCTGAGGTGAAGACCAAGGTGACCTTAGCCGAAAGCACCGAAACCTACGCCATCGATCATATCGTTCTCCCTGTTGTTAATCCCTGGAAACGCGCCGTCCGTACGGGCGACATCCAATTCCGTAAGGACGGCACCGCGGTGGTCGTCACGCTCGACGGCGACGTCTGGCTGGCCCGCGGTCTGAAGGTCGGTGCGACCGACGTCACCTGGCGCCGCTTCGCCTCCGGCCTGCATGAGCCGATGACCTGCGCCGTCCGCGACGACGAGATCTTCGTCTTCGACCGCAACGGCGTCTGGCGCCTCCGCGACACGGACGGCGACGGCGAGGCCGACGTCCATGACCTCTTCTCTAATGCCTTCGCGCAGACGGCCGACATGCGCGAGTTCCCCAGCACCTTGCGCCTCGGACCCAAGGGCGAGTTCGTGATCGCCAAGGGCGGCCAGGAAGCGACGACCATCGGCAAGCACAACGGCAGCGTCCTGCGTCTCTCCGCGGACGGCCGCACCGCCACCCGCCTCGGCTATGGCCTCCGCCAGCCGAACATCTCCGTCCATCCGCGCACCGGCCTCGTCGTCTCGAGCGACCAACAGGGCCACTATATCCCGAGCACGCCCCTGCACATCATCGAGGGCGACCAGTTCTACGGCTTCCTCAGCGACAAGCTGCCCAAGGAAAGCTACCCGGCGCCGATCGCCGCCCCGCTCACCTGGATTCCACATGCGGTCAATGCCTCCGCCCTCTCGCAGGTCTGGCTGGTCGACGCGAAGATGGGGCCGCTCAACGACCAGATGATCCAGATCTGCTTCAACCAGCCGGACCTCCTGCGCGTACTCTGGAACCACCGCGGCGCCAAGCCCCAGGCCAGCGTCGTCAGCGTCGCCAAAGGCTTCGCCACACCGCCGCTCAACGGCTCGGTCAATCCCATCGACGGCCAGCTTTATATCGCCGGCTTCCAGATCGCCGGCTGGGGCAATACCCTCGACACCCTCACCGGCATCGAACGCGTCCGCTATACCGGCGCTCCGTCGCTCACCCCGCGCGAGATCATCCCGACCGACCGCGGCATCCTGCTGCGCTTCGACGTCGCCCTTGATCCGGCCAAGGCCGCCAACCCCGACAGCTACTCGCTCGCGACGTGGCGCTACAAGCGGGCCCCTTCCTATGGCTCGGCCCAATACAAGGCCGACGGCAAGACCGGCAATGATTGGCTGACCGCCAGCAGCGCCTACGTGAGTTTGGACGGCAAGAGCGTCTTCATCGGCATCCCCGGCCTCAAGACCGTCGAACAGCTGCGCCTCGGCTGGGATCTCGCCTCCGCGGCCGGCGCGGAGATGCGGGCGAACGCCTACACGACGCCCTACGAGCTCACGAAATTCGACCCCCTTGCCGAAGGCTTTGGGCCGATCGAAGTGGACCTCACTCCTCGGGCCGCGGTCGCGAAGAAAGCCGAGGTCGTCTCCGCCCAGGAGGGCCAGCGCGTCGCCACCATGTTCGGCTGCGTCGCCTGCCACTCCGTCACCGACACCGCCATGAGCAACGTCGGCCCGAAGTGGAAGGGCCTCTTCGGATCGAAGCGCGACTACGTGAGCGACAAAGGGAAGAAAGGCTCGACGGTCGTGGACGCGGCTTACCTCCGCGAATCGATCCTCGAACCCAACGCCAAGAAGCACGCCTCCTTCGTGAAGTCCGAGTTCGCCATGCCCAGCTTCGCCGGCGTCCTCACCGACGCCCAAATCGAGTCGCTGGTCCTTTATATCCGGACGCTGAAGTGACCCTCCGCGGGAGATTGCTCGCAACTCCCGCCCCTTGGAGTTGTTAGATAGGCATGCCCACCCCGCGCATCCCCCTGCTCGCCCTGGCCGTCCTCACCCTCGGCGCCCTCGTCTCCGCCGCCGAACTGCGCCTCCCGGCGGCCTTCTCCGACCATATGGTCCTCCAACGCGACAAGGCCGTCGCGGTCTGGGGCTGGGCCGACGCCGACGAAGAGGTGTCGGTCGAATTTGCCGGCCAGAAGAAGGCCGCCAAAGCTGACGCTTCGGGCAAGTGGATCCTGCGTCTCGACCCGCTCACGGCCAGCGCGGAAAGCCGCAAGCTCACGGCGACGGGCAAGGACGGACGCAAGGCCGAGGTCTCCGACGTGCTTGTCGGCGACGTCTGGCTCGGCTCGGGTCAGTCGAACATGGCGATGACGGTCAATCGCGCGAAGGACTTCGAGCAAGAGAAGGCCGCCGCGACCTTTCCGCTCATCCGTCACTTCAAAGAAGAGTCCGCCGGAGCGCCCACGGCCCAGACTCAAGTCAAGGGCAAATGGCTCGCCTGCACACCCGACAATGTCGGCGGCTTCAGCGCGACGCTGTACTTCTTCGGCCGCGAGATCCACCGCGAGATCGGCGTACCGATCGGCCTGATCAACACCTCCGTCGGCGGCACCCCGATCGAAGCCTGGATCGCTCCGGAAATCCAGGAGTCGAAGCCGGAACTTAGCGCCGCTTTGAAAGCCCAGAGCGCCGCCCTGCCCAAGATCGACCCGGAAAAGGCGAAAGCCGACTACGCCCTAGAACTCAAGAAATTCAAGGCCGCGAAAGCCAAAGCCGTCGCGGAGGGCACGAAGGCGCCCCGCCCGCCTCGCAACGCCGCTGAGGTCAGTGAACGCAAAGGCTCTTATGGTCAGCTGTTCAACGGCAAGGTCGCCCCGCTCGTTCCGTACACGCTCAAAGGCATGCTCTGGTATCAAGGCGAATCGAACTCCTCCGATACCCGCGCCCCTCTCTACGTCCACCAACTCTCAGCGCTTGTCACCGACTGGCGCGCCCGCTGGGGCGAAGAACTCCCCTTCGCCTGGGTGCAGCTCCCGAACTTCTCCCGTCCGGGCGAAGGCTGGCCCCTGATGCGCGAGTCGATGCTGAAGACCCTCGCCCTGCCGAAGACGGGCATGGCCGTCACGATCGACATCGGCGAGGCCAAGGACATCCACCCGAAGAACAAGCAGGAGGTCGGCCGACGCTTGTCGCTGTGGGCTCTCGGTACCGTCTACGGACGCAAGGTCGCCGCCACGAGCGGCCCCCTGTCGGCCGGACACGTGATCAGGGGCGCCGAGGTCGTCGTCGCCTTCCTCCATTTCGAAGGCCTCAAGACCCGCGACGGCGCCCCCGTGAAGGGCTTCCAGCTCGCCGGCACGGACAAGCAGTGGAAGCCGGCGACCGCCCGGATCGACGGCGCGAGATGGCTGGTCGTCACCAGCGCGGAAGTCGCCGCACCCGTCGCCCTGCGCTACGCCTGGGAGGACAATCCGGAGACGAACCTGGTCAACGGGGCCGACCTGCCCGCCTCGCCCTTCCGCACCGACGATTGGGCCCCGGTCCCCGTGCCCGCTCCCGCCGCCAAGGGCAAAGGTAAGACCAAATAATTCTGTTATGAAAAACCTCGCCCTGCTCCTCCTCGCCGGCCTGGCCTCCCTCGCGTCCGCCGCGGACCGCAAGCCGAACTTCGTCTATGTCTTCACCGACGACCAGCGCTGGGACGCCCTGGGCGTCGTGCAGAAGGAACAAGGCGAGAAGGGTCGCTTCCCCTGGCTCAAGACGCCGCACCT
>Ga0209358_10001632_pt1 | contig 17619 bp, 14 predicted proteins | sample LauGreFa1BDMLBSN_2_FD_187574 | JGI IMG/M metagenome (GOLD analysis project Ga0209358, IMG submission 187574) | Freshwater lake microbial communities from Lake Michigan, USA - Fa13.BD.MLB.SN (SPAdes) (version 2) | ecosystem: Environmental > Aquatic > Freshwater > Lake | place: Lake Michigan, USA... | reverse complement strand
GTGGTTACAGTGAGCATTACACGACATGGTCCTCCTGAGAACTGTTTTATACTTCTTTCAGGAACAGCCGTTTCTGCCGCGGTTAAAAGAGGTCTATAATGACGTATGATTTTGTCGACTATGTTATTATTATTGGTATTCAATAAAACCCCGCGCTTCCTCAGAGAAACAATGTAGGATAGCATATTTTCTAGAAAGTCTAGCCTTAGCGGCATATGAGGAATTGCAAATTGGATATTATGGAACAAATTGTGAATCCACCATTCTCCAGATAACAAGTAACCCTGGTTAAAAATCATTTCCAGCATCTTAATACATGTGTCATACCGATTGACACGTTCTGATACAATTACCATGTAATATGGCAAATAGAAGTCGTATTCTTCTTTCTTTGTGAATAAATAGTCTGAAACATTTTCCTTGACAAACTGGTTCTCATAATGGTCTGCTATCATTGTATAATATGCGTAGCCAGCCTCCACGGGTCCATTAATACAATAATACTTAATTAATCTGTAAATCCCTTCAATCCTACGCTTATCATATTTGAATGATTCGATTAAATAAAAGAGACCCTCCTTATTTCTTTGTAGCTTATCATATTGGTCATAGATTTCAATACATGAGACATATTTCTCTTGGACCCAGTTCTCCAAATCCAAGACTTTCTTATAGTATTCAATTGCCTTCTCATGATGGTTACAACTATTGTAACTCTGGGCTGTATAGAAACAGTAACGATTGTAAATGGGGTCTTTCTTTTCATAAGCCTCCTTGAATGCCTTTTCTAGGATGAGCCCGTCTTTCAGATACTTATTAGGGTCCTTATTTCTAGCACCCCTTCTGCCTGAAATAAAATAGTAATTTCCTAGAACATCAACGAGAGGCCCAGCCTTTTCTAGGCACGCAGGATATTCATGTAGAACACCAACATAGTGCCACCTCAAGTCATTCTTAAAGAGTTGGCATCTAGAATACCGAGTGCCTCCTTCATTTCCGAAGATGAATTTGTAGTGGTCTGCAGTCAAATCTTCAGGCATCTTGAAATCACCCCAAATCTCATCATCGGCGTCCCACACGAAAGCGTAGTCGGTTTTCTTGTATGCTACCTCGAAAGCACGAGTTCTATTAAAAGCGAAATCTTGCCAAGGGGTCTCATCGAGTTCTCCAGGAATTCCTTTCTCTGCAAAGTAGTCCTTAATTAGCTTCTGGGTTCCATCCGTTGAGCCATTGTCATTAATAGCCCAGTAGTCGAATGTAATATATTTTTGTAACATCTTAAAACAGTCAATAATGAGATGTGCCTCATTCTTGACTATCATTGTCAAACAGATAGTCTTTTTCCTATTCATGCTAGAATCACTAAGTCTTGAAACTTTAGATATCTGAAATTACTTTCTAAGTTTACGACGGCGGGTCTTTCTTTTAGACCGTTTACCCCCAATATTGTGTTTTCCTTTTATAATAAGTTCTAACAGTATTCTTAGCTGTTCATCAATTGGTCCATCAGCACCTGGAGCTTGTGCCGCAGCACCTCCACCACCTCCTCCCCCTTCGCGCTTTATTCCTACTATAACCGTGGTTAGACCTCGTTCTCTTAACCCAAGTAGTTCTACAAGTGTTCCTCCTAGTGCTTCTACGAGAACTTCTCTTGCATCTGCAAATCCAGCATTTCTTAAAGAGATTAAATATCCAGGGTCACTTTCACTTAAAAATAATATTCCATTCGGTTTTAACATTGTATAAAGTGCCTTGAATTTATTATCTCCACCATCACGAAATGCGCACATCGTGGACCAGTCAAATGCCACTTGGTCAAAACGTCCTCCAAGCCTTGTAGCTAAACGTTCTAGAGAACCATCTTTACTCCAATCTAATTCTACGTATCTGCTATAATCAAAATCTTTACCTAACTTTTCTCCATCCTGATCCAATAAAAATACATTAGGCATTTCAAAGAAACCTGGGTGTTTTAAACCTTTCTTTTCAGCCGGATGAACACCGAGGGCTAAGAGTGTTTGGGCTTCTAGAGGTTGTCTAGGGCGCATTTCTTCCCACCACCCAGAAGATTCTCTTAACAATGCTTTTCTTTCCGCCTCGCGCGCGGCGCGAGCGGGTGTAGCAAGCCTCTGGCCCACGGCAGACGCCTCAGCTATACTAATACCAGTTTTTTCTGAAAAGTGTTTATTACACAGACCTGTTTCCGTAGCCGGATTAGCAAAATTATTACATCCCTCTATTATACATTTTGGCATCTAGTATTTCATTGTATTTTAAATAACAGATAAATCCGGTTCTGTATTAACGGGTCGCTCAATTAATTCATCTGGTAACATTTTAATACCTCTTCTAATCCACTGGGGAATTACATTACAGAATTCGGGTTCTATCATGAATTTCTGCCTATGCGCTACTACAATAAAGGCCCATTCACCATTGAAACTTGGAACAAAAGTAGTATACACGTAATACTTGAAGTCGCGATTTACTAGACATAGACCTCTTATAATAGAAACAATTTCTCTTAGTTTAGTGGTATCCCAGGGCTTGTAAAAGCCGGCATTCATAACAAATCCTCCTTTTTTCGGTCTAACAGAAATAAGAACATTTCTGAGAAGTTCCTCCCAACGGTGTTTACCTAAAGACAAATCTGGGTCAGTCAGGTCTACAATCACGCCATTATAGGGCATTGCTACTCTCATAAAATCCCATGCATCTCTGTACATGACCGTCAGGCGTTTAGAATTAAACGCGCTACAAGCCCAGTCATCACAATGAACTCGCATGTGGTCTACGAGTTCCTTGTCGTAGTCAACCATCACGACACCATTTACCTTAGACCATCGTAAAACTTCTCTTGCTGTTGCTCCTTCTCCACCACCTAGAATTAAGATATTACTTTTGTCTTCTAAGGTTTCCATGAGTGGATGAACAAGAGCATTATGATATATAATTTCGTCTCGTGTTGAGCTCTGAAGACAGCCGTCTAAGAAAAGCATTCTTTGCCAGTAGGGTGAAAATATAATATCTACTTCTTGTTTTTTTGTAACAAAGTGTGAAGAATTTGCATTGAAATAAAGATAATGCCGGTCAACCCCTTGGTCCTTATCCTTTTCTTTAAATTCTGCTATAGATTTGATTGTAAGTGACCGGTTCATTTTAGATTTAAATGTGGAAAATGGTTTAAACCCAATGAACTCCAAAAATTGATGTTATTTCCCGGCTTAGAAAAGAACACACATAACCACAGAGATGCCTTCCTCTTCTGAAATTGAACCGATCATGGGTATCCAGTTCAGTATCTTCTCGCCAGATGAGATTGAGCGTCGTTCCGTTGTAGAAATCACATCCAACAACACATATGAAGGCAATGAACCCAAGATTGGGGGTCTCTTTGACCCTCGAATGGGTGTTCTAGAAAATGGAAAGCAGTGTCGGTCATGTGGTCAGTCTAACAATAACTGTCCTGGACACTTTGGTCACTATAGACTTGGTCGCCCTGTATACTACATTCAGTTTCTCCCTATGATTCTCAATGTCCTGAGTTGTGTTTGCGTTTCTTGCTCTAAGCTTCTCGTTGACAAGGAACTTCGCTCTTCCATTCGTTTGAAGAAGGGGGAAGGTCGTTGGAAGGAACTCATGGAGGCCTCCAGCAATATTTCTCGGTGTGGCCAGGAGACGGAGGACGGCTGTGGCTCCAGACAGCCTGACCGCTATAAGCGTGAGGGTATTGCGCGCATCGTAGCCGAGTGGGAGGCAGTTCAAGGTGTAAATAAGGGGGCAGGAACGGGTGTCGTGCACGAGGCTATGAAGCAGCCTCTAGAGGTGGAATATGTGCAACGCTTATTTAGACGTATTACTGATGAGGACGTTGCCTTCATGGGGTTCAACCCTCGTTGGTGCCGCCCTGATTGGATGATTTGCTCTGTTCTCGCCATTCCTCCTCCTCAAGTAAGACCGTCTGTCGTTCAGGAGAACAACCAGCGGTCAGAGGATGACTTGACCCACAAGCTATTTGAAATCATTAAGACGAACAAGATGCTTTTGGCAAAGATGGATGCCGAGGGTTCCAAGGCGAACAAAGGGTATATTGACGAGCTGGTCAATGTGCTCCAGTATCACATTGCCACCCTGGTAGACAATCAAATCCCGGGTGTTGCTCCTTCTGCGCAGCGTGGTGGTCGCCCATTGAAGTCCATTCAGCAGCGTCTGGGTTCCAAGGAGGGTCGTATCCGTTATAACTTGCAGGGTAAGCGTGTAGAGTTTTCAGCTCGTTCAGTTATCACGCCCGACCCCAATATTTCCATCGCGGAACTTGGTGTTCCCATGAAGATTGCGATGAACTTGACAGTTCCTGAGCGTGTCACGGATTTCAATCGTGACAAAATATACAAGCTCGTTCAAAATGGCTCTTCCAAATACCCTGGAGCAAAGACCCTAGTTCGTGCTGACGGGCGCATGATTTCCCTGGCTCACGTGAATACGAAGGAAATTGTGCTTTACAATGGCGATATGGTGAACCGTCACTTGATGGACGGCGACATGGTTCTCTTTAACAGACAGCCTACGCTTCACAGAATGTCGATGATGGGTCACCGTGTTCGTGTTCTGCCTTACAACACGTTCCGCCTAAATGTATCTGTAACTGCACCTTACAACGCGGATTTTGACGGCGATGAAATGAATGCCCACATTCCCCAGAGCTCAGAGGCCATCCAGGAACTCCAGGATATCGCTGCAGTTCCTTATCAGATGATTTCGCCGAGACATCAGAAGCCAGTAATCAAGGTAGTTCAGGATGCCCTGCTGGGGTCCTACCGTATTACCAAGCAGGGGGATACATTTACAAAGAAGGAAATGATGAACCTGATGATGTGGAATAAGCGCTTTGACGGAAAGTTGCCTTCTCCTTCTATTGAACAGGGTGCGCCCCGTTGGTCAGGCCAACAGGTTCTAGGCTCCCTACTACCTCCTATTAACTCTGACCTCAAGAATAAGTTCTACGATGATGACGCAACACCAAACAATATGGTGAAGTTGCGTGAGGGTATGATTCAGGGGTCTGGTATCGTAGATGATGACGTCCTGAACAAGACTGGCGTCGGCATTGTTCACACCACATTCAATGACTTTGGTCCTCATGCTGCAGTGAACTTGATTGACAGTGTTCAGAGCACAATTGAGGCGTATCTCATTATGAGTGGCTTCTCTATCGGTCTATCTGACCTTGTGGCTGACGATGAGACGCTGTCTACCATGAACGACATTGTTCAGGCTCGTAAGAAGGAAATCGACGAAATTGTTCTTCAGGTGCATATGGACTTGTTTGACAATAATACGGGTCGTTCTAACCAGGATGAGTTCGAAGGTCAGGTCTTTGGTAAGCTGAACAAGGCAATTGAGGAGCTGGGTAAGCTAGGTCAGAAGGCATTGGCTCAGGAGAACCGTCTCATTAGCATGTTGAAGGCGGGTTCTAAGGGCTCTACCATTAACGTATCGCAGATGGTTGCCTGTGTAGGCCAGCAGAATATCGAGGGTCGTCGCATCCCTTTCGGTTTCACTGACAGAACCTTGCCTCACTACAAGAAATTCGATGACGGCGCAGAGGCCCGTGGTTTTGTAGAGAACAGTTTCGTGAAGGGCTTGACGCCTCAGGAGTTCTTCTTTCACGCTATGTCAGGCAGAGAGGGTCTGATTGACACGGCCGTTAAGACCGCAGAGACAGGCTATATTCAGAGACAGATGGTAAAGGCGATGGAGGACTTGGTAACGCAGCACGATGGCACTGTGCGTGATGCTCGTGGCTGTATTGTGCAGTTTCATTATGGTGAGGATGGTATTAGTTGCACGAAGGTCGAGGCACAAGGCTTGAATATTCACAATATGAGTGATGAGGAAATCCGTAAGCTAATTGGTCTTCAGGGAGTTGATTGGTCGAGCGTGTTGTCAGAGACAGCTGGTAGAACGGAGAACGCAGAACTCATTAACTCATTTGCGGATATGGCTATTGAGGACCGCAATATGTTGGTAAACGGTGTTTTCCGTAACGGTCGTTCTAAGGGCCTCATGGGTCCTATGAATTTGGAGCGCATGATTATGAATTTGAAGGTGAAGTTCAACATTCAGTCAAACGCAAAGACTGACTTGACGCCTGAATATGTGATTGAGACGCTGAAGACACTGCATATTAGAACACTGCCGTTTCACAAGATGTGGTATGCTATGTTGCGCTTCTATCTTGGACCTCATAACACGGTGGTCAAGCATAGACTAACCAAGCTGGCATTTGACACAATGGTTGAGCAGATTTTGGTGAAGAACTGGACGTCATGGGCTCAGCCAGGTGAACAGGTGGGTATTATCGCGGCGCAGTCTATTGGTGAGCCTGCAACTCAAATGACGCTGAATACTTTCCATTTAGCTGGCGTAGCTGCCAAGTCAGGTATGACCAGAGGTGTTCCTCGTTTGAAGGAGGTGTTCAAGGTAACCAAGTCACCGAAGGCTACTTCCTTGAATATTGCTCTGAAGCCTGAGTTCCGTGAGGACAAGGAGAAGGCGCGTGAGGTTGCACAGGATTTGGAGCTGACAATGTTGCGTGACATTGTGAAGACAATTGGTCTTTACTATGACCCGAAGGATGAGACCACTGTGGTCCCTGAGGACAGAGAATTGATTGCCTTCTACAAGCTCTTTGAGCAGAGAGAGCTTGGCACGAGTGAAGAAGCAGGAGATGAGCAAGGTGCAGTAGAGAAATTCAGCAAGTGGATGTTGCGCCTTGAGTTTAATAAGGAGGCCATGTTCAATCGTAATATTACGATGGATGACGTGGCATTTGTCCTGAATGAGAAGTTCAATAATACAATTGCCATGGTCTACACTGACTTCAACACGCAGAAGCTCGTTATGCGTATTCGCTTGGACCGTGGGATGGATACTGAGACAGATGACTATGTGAATTTTAAGAAGTTCCAGGCGCGTCTCTTGATGACGGTTGCTGTTCGCGGTGTTCCTGGTATTAAGGCGGCTTCCTTTAGCAAGTCAGAAAACCGTGTGGAAATCATAGAAGGTAAGCCCACGAAGATTTCCGAATACGTGCTCGACACGGACGGCAGCAATTTCATTGAGGTAATGAACCATCCTGCGGTAGACCCTACGCGTCTTTACACGACAAATGTCCACGATGTGATGGATGTCTTGGGTGTTGAGGCTGGGAGAAATGTGTTGCTAACAGAGATAGACTCGTTGTTTGCCGATGCAGGTGTTAACTACAGACACCTTGGTCTCCTGATTGATAGCATGACACGCAATGGTCGTCTGATGTCTGTTGACCGCTATGGTATTAATAAGAACAACATTGGTCCTCTGGCAAAGGCTTCCTTTGAGGAGACGGAGAAGATCTTGTTGCGCGCTGCTCTATTTGGTGAACTGGATCCTGTGACGGGTGTCTCGGCGAAAATCATGACGGGTCAGCCTATGCGTGGTGGGACGACCTTCTCTCAGCTCCTCCTAGATGAGGCTGCATTCATGAGACTTCAGAAGGGTCTTCCCCCGGTTGCAGATTTGGAGGAGGAAGATGTGGAGGAGTTGGATGACGATGATATTGCGGAGGAGCTAGCAAATGCTACGGATGACAAGTGTAATGCGGTTCGCTTACGCATGAATGCGGTTATGCCAGATGGAGATGTCGACCTGGAAGAACCGGATGTGGTGTTCAATGTTATGGAGTAAAAGATCATTTATGCGTCTTCTTTCTACTTCTCTTACCAGCAATATGTAAATAATAATTATATAAAATAGAAATGTCATATCTTAAGTTCAAGGCGTTCGAGCAGGAACTGAAAGAAAAATTTGAAGGTATAGCGGTTGTCCGTATAGAGCCAATTGTTTCTGCAGATATATATTATACGGATGGAGAGGCGTCTACTTCCGCTTGTAAAATAGTATTTACGGGAGGGAACACTGTTTTTATTCCAAATTTTAACCACAATGTAGACCCGGAGCACAAGTCTATAATAGAAGAATGGATGAAATATGTAGAAACAAATTCACAGGGCTAAACAGCCTAATTGTACTATAAGTATGTCGTGGCCCTCAGTGAATCCACCGTGGAAACATTTAAAATGGTATAAGCAAGATAATACTTTACAGAATGTATGGCCATGTCCTCCTACACCGCACTGGTTAACTGCTGATACGATAGTATCAACGAAAGAAAAGACGGAATTAGATAGATTAAAAGAAGTAATTGAAATATTGGACACGAAAGGAGAATGGGAATTTTTAAAGCGCACATCAAACCCCTATGAGTTAGTATTCTCACAGGGTCAAGATACAAGAATTCCTCAATCTATTTCTAATATAAAACCACTTAGTCGTTCGTTTTTTAAGATGATAGAAATCCTGAGTGTGATGGACTTTTTCAACAGAAAGAAACATAGGGTTCTAAGAAGTGCTCATGTATGCGAGGGTCCAGGGGGATTTATTGAGGCACTTTCTTATCTTTCTAAGAAGAACGAGGAAGTCCTAGAAGATGCATGGGCTATGACATTGAAGCCGACGAAAACAAATATACCAGGGTGGAAAAGAGCATATCATTTTCTAAAAAAATCACCAATGGTTCATATTGAATATGGCGCAGATGAAACTGGAGATATCATGGTTCCTGCAAACCAGGGTGCCTTTTTAAATAAAACAAAAAATAAATGTGATATATTCACTGCCGATGGTGGCTTTGATTTCAGTGAGCACTATGGAACTCAAGAGGAAGAGGTCTTACCGTTATTGGTTTCTTCTTGCTTGATTGGTCTACAAACCTTAGTAAGGGGTGGAGATTTTGTCCTTAAAGTGTTCGATACAGAGACAAAGGCAAGTATAGATTTGATTGCTATGCTTTCATCTTGTTTTGATAATTGGACCTTATATAAACCAGGGTTGAGTAGACCTTGTAATGCGGAGAAATATTTCTTGGGTAAAGGATTTAAATCTGCTCCAGGGTGGATTTTAAAAACACTTGTGGAGATACGGAACGCATATGCATGTGGTTTCAAGCATATGACTTCTATATTCGCTTCTTTACCAGAACAAGTTCAAAAAGATATAGATGAATTAAAACAAGATTTACTCGGGCAGCAGGTGGGTGCCTTACAATATGCTATTTCTAATAAGGAAGAATGGAATTCCAATTTTGAAAAGAAATGGAAGGAAATCAAGGACCATTCTATTCATTGGTGTAGGCAATTTCAAATTCCCATGAAGCCATTTAATAGTGTTAGTACAATTATAAATAAGACAAATGCTATTCCGTGGAATCAAGTTGTGGCTTCACGTACGTATTCAAAAGATGCTGTCCGACCTGTATAGAAGCCTCATGCTGGGATTTCGCACCTTGCCCCATTTTCTCCAGCAATTTAATCATCATATCAAGAGACCTCTGGTCGTAACCACCAGGTCTAGTGATCATTTCCAGTATATTAGGGTATTGCTCACAGAATTCAGGAAAAACTGCTTTTATATCATCTAGGGAATGTTTGTCTTTTAACATCTTGGAAACCTTTTCAACGTGGGTCTTTACGAATGAGGAGCGTTCTGTTGCATTGAACCGCGTTGGCTCATTTGCAGCCTTCTCTGATAAATTCTTAACAGAATCGCGGTCAAATCCAACCTTACTCATCTGACTTAGTATATGCTTTATATGATTAAAATTAACGCATGTCAATTTTTAAAGACACTATGAATATAGATATGTCATTTCCACCTGAAAAACCATTTATTCCAAAGGTATCTAAGGTTCATGTATTAGATGCATCTTCCGGAAACCCTAAATCTTTTCAGGACCCTAATTCAGTTGCAACCCTTGGAAAATCTATTCAGGGTATGACTGACCAAGTGTCCGCAGATACCTTGTATGATCAGAAGGAGGGTTTCAGAAATGAAATTTATAGTCCCTGGATTTTAAATACAGAAGCATGTGCTAAGAAAGAAGGATTTTCAAGTGTTATTCTGAGGCCAGAAGGATATGAGACGCACAATAAATTAAATTCCGGTATTATGGCCTTGGTAATTCTTGGGGCCTTGGGAATTGTATGTTCGTTTTATAAAAGGAAATAATTACTTTAGGACTTCTAGAATGGAATATGGGAAACAAGAGGCCTGTTTGAAAATTCTTTCTTCTTGGATTGTTGAATTCAAGAAGAAAACATGGCATATGATTGTTAAATCAAGTAATGACTCGAGTGAATTAGAAGCATATAAGAGTGCCTTGGAAGAACAGGAAAGTCGTCTAAGAAAGGCCATTTATTTGGAAGATTTTGAAAATTTACGGGCTCTGGGTTGGCCAGAGGAACTTATGGACTGCATAAAAGATATGTCAAGACGCACAGATATATCTGATATGTTATATGAATCCCTTATAACCCATCATTTCAATCGTAGTCCAAGGCATGAACAGGAACTTCATGAAGAAAAATCTGGCTTACAGTAGTAATGGTAGGTTCTTTACCATACGATGAAAGAAAAGGGTGTCCAACTGGGTTTCATAAAAGGTCTTCTTATACATCGAAGAGGGGTCATCGTGTTCCTCCTAGATGCGTAAAAGCCCAAACAGTTTACAGAGAAACAAGGCGTAATTATTCCCGACGTGTTTTACGGAGACAAGATGAGCGTCTTGCTGCTATAGGTAAGACGAAGACTTCTAAACTAAGATGTCCACCTGGAAAAGTGTCTCGTCACGGATATGTTAGACGTTTTGGGCAAACTGTAATGCGAAAAGGCTATACAGTTAAGAGAAAGACTGGACAAGAATATCATATAAAACCTGCTCAAAAATCTGTTTATGTGAAACCAATGTGTGTAAAAGATAAAGGAGACCCTAGAATTAAAGCACCTGGTCCCGGCGAAGGTATTGGACCATTAAGAAAAGGAGAACTCAAGAAACATGGTTACATATATTTTAAAGAACGTGATGAAAGACATTCGGCCTTGAGAAAGGCAATAAAAGAATTTGGACCTCTAGGTGTCTTTCGTAAGCTAGATGCTGTTGCTAAGTTATCGAAGCACAGCGCACCAAAGGCATCCAGAGTTTTTAAAGAAGACAGAGATTGGCTAAGAACTCATTATAAGTTACATATGTGATATTTTTAGTATCTTACAAAAATAAGAAGAGGAATGGATCCATCTAAATCCACTGCTCCTGTTATTCTAGTACATTCTCCACCATACTTGCTTTTTACTTTACTAGTTGCAATTTCAATAGGTATTTTTGTTGCTATAGAAAACATGTCAAACTTATCTAATATACAGGATAACTGGGCAGAGTATCGTTGCCAACCTCATATGATACCATTTGCCGCTTTCTTTGGTTACAGTATAAATGAGAATTTTGAATTCTGTTTACAGCAAATCATTCAGGAAAGCACGAAGGGTGTAACAGGTCCATTCGCTGGAGGAATGTTTGGATTTACTAATGTCTTAATGAATTTAATGAAATCAGCGAATTCATTCCGAACAATGATGGCTACATTGGTTGGAGGTGTCATTAAGATTATCAGTGAATTTAAGGCCAGAATGACTGCATTGATGGGTCGTGTGAAACTAACTGCTTCTAGAATGAAGGCAATGATGTATCGTGTGTATGGAACAATGTTTGCAGTTATCTACATGGGTCTCTCTGCTCAGACAGGAATTGCGAACTTTGGAGATACCTTTATTTTCAAATTCATAGATACCTTCTGTTTTCCTCCTGAGCAGCTTGTCACTTTAGAAAGCGGTAATACGCTGCCAATTTCAAAAGTCTTAGTAAATCATATTTTGAAGGGTGGACATCGGGTTGAGACAATCTATAGGTTCGCCGCTGATGGCCAAGAAATGGTTCAACTGAGACCTGCTTCAGACACAGCAATGGCAATTCAAGTGAGTTCCAATCATTTCTTAAGATACAATGGCAAATGGATTATGGCAAAGGACCACCCTGATGCAGTTCCTATTCCTGATTGGAATGGTGGTGTAGAAAGACCACTGATATGTTTAAGTACGCATGACCACTTACTTCCTGTAGGCCCTTACATATTTGCAGATTATGATGAGACAGATGAAGCAAATGCACAGACACAGGAATGGGTAGACAAGTCATTGAATGGGAAAACTAATAAAAAACTAAAGTCAGATGTATCATATGAAGTTGGCCTACCTTCTTATACAATGATAAAGACCTTATCAGGATACAAGTCATTATATCAAATACAGCTGGGAGAAAGGATAACAGAAACGGATACAGTCGTTGGTATTCAGTGCTCAGAAACATCGGAATTCTGTCAGCTACCAGATTCACAACTGGTAGCAAGGGGTTCCTTGATTTGGAACAAGGAGAAGAGTGAATGGCTACGTGCTTATTCTTTCTTGCCAGAAGTATCATCGGATACCAAGGAAATAATAGCATTATTTGTAAGCCCCGGAGCAAAATATGAGATTATGGGTGGTTATTTCATAAGAGATGCTATGGAAGTTTACAGTCCAGATACAAAGAAAGCATATGCAGATATTTTATTACAAAGATAACACGCCACTTATGGTATATTACTAAAGCAAGAGTTAGAGTAGATGGAGGCGCCGCCCTCAATAGAACCAAAATATCTACTTGTAGCATTAACACTTGCTCTAGTAATAGGATGGGCTATCATAGAAAGTGATAGTTCGCGTCAGGATGTAATAGCACACTGGTCTGAACGGCGTTGTGATTTTGATGTTCTGATGGCTTCCTTCATGTACAAGCCTGAAGATGACCCACGGTCACTCGCAACATTTGCTTCCGAAAATTTCCAATTCTGTGTTTCGACAAAAGCAACAGATTATCTTAATACTATATTTGGTGCCTTATTCGAAGTCTTAAGAAAACAATTGGCATCCAGCGAAATTTTAACACAAGTGTTCAAGGTTCTCAGAGTTCAGTTGAATTCTATATATCAGCCATTCGCATCGATGATGAATAGGTTCTTTGTTAAATTTAAGCAGGTTGGATCTAGAGCATCTATAATATTTCAACAACTTTACATGGCAATGAAAAAGGCAGCAGGAACAGCAATTGCCTCTATATTTGTTGCGTTATCATTGCAGACTGTTTTTTTAAATTCAATTGATTTTGTCATCAAGGTTATCATGATTGTCTTATATATTTTGATGGCACTTGTCTTTATTTTCTTTTTACCTATTTTACCATTACTTGTTATTGTTATAATCACAGTAGCGGGAATTGAAACAGCAATGCCTGGATCTACTGGGCCAATGGGATCCGTTTTTTGTTTCCACAAGGATACAAATGTAATTATGAAATCAGGTGATATACAGCAAATATGTCTCCTGAACCCAGGTGATATCTTACATAATGGAATAGTAATTCAAGCGGTAGTAGAAGTTCCAGGTGAACAACTGTATGATTTGGATGGCGTCTTAGTTAGTGGATATCATTGCTTGTATCATGAGGGCGAAATTATATATGTGAAGGACCATCCTAGGGCAAAGAAGACTGACAGAAAAGAGGCTACCTTATGGACATTAATTACGGACAAGCGTGAAATTCCGATTATGGGTTCTAAGGGATATCTGAGATTTTTAGATTGGGATGAAATTCCAGATTCGAGAGAAGCAGAGAAGGCCTGGGAAATAGTTGCAGGTGATTTATTGAATTCATCTAATTACAACTTGAAACTACCTGTGCCTACATCTGCGCCTTGTTTAGACAGGGCTCTAAAGGTCTGGATACATCAAGGGGGATGGAGGCTTTTATCAGAAGTGAAAGTGGGAGATTGGATTTACGGGAAAGATAATTGGACGAAGGTTACCGGCAGATGTGAGCGTATTGTTCACACCTGTATTGGTGAAGATAGAAATAGATTTTCAGATGGAAATTGGGTATCAGATGGATTTGACGGATGGAAGCATCCCGAAGGCAAATTGCATTCTGTCACATGGCAAGGAATACAGCTTATAACAGATTCGGGTTCCTTCAGAGTTCAAATGGTAACAGGGGAGGAACGATTAGTGCGTGATTTCACGGAAGTTGGTTCACAGAAAATACTAGATTCACATGCCCGGACCGAAGCCCTTCTTGAATAAAAATAAAACATGCGGATAATTCAGAATATGAAGAGACAACTGATGTTTCTTGGCGGAATGACTTTACTTGTTATTGCAGCCCTACTTGTTTCTCAGAGTTCGCTTGTCAGAGGTGTAACTCGTGATGGATTTGCCTCTTACTATCTTCAAAATGCTGGTGGTGCCAAGGACACTTATAATAAGATGGGGCCGTTTGATGCGGTTGGTTTAACCTGTCCGGATGGCGTCAGCAAGTGGAAGTGCAATACCCCCAACGAGCCCTTGAATGGCCCTGCGTTCGCGCCCGGCCCTGACGCCCTTTTCATGTTTAAGAACAACCAGTGCAAGCCTGAGTGCTGCCCTTCTTCTTATTCTTGCGGCGGTGGCTGTGTTTGCACAAGCCCCGATCAACGCCAGGTTCTTGCGTCTCGTGGTGGAAATCGCACAAAGCCTGAAGATTCTCTATAATTCACTTTTTTGAAATCCCTTTCTTATGATTTATGTCAATAAGCCATAAGAAAAGATAAATACCATAAAATAGATGAATAACGGTGTTCAGAAAATGAATAGCCTTATGCCTTTACCTACTAATTCTGTGAAAAATATACCTAAGGCAAATAGCATTTTCAAAAATGTCCCAGTTCTAAATGCGAAAGTAAATAGCCCAGTAGCAAATAACACTGGTAAGGGATGGAATACATCTATGTTATGGTTATCTATTTTACTATTCGTTATTCTTGTGTTGCTAAGTCTTTATTATAGGCAAATTATTGAGGCTATGAATAAAATAACAGACCAAGTGCGTCTATGGTTAACTGGTTACGGTAGCCCACCTGAAGAGAAACAGGAAAACATACCGGTTGCACCACCTACACCCCCTCAAGATGAGGCAACAGCGGACCGCCACGATTTGAAGTCTAAAATTGTGGAAAGAATTATTCCTCCGGCTAAGGAAGTCTTTACAGTAAGCAAAAATAATTTTTCTTATTACGATGCTGCGCCTCTGTGTAAGGCACTCGGAGCGGAACTGGCTACATACGAACAAGTCAAAGATGCCTGGCAGAAAGGTGCGGACTGGTGTAATTATGGATGGGTAAAGGGTCAGATGGCAGTCTTCCCTACACAGAAGAGTACATATGAGGAGTTACAAGAGGGCCCTGCTGACCAGAAGGGTGCGTGTGGAAAGCCTGGTTTGAACGGAGGATATTTTGATAACCCTGAACTGAAATTCGGAGTAACATGTGCTGGAAAGAGGCCTTCACAAAGCCAACATGACGCAACTGCTATCATGGCTGGTTCTACAAGGCCTCTAACCACGTCGGGTCTAGAATTCGATAAAAAGGTTCAGCATTTCAAGCAGGACGCCGAGGTAATGGGTATTCTACCTTTCAATAAGGAGCGCTGGGGTTCATAAATATAATATTCCTTCTTAGTATATGGGATTGATACAAAGTACTCCTGGTCTTAAGAGAATGTTACTTGTCGGTATAAATTACGTAGGTGATAAAGAAAATGCCTTAGCGGGTTGCCATAATGATGTAAGAAATATGGATACCATTATGAAAAAGTTTTATCCAAAATGCTCTGAGAAAAGGGTATTAATGGATTCAGGTGAAGTAGGTATTCAAGCGCCTAGCCGCGCCAATATACTTGCTGGATTAGATTGGCTTACAAAGGGACTGAAGTCAGGAGAAAACGTATATTTCCACTATAGTGGTCACGGCGGTCAAATTCCTGATTACAATGGTGATGAGGCAGGTGGAAAAGATAGCTGTATATATCCTACGTCAAATGGGAAAATCGAAATAATAAGTGACGATGAATTAAAGACATTTCTTGTGAATAAAGTTCCATCTGGCTGCAAGTGCTTTGTTGTTTTAGATTGCTGCCACAGTGGCAGTGCCTTAGACTTACGCTATACAATCCAGGCTCCGAGTTATGGACGCTTAATCGTCTCACAGAATGAAAAGTATCCTAAAACGCGTGGATCTGTTATATTTTTAAGCGGATGTCGTGATGATCAGACAGCTGCCGATACGGTAGACATGAAAAATTTACCTAGTGGTGCTTTAACAAATGCTCTTCTAGAAACATGGAATACGTATGGAATAAATATAAAGTTTAAGCATTTATTGTGGGATGTTCGCGAGGTTTTGCGTAAAGGAATGTATACGCAAATTCCTCAACTTTCCTGCAGCGCGAGTATTGATTTAAGCAATGTGTTTAATTTAGCCTAGAAATATATAGTCATTCAATATAATTATATGGATTATTAATCAATATAATTATATGTATAAAATTCAGACTTATCTCCTGCTTTTAGTCTTCTTAGACTTTCTAGTCTTCTTTAACTTTCTAGTCTTCCTTCTTCTCTTACCACCCCCTTGAAACTTTGCCTCTGGGTGCGATTTCAACAGTGCTTGAGATATACTAGTGCTACCCCCTCGTGTTCTTTTTTCAAACGCAATTAGTTCATTAAGTAGGCCATAATTTGGAATTACAATGGGACGCTTCATCTTCAGAAATCTAAATGCATCAAGCAATTGCATATTTTCTCCTTTAGGGTCCATTAAATGCATCAATACTACAGAAGTAGAACGAGATACTCCTACTGAACAATTCACTAATACACTTCTACCATCATTACGAACAGTTCTCATTAATGCAAGAAGTTGTAGCATACCATGAGGTTCATATTGTAGACGTTTCTCTTCAGCGGCTGCCAGAGAATCGTTCCCAGTATCACGCATATCAAGTTCTAAGATGAAAGGAGCACGGTGACCCATTCCACCTACAGCATCCCTAATAAGTGCCTTTGGCTCTGGGTCACCCGATGCTTGAACAATTAAACCAATGTTATTTGCAACTAATACTTCAGGGGTCGCTGCTGCGGTAGCATTGCCTTGAAAAAGACCACCCCTTTCTTTTACAGGAGAAACAATCTCAGTCAAACTTACCTTACCTCTGACTTCATCTTGAACTCTAGTTACCGCAGTAAAAAAATCACGCTCATCTAAATATGACCCATAGATAGCCCTTGCTTGTTCAACAGTAGTAGCAGGTCTAGGAAATTGTTGAATAAATTCTTGTGTGCTAATTTTGGGATTAAAACCACATGCTCCACAATTTGCTACTCCATCTTCATTATCAAGGCCACAGACAGGACATCTCCACATTACAGAAGGAGGTGCTTCTGGTGGTGCTGGCGCACCTCCACCACCTCCTCCTCCTCCACCTCCTCCACCACCTCCATCTTCATTTGGTCGAGGGGTACCACAGGCTTCACAATTTGCTACTCCATCTGGATTATCAAGCCCACAGAGAGCACATCTCCACATTACAGAAGCTGGAGCTGCTGGCCATGCTGGCGCACCTCCACCACCTCCTCCTCCTCCACCTCCTCCACCACCTCCACCTTCATTTGGTCGATCGGTACCACATATTTTACATACTTCGGCCCCTGCTTCATTTTTAAAACTGCACACAGGGCAATCCCATTTTCCTTTTTGCTGCTCCCTTGCATTAGCTTCAAAC
>Ga0209358_10001631_pt1 | contig 17620 bp, 13 predicted proteins | sample LauGreFa1BDMLBSN_2_FD_187574 | JGI IMG/M metagenome (GOLD analysis project Ga0209358, IMG submission 187574) | Freshwater lake microbial communities from Lake Michigan, USA - Fa13.BD.MLB.SN (SPAdes) (version 2) | ecosystem: Environmental > Aquatic > Freshwater > Lake | place: Lake Michigan, USA... | reverse complement strand
AAAAGGTTTCTTGAAAAAGTTCAGAAGTGAATTTGAAAGCAGAGTCAAGCCAAGTCGTGAATTCTTCTCGCTCAATGTCGTTCATGGCAAAGAGTCAACACGCAATCAATTGATCTTGACGCAATAAATTTCATTCTTGATGAATATAAAGGATGTTTCGATTGCGAGGCATCCTTTTTCCATATCTTCCAAAGCAGCAGAGGAAACAATGGTAGAACATCATTCAACGGTATTGGTATTCATAGCATCCGGCGTCGAAGAAATGGAAGCCGTGACAGTTTGTGATATACTTCGCAGGGGCGGACTCAATGTGATTTTGGCCGGTGAGAGTGAAATCATCACTGCATCGAGAGGGATGAAATTCTTGCCTGATGTCACATTCGAACATATCGCCGATGATGAAGAATATCTTGCCATCGTTTTACCGGGTGGTTCCAGAGCCGCGGATACATTCTCAAATCATCCACATATTGAGCGCATTCTTCGCGCTCATGTGAAACGCAATTCCATAATAGGAGCAATGTGCGCAAGCCCGAGCGTTTTGGTCGCTTATGATTTATTACCGCAAGGTACGCCGATGACATCGCATAAAGGCGTCAAACATCTCATCGAACCACGATATGAATATATTGATGAGAAGATTGTGATTAATGAAAATGTGATTACATGTCAGGGGGCCGGTTGTAGCATCGACTTTGCATTGAATCTCCTTTCAATGCTCGCAGGTGAGGATATGTCAAGACATATAGCAAAAGAAATCGTGTATTGATTTTACATTTTCTTTGCGATGATGATGCAATGTTTCAGGGGAAATTGATCGAGCTCGAGATGTCTTAATTGACATTCATTTTTTGAGAGAATATCAAGATTCTTTTCAATCCCGAGTGAGCTATAATAGAAAGATCGTTCATGCCAATCAGAGACATGTTCTCCGATTTCATCACCGATCGTATAGATGAGTATTCCATCCTGCTTCAGCATACCGCAAATAGAATTCAATACATCTTCCTGCTTATCAAAGGGTACATGAAAGATACTGTCCCAAGCAAGTATCAAATCATATCGTTCACTAGTTTTCCAATGCATGATATCGCCATGAAGCCATGTTCCGGCAGGATGTTGAGCATGCGCAATAGCGATCATTTTTTCTGAGCAATCGAGTCCTGTCACTTGAAATGCATGTCCTTCCAGCAATCGAACCATTCTACCACCGGAACCGCAACCGATGTCCAATGCATTTCTGCGTTTATGTTCCATGCCACACATAGTGATTGCTCGCATCAGCGCTTCCGTACCATAGGAGGAATCCTTTTGTTCGGCATCCCATAATGCAGCTATTGCATCATAGTGTTCCGCAATTTCTGAAGCATGATCTCTGCAATTCATTATTATTCCTGTGACTTATCAGAGTGTTTCTGCAATGCCTGATCACTCAACTCATAAGCATGGATAATGTCGGCAACAAGGCGATGTCTCACAACATCTGCTTTGTCAAAATACACGAATTCAATCCCAGGGATTGATTGTAGAATTCTCTCAACATCCACCAAACCTGAATCTTTCTTATATGGCAAATCAATCTGAGTGATATCACCTGTTACGATGCATTTTGAATTTCTTCCGAGTCGAGTCAAAAACATTTTCATCTGCGTTCGAGTGGCATTCTGCGCTTCATCCAAAATGATGAATGAATTATTCAATGTTCTTCCTCGCATATAGGCAAGAGGAACGATTTCAATGATGCGTTTTTCGCTCATGCTTCGAAATTTCTCAGTAGAAACCATATCTGTTATTGCATCAAGAAGCGGTCTCAAATACGGATCCACTTTTTCCGATAAATCGCCCGGCAAAAAACCCAATGATTCACCTGCTTCAACGGCAGGACGGGAGAGTACGATGCGAGTGACTTCATTATTCTTCAATGCGGCAAGTGCAAGAGCGACGGCAAGATAAGTTTTACCCGTACCCGCAGGACCGACTGCAAAACACAGATCATTATTCATCACTTTGGAAACCATTTCGGCCTGATGCTTATTTCTCGGCTTGATGGTTTCTCTTTTACCGGACAAGACAATGGTATTGAGTGAAATTTCATTGGATTTTGTCTGACCATCTTGTGGCATCGTCGAATCTGCAAATTGCAATACCGAGCTGACATCATCTTGTGTCAACATTCCCTTTCTACCAAGTATATACTGCAATTCACTCAATGTTTTTTCAATCATCTTCACTTCAGCCGGTTCGCCACGAATAATGACAGTATCACCTCTAACTGTGATACTGGATTGAAATCGTGATTCAAGCATGGTGAGATAGAGATCATTATACCCCAAAAGTGCAGAGAGATCGGTTTCTCCAATCTTGACTTTCTTTTCGATGCTATCCATGTATTGGTGATTAAGTAAAAATAAAAAACCCCTCACGAGCATTCGCGAGGGGCACAATTATTCAATGCAAAAGTATGTGAGTTGCATTTCTGCAAGTAGACATTACTTGACTGTTCCGGGATTTTGCGTATTTGTTTGCTCAACAGCTCTTTGAGTCGCAGCTGCTGCAGAACGCTTTTTCTTCCAATATGCACGCTCAGCTTTCATCTCATCAGATGTTTTTGCAGCTGCTACTGGGAGAGTCAAACGCTGACCGGGAAAAATAACATCAGGATTGCGAATGATTTCGGTATTTGCTTGCCATACTTTTGGCCACAAGAGAGCATCATTGTAAATCTCTGCCTTGCCTGCGATATTCCACAAACAGTCACGATCATCAGCCCATGTACCAACGACATAGTCTTTTGTAGGCTTGGTTCTGTATAATGAACGGATATCACGAGCAAGATCAATGATGCGATTAAAATAAGAAGGATATAATGCGATTTTTTCGCTACGCATTTTGTTCAACTCATTTTCAAGTGAACGCACATCCTCGTATTTCTCGGCCAATTGTGCATCATTCATGCCTTTCATGGAGCGAGTTTTGCCTTCGAGAACACCGAGTCTTTGTCCAAATTCTTCTATTTGTCTTTGAGTTGCATTAAGCAATTGCGCAATCTCATCATTGCTTGATTGCAAAGATGAATTTGCATCAGTAAGGTTCTTATTCAGTGAACCAATGGTAGAATTGAGCGCATTCAAGCGATCTTGCAATTCCTTTACTTTTTGTTCCCACTCTTTTATACAAATATCGCCTTGATCTTTTGTATAAGGCTTGGCTTTCATTTGCGCTTCTGTTGCATTGCAATCAGGCGGTGGGTCTTGAGCAAATATTGGTGTTGCCACAGTTAAAGCGACAAGCACAAGTATTGAATACATATATTTCATTTCAGTCTCCAAATTCAGAATTCATGGATGGATTATTTTTTGCCTTTCTTCTTTTTAACCTCAGGTGCAGGAGTCATTTCTATGACACCCTCGGTTGAAGGAGGAACAAAGTCAGGCCATGAATTCGGCCATGTTTGAAGTTTCTGTTGAATGAACTCTTTATTCTGCTGAGACTGCTTAGCTTCAGCTTGACGAGCGGAAACCTCTTTCTCAAGAGCTGATTTTTCAGCTTCTTTCTTTTTGATATCAGATTCCAAACGGGCTGCTTGCTCCTTGAGTTCACGGAGTTTCAGTAACTGTTCATCGCTGATTTTGGGTGTACAGCCGGTATTGGTCAATGCGAATGCAATGACAAATATGCCAAGAATCAACGAGGTCATATTCCACGATGTGCGCATATTGCTCCTTGCGAAGAAGTGGAAAACAAAATAGTATATTTCTATTATTGCTAATTTACGGCTTGGAAAGGCGATAGACAAAGAATTTTTCCGTAATCTTTACCCTAAACAATGAATAGTTCACCTATTGGCGAAAATAGAAGAAAAGTAATCCACATCTTGCTCTTATTGAGCATGCTATTGTGCAATTCCATCCAATTACTGAATGGTAAAGAGTATGTGGCTAAAATTGACCAGACTGTCAAGAATAGAGTCATTTCATTGCTTCAGGAAAAGAATATTTCTGTTCGCTTCCCATTCGAAACCATTTCCATATCATCAAATGATAAGGGTGAAAGCGTCTTGTCAGCCAAAAGTAAAAGCGCTCTTGAGTCGCTAAAGAATTTCCTTATCATAGATTCTAAAAGTGAAACAGATATCCTAAAATTGAATATTCCGGGTCTCATCATACATGGTCCGATGATCTCCTATGCACTCGATGAACAAGCCCCGAATGATTCTTTGTGGCCCAGACAATGGGCTTTGCAAGAACTCAATATCACCAAAGCGTGGGATATTGCTCGCGGGGACAATGTGCTTGTATCCGTGATTGATACGGGTTGTGAAATCGAACATCCGGATCTCAAGCGAAATATCTATGTCAATCCCAAAGAGGACATCAATCAAAATGGTCGATTCGATGCTTGGTCCTCCACCGAAATTCGTGATGGTATTGCGGGTGATATCAATGGCATCGATGAAGATGGCAATGGCTGGACAGATGATGTGACGGGCTTTGATTTTGTCGATCAATCTTTCACAAATATCGGTGATGATAGAATTCCGGATCCGATTGTCATTGATGAGCAAGGACATGGCACAAGTGTCGCCGGCATCATCGGCGCACAAATGAATAATGCAATCGGGATTGCGGGAATCGCTCCGAATTGCAAACTCATGACTGTCCGCGCATTTGATGCAACGGGCAATGCAGAGGAAGATGATGTCGCTCTCGCAATCGTATATTCTGCTCTGGCAGGCGCGCGCGTGATATGCATGAGCTTTGGTGATGTGGTGTATTCTCCCATGACAAAAGCGGCGATTGATGTGGCACATTCGCTGAATTGTGTATTGATTGCTTCTGCAGGAAATGATGGAAAAACTGGAAAGCGCTATCCTGCGGGATATGAACATGTGATTGCTGTTGGAGCAACAAATCAATTCAATAATCGCGCTCCTTTTTCCTCCTTTGGCTCAAGAATCAGCATGGTTGCTCCTGGAACGGGTATCATGACGACGGCAAGACGCGGTGGTTATCGCTCATTTCAAGGAACATCCGCTTCTGCTCCGATTGTCGCGGGCTCTGCGGCTCTGCTACTCAGCGTGAATCCTGCTTTAAACAATGATGATATCACCGGCATGCTGCTTTCTTCTGCAAAGGATTTGGGTGAAATTGGTTGGGATATCGAATATGGCGCCGGTCTTGTCAATCCACTAAATGCTCTTGGCAAAAAGGGTCGCTATGAAGCGGGTATTTCTTCTCCAAAACGCGATGCAATCATCAATGTGAAGAATCAGAAAGAACTCGTGATTATTGGCTCGACGATGATTCCATTATTCACTTCTTGGTCTTTGGAATATGGTATTGGCGAAGTACCCAATGAGTGGTTTCCGATTAAAAGCTATATGCAAGACCGCATATTACAAGATACACTTGGAGTTTTGAGCATCAGTGATTCTCTCTTACAGAAGAATCTTGTATTGCGATTGACATTTTCACATGATGGTCAGAAAAAGATTGAATATCGAAATGGAATCATGCTCATTTCTCCGGATTCTTCTCTTCGATTGATTTCCTCTCGCATTGATTCCGTATGGCGGGATGATCACATGGTTTCGATGATCAGCACTGAATTTTCACATCCTTGTCGCGCTTCAATACGAACAGCGCATGAGGATGATACACTATTTCTCAGTGATGATGATAAAGTGAGTTTCAAGCATCATTATCTTCTTCCCTATTTGCATGGTGATGCATTTTCAGCTGAGATTCATGCGGGATTTTTACATGCGATCGATACACTTCTTGCCACGCTTCAAGGCAATGCGCCAAGCGGAACAGGCAATCCTTTTTCTGCGGGAAGAAAGTCATATTCCATGCCCATGACATATCTCTTTGAAAAATCCATCAAAGATAATTTTGGTAATTCAGCCATCATCGGCACGGATTATACCACGGGTAATTTTGGCAATACGCGCATCTTTTCTTTCAATGGAAATACATTTCAAATCACGGATTCAATCGCTGAATCATGGATCGTGAAAGGCGTCGCAGATGTGAATGGCGATGCTGAACCCGAAGTTCTCGCGCATTCTCTCGGTGAGATGCGACTCTTCGGCAAAGCATTCAAGGGTAATGCACTTTCTGCATTTGGCAAAGTATTGCTCAAGGAAACTCTCATTCCGGGCATCAGAGAATTTTGGAGTGCAGGTCTTGCAGATATAACGGGTGATGGCATCGCAGAGATATTCGGTTTCAGTGATACGAATTGCGTGGTACTTACATATGCTGACACTGCATTCAGCATACTCGGCATCATGCCAAATACTTCAAAGCGAGGGCCTTCAGGTTCGGCCAATAGCATGCGCCCCCCCGCGATTTCAATCACGAATATTGATGGCGACCAAAATCCTGATATCATCTTTGGTGATACTGATGGCGATGTGATCTATTATGAATACGAAAATTCAACTTTCGCTTTGAGACACATCATCGAATCCGATGAATCAGGTGCCACGGAATTCACGCGCGCGGGCGACCTTGACGGTGATGGAATTTCCGAAGTGATCGTCGGAAGATATCGCACTCCTGAATTGAATGAGCAAAGAGAATATGATGCGCCTTTGTGGTCGCTGACTGTGCATAAAGTCGTGCAAGACACTCTCCAAGCCATTCATAGGGAATTGCTTTATGGCGCGCGCGTTGGACTCGAATATCGCAATGGCATCAGCATGGGCAATCTTGATGATAAGCCCGGCGAGGAAATCATTCTATGTGCATTCCCGAATGCCTATGTATTTGGCTTTGAGAACAATAAACTCATCAATCGTTTTCATTATCCGCAATGTTTTTCGAATAGCGCGGTGATTGGTGATATTGATGTCAATGGCAAAAATGAATTCGGTTTCGGTGATGGTAATGCGATTCGTTTTTTTGAAATGCAGTCCAATGATGGAAGTGATATACCGCGAGGACTCACCGCGATTTCGCTTGGCGCAAATAAGGCAAGACTCACTTGGTCGGGCAATGCGGATTCTTATGAGATTCTGGCAGTTGAGAATCCAACATTCGTAAATGATACTATTCGCTCACTTGCTTTCACGGATTCCAATCATATCGAGATTACATCACTCAAGGATCGCATCCTCTATGAATTCTATGTGCGAGGTACCAAGGATGGAAATACAAGTGAACTTTCGATTCCCGCCTATGTCTTCACGCATGAAAGATTCGCTCCGGGAAGAATGCCAAAAGATCTTGCGATTCTGAATAATGGGAATGTGCTGAAGATTCGTTATACAGGTCCACTATCAAGCATCTATCCTGCTCCCAAAGCATTCCATTTTTCAGGAAATGAACCAATCATTCATACCGCGATTCCGGCGGGAGATTCTTCAATCATATTGACATTTTCGGAAGCTTTGAAACCCAATACGATGTACACATTGCATTGCGGAGAGATAAACGATGCATATGATTCACCGACACTTGCGGACAGCATTTCATTCATGACCGATAGCACGCTTCGCATTCAAAAGGCATTTGTACTGTCACAGATATTCCCCAGTTCATATTCACTGATGCTCACCTATTCAGAACCCGTGAATATGCAGCAAGCAATAGATAAGAATTCCTATATCCTTGAGCCGGTGGGTGAGATCATTTCCATTGACAGCATGAGCGATCGTTCGGTGAATCTCATCATCAATCCTGACAAGCCACTGAGATCCATAGGTAGAGAATATTATATCGGTGCAAAGCAGATTACATCACGCTTGGGAGAAAGTCTTCATCCCAAAGGATCATCATTCACATTCCTTATCTCAACATATTGGGATGATATGTTCTGTTATCCCCAGCCATGGAAAACACAAGAATCTTCAATGCTCACATTTGCAGGTGTGCCCAATAATGCAACACTGATCATCAGAAGAGTGAATGGAGAAATCATCGCCACACTCAAAGAGAATAATGGCGCGGGTGGAATCATGTGGGACGGAATGCTTTCAGATGGAACATCCATTCAAAGCGGAGTCTATCTCTATTCGATTGACAAGGGAGGCAAACAACAGATGTATAAGTTTACAGTGATTCGGAAGTAGGGAATAACTCTGAAATCACTGAAGATCAATTGCCAATAATGCATTTGATTGATATTGTTTTCAGTGGATGTTTTATTGATATCACATATATCCCTGATGCTTGACCCGAACAATTCCAATCAATGATACCACTATTTGCAGATATCTCTTGAAAAGATATATTCTCTCCACTATTCACCAATACTCCATTCACATCATACATCTTGATTTCAAGATCTTCATAGGAATAGTGAGCATCCCACACAATATGTGACTTCACGGAATTCTTTGCGGGATTCGGCATGGGTGGATATGCATAGAGATAACCATTCGCTTCGAATTCAGATTCTTCGACATGAGAAATCACGGGTTCAGTGAATTTCACCCAAGAAACACCAATTCCATAAGGAGAATTATTGTCGGTATAATTGCAGTAAAACTTATCCTCGAAATTTTTGGGTTTAATCATTCTGCCATTTTCAGGAAGCAAATGATAGTTCCATCTTTTTTTATCAAAGAGATTTTGAGTAACAAACAATGTGTCCTGAAATGCAATGTATGCCGTATCCTTATACGAAGTTACATATACTCCATACATACCATATTGTTGATCAGTTTCACTACCCCATTGTGCAATTCTATTAAACTGCATAGTTTCTTTATCAACCACATCAAGATAAATCCCTTTTCGATAATCAGGCTTTGAATAATCATAATGTGTCAGGATCCAATAATTACGACCATTCATTGAGACATCAACAATATCACCAATTGTTTCATTGATGGGATATTCATGTATGTTCTGCCAAGTTTTTCCGGCATCATTTGTATATAAAACTTTGCTTAAAGAATCATAAACACCACAAGCATGTACCAAATATGTATTCAATCTTGGAGAATATACATTTGTAAAAATCAAAGTGGAATCCATGATTCTTTGTACAAGTTTGCCATTCTCTTTGAAAGTAACCAAAGAGCTCCAGATATCCTTGTTTTTTCCGGTATTAAATCCTTCACTCATGATAAATTCATCATCCCTTTTTTGAATTCCACTTTGGGTATAAGCATTCCGGAAATACAATACTGATTGTCTAAAATAAGCATCCATGGCAATTGAATCAAAGGTTCTGCCTTGATCTTTTGATGTCCACATAAATCCTTTGTTTGTTACATAAGGGTCTCCAAACATATACAGAGTATTTGCGAGTACATCATAATAGGTGCGATTTATCGTGTACAAATGGAAGTTAGGTTGATACTTTGGATCTTTCTTATCAATTGTGGGAAGGAAAGTAATACCATTATTGGTGGTTTTGTATAAATGTGAGCCAAAAGTATAGAACAGATATGAATCTTTATTAAGATAATCCGGATACTTATTAAATGAGATATCCGAATATTCAGAAATGACTCTCAATTCATTGGTTTTCAGATCCTTGGTTTGCAAAATTTTTCGACTTCCATATATGTACTGTTTACCATTGGCTAATGTAAAACCATTGAAATATGAATAGATAAATTTGCCCGAAAGTTTTGTTGTGTCAGTATTCTTCGGATCACCTGATTTCATAATACTGACCTGCCCATTTGCGACTTGATAATAATCAATGATTGATAGGCTGTCAATCACTTTTTCAATTGAAATAAAATCCTTCAATCTATAGATAGAATTCAATGTTCGCTTTGTATCTGTATAACAGTATTTCATATAGACATACTCTGAGTCGGAAGCAAGCACATAACCAGTGACATAAATACCGGGAATTTGTTGATCTTTGAGACTCATGGTGTCAATAATGCGCAATTGCTCATCTAGAATCAGCAATTTGGCTGAGTCTATTTCTACAATGACTTGTTCATTGAAGCTGATGATAGACTGACGATAATGTGGCTGAAATGAATTAAATCCAAATGGGATACTCTTTAAATCAGGAGATTCCAATTCAAATGTATGTATCACCGAAAAATTACTATCAAGTTTCAAGAGTGAATGTTTGCAACGGGCAATATATCCTTCCCTGAATTGAAGTATAGCCAAGATTGAATCGTTCAACTGTTTTTGAATAATCCATGATTCACCTGCATCATTCGAAGTTGCAATTTGTCCTCTGTCATTACATGCAATTAAAGAGGATTTTTTTTGAATCACATTAATGATTTCTCCCCCGGGAAATACCCTCTTTTGTTTCCAGCTCTGTTCATTATCGGTACTCATCAATAGAGAACCGAAATTCGCATAGGCAATCACTATTGAATCATTGGCAATTACGCCTTTGAAGTTTAGAATCAGAGGTGTGATTTCTATGGAGGCTTTAGTAATAAAAACAACATTTAATAGCAAAATAAAAGTTATGCCATATCGGGAAATTGACCACATAAAATACCCTAGAATTACTATAAATAATTTAATATCTACTCATATTCGACTGTAAGTTATAAACTCAGAGTAACTTACAAACATGAGCTATGAAGTATAAAACATTGAGACGATTGTCCAACAATTGTTGGCAAAGTGATTTCCCATGCTTCTAAATTACAATCCGGCTTTCCACCAATTTGTGTTGGTCCAGAAACAACTGTTCGGACATACTTGTTCTGATTTGCATCAAAACACCATGAAATTTTTTCGTAACAATATGTGTCGTAGTTACATGGTGAATAATAAATAGATTGCTGACCCGCATATTCAATCAATTCAGCTTTCCAACAATTCCAATGGTAAATTTCTATTTCATTTGACTGTTGGGGACAAGGAGGAGCCGAAGAATTGTTTTGGCATAGCCAAGAATAATAGTAATCATATGTACTTACATATGTTTCGATGTATTGTAAAACTTGTTGAACATTCAATGTTTGAACGCAAGGAGGTGTAGTTTGTATCTGCATAAAACCTGTAACCGCAACACTATTAGGTAATTGCCCAAGAACAGAACACTTAACACATAAATCAACATTGTAAGGACATCCATTAATAGTCATTGTAATTCTGACAGGTGTGTAACCGGTTGGACATTGAGCGACTAAATTCTCATTTGAGCCCATAAGGAAGAAAAACAAAACAATAACTAAAAAGTGTCTCATAAAAACCTCCTGAAACAAACAATTAGAAAAATATTAATGAAATTATATATCCACCAAAGATCCCATCTGCAAGTTCATCACTCGGAAAGAATAATAACCCAAAAAAAATAAAAAAGAAAAATATTTTCTACCCTTGCACCCTCTTCACCATTTTCCAGGAAATATCTGATTCTTTCGATTGTTGAGAGATCGTGCTTCCGCGCATTTTCGCGCATAGAACGGATACTGATGTGCGCATGATTTCAGGTTCTATATGTTCCCCTTTTACGCGCTTTGCTTGCAGACTTGGCGTTTCTTTTCCTGATTCATCCACGGAAACGAAGCGTTCTTGAATTTCATAGACATGTCCATTGGGTGCGATGAATATATCACCGGGCAATGGATCCGAAAGTGGATTTCTCATCATTGAAGGGCCTTTTTCAAGAAGCTCTGAAACTTCTCTGTATCAGGTGTATAGCCGGTTTGATCAATCGCTTTGCCATCGGGAGTGAGAATAACATAGAGTGGTAATTCCGCGGATTGATATTTTTCCTGCATCATGCGTTCATTTGCTTTGTCTTCTGGACGATTGCGATCGGTGTATAAACGCACTTTGATCATCTTACCCATAAGCTCGGAAATCTGCGGACGAGGGAATACATTCTTTTCCATCTTTCTGCAATTGGTACAAGTCACGCCGGTGAAATCAATGAAGATTGGTTGATTTTTTTCTTTCGCTAGTTTCAGCGCGGCTTGATAATCTTCCGTCCATTCCTCTTCTTCGGATTTTGCGGAACCACCAATCGAGGCGGTTGCGGCAGGCGCGGAAGAATCAGAATAAATAAATGCTTCGAATTCACCCACGGGACGACCAAAAATTCCCTGCAATAAATAGAAGGAAACAGTTGCAAACATCAAGGCCCATACAACGCGCATTGCACCAAGATTCTGAACGGGAGAATCGAGTTTCATGCGGAAAAGACCCAAAATATAGAGCATGCTGAGAATGCTACAACCAACCCAGAATGCTAGAATGAGTTCGCGTGAGAATAAGCCCAATTCCCATGTTGCATCGGTTCTACTGAGATAACTCAATGCGAGCGCTAGTTCGAGGAAACCAAGAACCACTTTCACATTATTCATCCAAGTACCGGCTTTGGGTAATTTATTGAGTCTGGAAGGAAAGAGCGCAAGCAGGAAAAATGGCAATGCAAATGCCGTTGAGAATGCAAGCATACCGAGCATCGGATAGAATAAATCTCCTTCGCCTCCCTTCACCGCGCTTGCGGCCTCACCGAATGCGGCGGCAACAAAACCAAGCGTACATGTAAATGAAGTGATGGAGAATGTGATACCCATGAGCAATACACTTCCAAAACTATTACCTTTCGATGATGCCGAATTGAGTTTATTGAGCAAGCTCGGGGGTAGCATGATTTCAAATGCACCGAAGAGATTGAATGCGAATACAATGAATATCGTTGCGAGGAATAAATTCATCAATGGATCATTCGCAAAATTTCTGATGCCGGCGGCATTGGAAAGAAGTGCAAACAATAGACCCAAAATGGTAAATGTCGCGATAATACCCGTTGCAAATACCATGGAATCAACCACGCTTCTCGCGCTCGGTTTTTCAGAACGCTTCGTGAAAAATGATACCGTGATTGGAATCATCGGATAGACACATGGCGTGGTGAGTGCGGCAAAACCTGCAAGAATGGCGGCCCAAATAAATGAGAATACGCCTTCACTCTTGGCATCATTATATTCTTTTTGAGATTCAGATACCTTGGCCTCGGCAACCTTTGTTTCACCCTTTTTCGGAGTTTGAGTTTTCGCTTGTTCAGTCACACTCACGGCGGTCGAATCAACTGCAGCAAGTGCAGTATCAGCAGCTGTTAAATCGGTGGCTTCCTGAGTGACATTCATCACGATGGCATAACGCTTCTTGGGATAGGTACAAATGCCTTCATCGGTACATACCTGCGATTCCACTTCAAGAGAATCAATATATGTTCCCTTTTTCAATGTCTTTTTCGTGATGAGCGGAACAGTGATCATCACTCTTCCATGCCATGTACCGATTTGCACTTCAAATGTTGAGTCGAATGTAATATCAGATTTTGGTGCGAGCAATCTACCGACAGTATATACAGTATTTTTCGTGGCTTTGATGGTGGTTGGCGATGGACCAATTCCTGAACCTGATTTCGCATTGCGAACATTTTGCAAATGGTCATATGCATGCCAACCTGATTCGATGTCGATCGAGAGGCGCACCATCACGGTATCACCGGCTTTCACGGAAAATTGCTGTTTATCGAGAGCAAATTTCGCATGCTCTTTCAAACCGGATTGAGCCGTTGCATTGGAAAATGAGAAGAGTATTGTCGCAAGCATTGACAATACGGTAAAAATACTGACACGGTATGAGGTGATATTCATGTTACTTGCTTTCAGGATTGGATTCATGGTCATTGCACGATTACCGCAAAAGGCAGTGAAATAGTTGTTGGGGGCAAACACATACTGCCATCACATAATTGATATGCTATTTCAATCGGGAATTGTATCTTCCCTTTTGTAGCTTTTTCATCTATGGTGATGGGTAATGTACAAGAAAAAGAACCTTTATAGGAATGAACATCCATTTCGAATGATTCATCATATTTCGTATATGGTTTCGGGGCTATGACAGTGCCATGTTTGACCATGCCGGTGCTATCAGTGAAATAGACATCCGTTTGCTGAGGCCCGATTCCTTCACTATTGATCATCATGGTAAATCCATAGATATACCATTTTTTGTCGAGTTTGAATTTTACGGGAACATTGATGGTGGCTCCCGCTTTTCCTTTGACAGATTTGGGGATGGAAACCTTGCAATGAGATGGCTCTGCCGAGAAGATGGAGCTCTGTGGAAGAGCAATCATCATTGAAAACAGCAGAATCTGCAGTATATGGAGGGTTTTTCTCATCGCCATTCACCTGTCAGAGTTGATTTTGATGAGTCAAAATACAAAATATTGACCAACTTCAAGGGTATTCCGGCAATGAAGAAGGGTCTGAAACATGCATTGTTTTACACATATCTCAGACCCATATTCTTATTCTTGATTTTTCAGCAGGAAGGTTTCTTTTTCCACATAGGAACCGGAGGCAAATACGCCAAGTCCTCCTTCCACGCTCGCAAGACGATAATCATATTGATTTCCTCCCCAGCCTGCTTTGAACCATTTGACAAAATTTGGGTCTGGTGCAAAAATGGAGAGTTTATGTTTGCCATACCAACGGAATGCGGTCCAAACGACGGGCGCTTTCGTGCCTTGGATAAATCCATACAGAGTGAGATTTCTTAGACGTGGATTATCCGCATTTCGGCGGAAAAAGCGAAAGATTTTACGATTGCTGTCAAGAGTCGGGGGATCGAGATATTGTCCATAACCGATTGTATCAAGACAAGTAATTGCAATCAAGTATTCTGAAATGCCATCAGTCGGTGTCCAAGTGATTGAAAGCGAATCAGGGGCAATGAGATTGAGAGTATCCACAGGATATTGCAATACGCTTCTTGGGGCATTGATCCATTCCACTCTTTTGGGTGTATAGGTGGTACCTGTCACGCGCTTTCCGTCAGGCAAGACGACGAGCAAATCATATCTCGTGGATGGTTGAATAAGCAAAGTTGAATCAGGAAGACGATATTCTCCTCCACGACCCGAAGGATAAAACTGCAATTTCAAGGTGTCTTTTTGATCACGAATGATATGCACCTTTGCATCACGAACAATGCTGTTTTCATAGACAAATGAATCGGCAACGGGTTGACTTTTTGTAATCATCACACCCGTAATTGGTTCATCCACAAGAAGATATGCTTCTACGGCATATTCCGGAATATAGTCGAATGCGACCGGATCTTCGCAGCTTGCAAGACCAAGAATAGTAAAAGCGAAGAGTCCGAGAACTATATGTTTGATATAATTTTTCATTAGAATTTTACCTCCAAAGCCACAGTGGGAAGAATTGGTAAGAGTCGAACATCTGTTACTTCGGTCACATCTTTTGATGTATCATAGAATCTGAACCAAATATCTCTACGAGAGTACACATTGAAAATGTCGATCATCACGCGAGCTGGGAGACCCCAAATAGTGGTATTGTAATTTATATTGAAATTCAATTGATGCGTATTGGGAAGTCTCAAACCATAGCGATCACCGGGAACGATCTGAGGTGAGTCAATGGTCTCTCCGGGTTTTCGCGTGGCAAATCGAGAAGTAGCGCCGGTATATGACTGACCGCTTTGGAAAGTGAATGTCGCTCCGAATTCCCAATCTTGATTGAGTTTATACATACCAACCAATTTGATATCATGTCTTCTATCATATTTGGGTCGAAATACTCTGCCTTGATTTACGCTGTCGAATTGACCGAATACATAACCCAAACCATATCCAATCCAACCCGTAAAAGCACCCATCTTTTTCTGTAGGAAGAATTCTGCGCCATATGCTTCGCCATCACCTGTGAAGAAGACATCACTCACGGTTCTACCTTGCGTATTATTCACCCTCAGTTCACTGATATTTCTCAAATCTTTATAGTAGAAATCGAAATTCATGTCATAGCCATCAAAAGGCTTTGTTTCAACACTGAAGATATAATGTGTCGCTTTGCTGGCCGGAACCGTATTGTCAGTCGGAAGCCATGTATCGAAAAATGTGAAATCAGGTTGCGTAGCTAGTCTCAAGTATTGATGAAAAATACCCCAAGATGCTTTCAGTACGACATCTTCAAACAACTGATAGCGTAATGCAAATCGTGGATCGATCGTAAGGACATCACTGGAATCCCAATAATTGAATCTAAATCCGGTTTGCAATGAGAGTAAATCACTGAATTGATAATTGCCTTGCACATAATATGCATGGGTATAATCATCAATCGTGAAATTCGTGAGACCGCCTTCGCTGACTGTTCCTGATTGTGCCACCGTATCGGCATTACCCGTGAAATTCTGCATATAACCGAATGTGTAGGAAGTTCCTTCATAGCCGGTTTTGATCGTCAAATCATCACTTGCATACCATTCGAGATCGGCGCGTAGAGTATAATCAAGGATTGTATTTTCGATTTTGAAACTGAATCCGCCATTATTTCCCGTGAATCCATTGACATATCGACTGCCACTGAGATTGACGGAAGTAAAGAGATTATCCCCGAAAATATGTGTCCATCGAAATGCCCCATTGAGATTGCCGATGCCGACTTCAAAATCAATACCCGGTGCATCAAGAATCAGTTTATCTGCACTATTGAAACCACTCAAAAATATCTTGTCATTCTCACCCAAATCCTGTGTGACTTTTGCGTTCAAATCATAGAAATTGAAATTCGGGAGTGGCTCATTTGGGTCTTCGGGTAAAGCCCCAAGAAGTAAATCGAGATAAGTTCTGCGGCCACCGAGGAAAAATGCGCCATTGCCGATCGGGCCTTGAAATGATCCACGAGAGGAAATCAAACCAAGTGATGCAATGCCTTCATATTCATCGCGATTACCGTCTTTTTGCGTGAGATTAAGTACTGCAGAAAGTCTACTTCCATATTCGGCCGGATAGCCGCCCTTGATCAATTCAACATCTTTGATCGCATCCGGATTGAATGCGGATATGAAACCAAATAAGTGTGAGGGATTATAGACTGTTGAGCCATCAAGTAGAACAAGATTTTGATCAGGAGATCCTCCACGAACATAGAGTCCGCTTGAGATTTGCGATGAAGTCAATACGCCGGGAAGAAATTGCAATGCTCTGAATACATCTGCTTCGCCGCCGATGCGTAATTGTGTGAGTTGTTCCATCGGAATATTCACGCGAGAAATGGAAATCTCTCTCTTTTCAACTTCACGATCAGCTTCGACTTGTACTTGATCAGCGAGAACATCGCCTTTTTTGAGTCTTAAATTTACTTTCTTCTGTTCGCCTTCGCTAAGTGTATACTCCTGAAGCATGGTAGTATAACCAATACCGGAGATTTTCAATGTAATTTTACCGGGTTTGATTGAACGGAGTGTGAAAAAGCCCTGCTTATTAGTATATGCACCATTTTTGGTGTCTTTCACCGTCACCATAACGCGAATGAGCGGTTCTTTGGATTCCGCATCAACCACATAACCAGAGATCGATGCCATATCGGCTGGATCAGGTTCAATCGCAAATGCTGATGAGGAAAATGTACTTGTGATGAAAAGTATCGTGAGAAAGGTGCGGATCATGTATTGCATGGTGATAATAGTTACACTATGATTTGTCATTGGAAAAGTTTTCTGATGCTTTACTAACTCTGTTTATATCAGTTCAGCAAGAATATATTATGTGGCTAAAACGAAGCGATGGTATAGATAGTTTCATGTATTCGAAAACATGATTCAAAGCTAGTCTATAATTATTGGGTGCCACTGAACATTTGTTAATAATAATATGCAATGACATAACTGCA
>Ga0209358_10001627_pt1 | contig 17640 bp, 38 predicted proteins | sample LauGreFa1BDMLBSN_2_FD_187574 | JGI IMG/M metagenome (GOLD analysis project Ga0209358, IMG submission 187574) | Freshwater lake microbial communities from Lake Michigan, USA - Fa13.BD.MLB.SN (SPAdes) (version 2) | ecosystem: Environmental > Aquatic > Freshwater > Lake | place: Lake Michigan, USA... | reverse complement strand
ATCTTTTTATACAATAAGCTCAGGTTCTTTCCCTGTTACTACAGGTGGAGCAATAGTTGCGGGTCTTGCAAGTTTAACTGCTTCTCCAATATTTGTTGATATATCAAATTTCAGTAGTTCATCATTTTTATTTTTATTTATTAATGGTGTATTAAATGATTCAATATCGGTTACCGCAAACGGGACATATACATTTAATAATAAAACATTTACTACAAGTGATACAGTATTAATAGAGTATACAGCATAATTTTTTATTAATATAAATAATAGAGAAATTAAAAATAAAAAAAAAGAACCATGAAGGCAAAGAACGTGACATTTATGTGTGTCCAACCTGCTATCCCTTATTTTGCTTGGCAACTTGAGGTGATGCTAGAAAACTTTAAAAGTTTAGGTATACACGAAAACAATCAGATTGACATTCTGATAGCATACAATACAAACGAGTCCGATTTTCAGGACAAATTAGATACTATGAATAAGGTCGAGCAGCGTTATAAAGACGTTGCCGACTTTTTTTATTATACAGATACAAGGGTTTATCCATTCAGCTATACTTCCTCTATTAGACCAAATCTACTGAAGCAGCACTTTAAAAAGTTCCCTCAATTAGAGGAGGAATGTGTATTTTATCATGATTGTGACATCATATTTACTAAATACCCTGACTTTATTCACAACTTGTGCGGTGATGACCTCGATTGGTATGTTTCTGATACTATTGGTTATTTGGGCTACAATTATGTAAAGTCAAAAGGTGACGATGTGTTAAATGCTATGTGTGAAATAGTGGGTATACACCCTGAACTTGTAAAGAAAAAGGAAAATCAAGCGGGGGGAGCTCAATACCTTATAAAAAAGGCTGATTGGGTATTTTGGGACAAAGTGGAAAAAGATTGCGAAAAGCTATTCAAAGATATTACTGCCCTTAACATTAAAAAGAAAATAGAAGACCCAACTCACCATGAACTACAAATTTGGTGTTCTGATATGTGGGCTATTGCATGGAACGCATGGATGCGTGGATATAACACAAACATAGTTCCTGAACTTAATTTTGCATGGGCTACAGACGATATAAGTAGGTGGGATGAAGCCTACATTATGCACAATGCAGGAGTAACCCAAGAGCTTTCAAAAGACCTATTTTATAAAGCACATTACATAGGTATGCTACCTTATCTTTTAGAAGGTGATACATATTTAAGGGACAGATGTAGCTATAAATACTTTGAATTAATCAAATCAATAGGAGGTAATTCATGTTTACTATAGACAAAATAAAAGAGATAATTCAGTCTTATGCAACTATGGTAAATCCTACCGAAGAGCAAAAAGAAGTGGCTGCATTAAGATTAAAAACTTGTATGGAGTGTGATAAGTGGGTAGATGCTGCAATAGCTTATTGTTCAGAGTGTGGCTGTGCTACAAAAGGAAAGGTTTTTAGCCCTAGAGGTATTCAAGCCTGTCCGCTAAATAAATGGGAAATATAATGGCTTGTGTATATGTACATAGAACTATGAATACCAAAGATGTATTTTATGTTGGTATTGGGAAAAGTACTAAAAGACCATATGAAAAAAACAAATATCAAAGAAACTCTAAATGGATTGAAATTGTAGAGAAAAATGGTATTATAGTTGAAATAACACACGAAAACATTATTTGGGAGGATGCTTGTTTAATAGAAAGGTATTTAATATCGTTTTGGAGAGAAAATTCAAAAATATCTTTATGTAACATAACAAATGGAGGACAAGGAACACTTGGAAACAAATTGTCTGAGGAATCAAAAAAAATAATAGGAGAAAAAAATAGAATTAAACTGACAGGTAGAAAGATTACAAATCCCGAAACAATAAAAAAACTATCTATATCAGCAAAAGAAAGAATGACAGATGATGTTAGGAAACAGATAAGCGAAAGAATGAAAAATAGAGTTGTTTCTGATGAAACAAAAAGAAAATTAAGCGAGGCTAGAAAAGGTAAATCATATCGTAAGGGGTATAAATTATCTGAAGAGCATAAAATTAAAATCACTAATTCTTGTTTGGGTAGAAAAGGGGTTAATTTAGGAAAAAACTTTTCTGAAGAGCATAAAAAGAAAATATCCGATGCTCAAAAAGGAGAGAAAAATCATAGGTATGGCAAAAAAAATAATACAGAACACAAAGAAAAAATTTCAAAATCCTTAATAAAATTTAATCAAAAAAAATATGCCGTATAGTTATAGTTTATTCAAAAATGAAGTAAAAGAACACTTCCTAAAGAATGTACAAAATTCAGTAAATCTTTTAGACGTAGGATGCGGGTGTGGCACTTACAGTCATTTACTAAAAGCAGATTTTCCAAATATGGATGGAATTGAAATATTCCCTAAATACGCTGAAATGTTTGACCTGCATAGTAAATACGATAACCTTATTTTTGGAGACATTTTAGAGTTTGACTTCGATAAGTACGACTATCTAATTATGGGTGATGTGCTTGAGCACTTGACGTTTGTTCAGGCTAAGAACCTACTAGATAAGATTACTGCCAAAGACAAGCTATGCTTAGTGGCTGTACCTTATATGTACGAGCAAGGTGAATCTTTTGACAACGTATATGAAACACACCATCAGCCCGATTTGACCAAAGATGTCTTTTTAGAAAGATACCCGCAAATGAAATATTTATGCGGTGATGACCATTATGGATATTTTGTAAACTATGACTTTGCATAAAATGTTCCCTGTAGTAATTAATAACAGAAATAGGCTCACCACTACAAAAAATATGGTGGAGCATCTTTTCAGGCTCAATAAAAGTCAGGAAATAATCATACTTGATAACGATTCATCTTATGAGCCATTAATTAAATGGTATAAAGAAATCGAAAACAAAGTAGATATAAGATACCTTACAAATGAAGGTCATTTAGCTATTTGGGCTACTGCCATCTACAAGGAGTTGGGTGAATATTTCATTTATACAGATTCCGACATGGAATTGAATGAAAATATGCCTGATGACTACCAATTAGTGATGTACAATCTGTTACAGAAGTACGAAATGAATAAAGTAGCACTTGCCATTAAAATAGATGACTTACCAAATCACTATAGATACAAAAATCAAGTAGTTAGAAACGAAGGCAGATGGTGGCTAGAACAAGTTGAACCTGATGTATATAAAGCAGATACGGACACAACTTTTGCCTTAATGAGAAACATAGGTGATAACACTTATAGGTCTTTAAGAATAGCTAAAAATGACTTTATCTGTAAGCACGTTCCATTTTATATCGACCTTGATAATTTAGACGAAGAGGAGCAATATTACATTGATAACATAGGGGAAAGAGTTACAACCCAATACACTAAACAACATAAAGACCCAAAAAATTACAACGATGTTTAAAGAATTACCAAAGGTTTCAGCAGTCATGTGTACTTATAGAAGATTTAAGTGCGTGGAAAGAGCTATGAATTGTTTTTTAGCTCAAGACTATCCAAATAAAGAACTTATCATTTACAATACAGACGTTGAAAACCCTTACACAGATAATGAATGTAGACTTATGCCACATGGCATTTTAATAATAAATAACAATATTGATAGGGTCACTAAAGAGCCTTATACAAATGTAGGTGCTATCAGAAGGGATGCTTTAGTGTTTGCAGGTGGTGACTATACTGTTACTTGGGATGATGATGATATTTTCTTACCTCACTTCTTGAGACAGGGAATAGATAAGATTGAACAGACGGGTTTACCTAGTTTCAAACCTGCCTATTCGTTTTTCTACAGCGGAGGCAATTTAAGGCTTGTTAGAAACACAATGGAGGCTTCTATAGTGGCTGACATTAAGAAGGTCAGGGAGTATGGCTATTTGCTTGAAACAGGAAAAGAAGGTCTTGGTTGGTATACTAAAATGCGTGACAATGGTGAATTATTTGAAAATGACGATGACTGCATACCTAGTTATTGCTTTAATTGGAATGACGGGGATATTATGGATGCACCACACAAACAAAGCGGGGATATAGACAATCCTGACAATTTTAACAACCATAAGGCAGCTTCAAAGGATATAGCGGATAAACCCCTTAAAATATACTCAGAAGAGGAGCTTAAAAAGATATATGCTGACTATTTCCTATACTTTGAGGAGCATACAAACGACTTTGATTCAGACAAGCTAACTGAGTATTGCAGGTTTCTTTTGGACTGATGTTAATGGAATATTGGGTGCTTTAACAACATTTTAACACAATAATTTTAAAGTTATCACGTTTTAGTATAGATTTACACTCATAAACCATAAAAAACTAAACCATGACGAATCAAAACACTACTACTCCTACTGACAGCGGTCTTATAATCGGTTTTTCAGGTACTTACTATTGTTTGTGGTCTTGGAGAACTGAACATTCTTATTCAATGACAGGAAGCGGAACTTGGGTAAAAGGTGGTGGTTATACAAAGCATCACTATATTAAGCGTATTTCTACTGACTTAAATAAGGTTAAGGAACTTTATCCTGAACTTCCTATTGATGAAAGCCTACATGGTCAAAAATGGGAATTTTCCGATAGTCAAGCATATCAAAGAGTGATTTTAGCACATGATGTTTTCCCTTACGGATTTAAAGGTCAAGGTGAGAAGATTATGGAGTGTAAAGAGCCTAAGTTACTATGGACTTTATATCTAGCAAATAATAATGAATTAACATCGGATTTAGCCCGTTCTCAAGTATATGCCCGTAAAAGATTGGCTGAACTTGGTTTGTTAGTTCGTTACAATACATCAAAAACTTTTGTGTTAGAATCAGGAGAGATTATTGTAACTCGTAAGAACTATTGCTCACCTCAATTTGCTGCTAAATTAGAAGCCTCTAAATCAATGGTAAGAGGTCACTTTTATCAAATGGGTGAGAAAGTTAAAATTGCTGTAAAAGAGGTTAAGTCTTTTAGCTTTGAAACACAATTCGGTATGTGCTACATTGTTGAATATGTAGATGCTGAAAATCGTTTTTTTAAGTACAAAGGGACAACCCCTCCTTCAATCAGTTCTACTGAATTTGTAAATATTCAAGCTACTATAAAGCATGATAACTACAAAGGTCAGGACGAAACTTTAGTACAAAGAGTAAAAGTCCTATAATTCTAAACCATAAAAATAAAAAACATGAACAAGTATCAACAAGAAAGTTGGAGTCCAAAAGTAGCCTACATTGGCATATTTATTATTATATTGCTATGCTTAGTAGCAGATAACTTCTAAATCATTCCCATGAAACCAACAGACCATTTATACGATTGGATAACAAAAATCATTGATAGCTGTAACCATCAGGTGCAACTTGATTCAGCAGCGGTGCTCGTTGAAAGGTATTTAGAGATACAAAAAGACGAACAAAAGCACACAGAACTTTGCTTACGTTTAGACAAGCGTAGCATGGATATTCACTATGTAGTCAATTAAACCATAAAAACCAAGACCATGATTATCAATAGCAGAGTAGTAGCTAGGGAAGACGGATTCCAAAATGTAGTATATATGAGGATTTTCTCTGACGAAACCAAATATGACGTAGGTGCAACCATTTTTCTAAAACTTAAAAGCGAAAACAGAAGACGTAATGTTGGTAACCTGTACCTGCATGACAATAGTTTCCACATGAGGAGAAATAGTCAAAAGCACTACCACTATGCTACAAAAGGGTATGGCTTTAATTGGAACATAATAAATGACGATGCACTTGAAATTAAGACTATCCACCTTACTATTGACGAAACTGAAAAGTATGTATTTCCCAAGTCTTTAATCAAAGATTGGGGTAGATTTCTGAACTTTAAGCAACAAGGATTTGAGCTTCAAAAGTTCCTACCATTTGATTTTATTAAAAAATATAGGGTTAATAAAGAAGGGGAGGAATAATATGTACAATTCAATAATCAATAGAAAGCAATACAACGGCTATAGAGTCGATAAAGCAAAGCGAATGATGGGTAACAAGCATAGACGTACTACAAGCCTTATTTTCGAGGATATTGAAAGCGGTGAGGTAATAGAGGGTAAAGAGAACTTCTGCGAAAAAATGGGTATAACTACGGGCATTTTGACCTACAAAATAACAAAGTCAAGAATGGACTGCTTTGAGCAGCCAATAGAGGTGAATGGCAGACTATTCAAACACTCAAGACCATGATAGCAAAATCAACAATAAAAGATATAAGGGAAAGCGGTTGGATAAAAGAAGATGCCATATATCAGTTTGGCTTTGACAGGTATACCCCTACCTATAAAATCTTTGAAACCATCCTGACAAATGTTAGTATCAATTTTGGTATTGATTGGAAAATAATTATGAACGCAAAAAGGGCAGGTTTTCCTGCTTTTACAGCAAAAGTAATAGCTTTGGTTTTGATTGATAAAGCCTTAAATAATATAAAAAACGTTGATAGGAGTGATGTAGATATACTGATTGGCAGAGAAAATGCAATATTAGTTAATGAGTTTTACCTATCTTATTAGTAAATTTACACCCCGAACAAAATCCAAACCTATTTTATGCCAAACAACAGCAAGAAAAAACCGCTAAAAGGTATACGGTTATATAACTACTTGCTGAAAGAATTAGGTGCTCAAAATGACAGAGACCCCAATCAACAGAAACTTTCAATAGCTGCAAAAAGAAAGATAGTTTCACAACAGCTTTACCCAAAGTTTAAGACCAAAGAAAAGGTTTTAGTTAGTGAAATTAAAAGGGATTTAAGAACGATTGTTAAAGCGTTACCACCTAAAGAGGTTTGTAACCCTTTATTACTTCCTGAGCAGTATTTAGCTGCAGTAGAGTACTATGAAATAGACAAGCACATAGCAAACTTTTTACCTGATTGTTTGGATGTAAGAGTGAACGCAGGTTTTATTGGTAAAACAAGAATATTTAATACTAGTAACTATAATTATTATTCTAACGGGGTAGCTGATTTGATTGATGACATAAGGGAGTATTTAGAAGGTAACGATTCAGGTGTGGCTTACTTCTATGGTATCGTTAAATTAAAGCCTAAAAAGAAAAATAATGGAGACCCGATTAACTATTTTGTAGACTATGTTTTAACTATAAACGACACCCCTCAAGATAACTTTGAAGGTATAGATTACGAAAGGACAAAAAAGGAGGAAAAGACCGCACAATCTATATCAGGGTACTTTCAGGGGAGGTTTAAAGAACTTCAAAAAGATAAGAGGAAAAGAGCTAGAGCTTCAAAAAAAGCAAAAAGCAAAAAGCCTGAAAATCTAAAAATAAATGAATCTGTAAAAAAAGCATTAGATTCGCTAAAGATTGCCTACGAAGCAGGTGCGTTTTCAAAAGTCAAATACGAAGTTTTGAGAGACGAAATCAAGAAAGGCAAAAAGTAAACCATAAAAAAGACCATGAATTTTTTAGACAACATAACCATAATAAAAAGTAATTCTGAAGACTTAATCTTCGGCAGATTAAAGCACTCCAACACCAAAGCCTTTTACAGACGTGGCTCATATTCTACAGAGCTTATTTGGGGTGACAGAAAATTCGTTTTCCCTTCCAACAAAAGAGGTGCTAACTCAAAAGATATTTGGATATTTCGCAGCGTTATGAACGAGGTGAAAGACTTTTGCTTTGGTAAAAAGATTGTAGCTAAAAAAAGACTCCCCGTAAATTATTGGAATCCCAACATTGAAAGCCCAAAGGGTAAAATCACCGCAACAGACCTAGACCATGCTTATTGGAGAATAGCCTACCTAAATGGTTACATAAGCAGCAAAACCTATGAAAAGGGTTTAATGGTAAAGGATAAGTCTTTGAGACTAGCCTCTCTTGCTAATTTAAGCTCCAAAAAGGAGTATTTTGTCGTTAAGAAGGGTGAAGTGACTACAAAGTCAGTAGTATTGAAATTTGAGCCTGTTTTGCAGCGTGTATACGATAACATCAGATATGAGTGCTTTGAGCACATGATGGTTATGGCTGATATGCTTGGTGATGACTTTATATGCTATAAAACAGACTGCATTTATTATAAGGACACAAAGAAAAATAGAGAAATAGTACAGGTGTATTTAGATTCGGTGAGTATAGATTGGAAACAACTTGTAGAGATTGATAAACCAAAAAAAGAAGAGCCGATTGGCACAAACCTCTCGACTCTCTAAAAAAATGTAAAAACTTGCAGTTGGAACTACTGATACAAAACTATGCAAAATACTTTTAGAAACGAAATATTTGAAACCTTTTGTGAGAGAATTGCCGATTTGTATCCTGAACTTACAGAGGCACAAAGAAGGTCAATAGCTACCTCTTTGAGTACAACTGCATTAGCCTTAATGGTGGAAAATGGTAAGAAGTTAAGAGAAATGATAGCTGAAGCAATTATGCACAGGGAAACATTTGTAAATGAGTTTCAGACGCATATAGACCTAATAGACAAAAGAGTTAAAGAAGTAATAGCTAAATTCAAAGAAGAGGGTATGATAAGCGTTGATTATGATAGCGTTAAACGTAGAAAAGTTCTAAAAGCTAGAACAAGCGTACTTCAGGAGACTTGCACATTTTTGAACCAATTAAATGATAGCGTAATAAACTACTATAAAAAAGTATATAATTTAGACCCATCAGGTGACACCCCCCAAATCACATTATTTTAATAACAAAAGAAAGAGAGAGTTATGGAATTTTACTTAAACCAAAAATCTATGCCGATTGTACGAAGATGTACTAACTGCAGATTCTACAAACAAGAACTACAAAGCTGCAGCGTAATTAGAGTGTCTTCAGCTTACAACCATGAGAAGCTAATGCACATAAAAGTTTCTGATAATTTTTACTGCGAAAAGCATAAATTTATAAACGAAAACGAGCTGTCAAAATCTGCCGTAAAGATTGAACTAGACGATGTACAAAGTGCTATGGACTTAATCAATCAAAGAAAGCAGTTTAATGATGACAAGAGGAGACAATTTCCAACAGACGATTATTAATAACAAACCATAAAAATGAAAAAACCAAACCTTTCCCAATCCCTACTTAAAGAGCTTGTAGACTACTACGACCAAAACGTAAATGGCTGTGGACTAGTTATCTTCAAAAAGTATTTTGAGGGCAAATCAACACCACAAAGTGCTGTACAAAAGCTAGGTACTTACTTTGAGTATAAAGCAACTGAATATGTAAGAGCAGGAGACGCTATTCCTGAACCTGAAATGGTTTATAAAGGTACTGCCAAAGAGAAGTTAGCAGCAGATTACGAAAAGGCAAATCAGTCAGCACAACTATTCAAAGACATCATTAAAAAGCATGAAATAGAAATTACCAAAATCGGTGAGTATATGCTGTATGACGGGTGTAGTGGTATTAGTGACGTAAGAGCAAAATGGAAAGGTGAAGACTGCATTATTGATATTAAATACACTTCTTTAATTGACGATAAGTTCAATGAGTATGGGTGGCATACAGAATCACTTGTATATAAGCCAAAACTTCTTTTACAGCCAATCCACTATAAGTATTTGATTAAGGGTATTGAGGGTATCGAAAACATACCATTCTACTTCTTTATTTTCAGCTCCAAAGACCCTGATAAAGCAAAGATTATCAAAGCTAATATCCAAGAGGAGCATTTAACTCTACATGAGGAACAATATGTATCTAAAATGAAGCGTTATATAGACTTCTTTTACAACAATCCCGATAAGTTAGAGGCTAGACCTACCTATCAAAGATGTCAGGGTTGTCACTTCTTTAATGAGTGTGATAAAAGAGCAGAAGTTCCATTAATTGAGGAAATACACTACTAATAGTATGTTTAAGTATAAATGCTACCTGTGTGGTCAAATCATTTGGCTTAAAAAGAACTTTCAATGGGTAAACTATTTCTGCGAAGTAAAAGGCAGATACACCAAAATATATAGAGTAAAATGAGTAAAAAGTATGATTTTGTAAAAGAGAAAGAAGAGATTGAAGATGGTCTCTTTGTTTCCTATTCCTATGATGTAGAAACCCGCCATAGAGAAGAGGAGTTTCATGGACACCATGTAATTGACGAAAGCGAAGTTACAAATCTGCACATAGATGGAGTCTATTTGTGGTTAAACGAAGACTATGCCAAATTAGATTTTTGGAGTCTTACAAATGAACAACTGATGTACATAGAATCAAAGTTGAAGTTCAACGCATAAAAGAATAGTCATGAGGGATATAATTTCAAAAACCAAAACTTTTTTTCTTTCTATTTATCTACTTCCTTTTTGTGCGTATATGGTGTACGATATTTATTTAACTTCAAAGAGAATGAATATACCATTTACTCACTTTATAGCTGACTCTAATTGGATGGAAAGATATTTAGATGAAAACACAGATTTAGGATATAAAATAAGTATGGGAGTGTGGATAGCAATTTATACAATTTACATTTTAATCAAATAACAATGAAAACAGCTTTACAAGAATTAATTGATGAGATTAAACTAATTGAAGCATATCCTATGAACCCATTAGTATTAAAAATGGCTGAAGATTTACTTGAAAAAGAAAAAGAGCAGATATTAAGAGCATTTGAGTTAGGAATGCACGAGTGTTTAGCTTATGATGCAAATTCAATTAAATACTACAACCAAACCTATAAAAACAAATAACCAATTAAAACATGAAAAAGACAGAACAAGAACAAGAGCAACCGCAAGAACAAGCAGTAGCCAAATCACTTACACCTATTCAGCGTTTTCAACAGAACATTGAGCAGTACGAACAAAGCGTACTCCCTAACCTTTTGAAAAAGCACAACATAGACGTTTCTCAGTTTAAGCAGATAGTACTTTCCGAAATCAAAAAGAACCCAAAGCTACTTGAAGCCTTTATGTCAAATCCCGCTAGTATGTTTGCCTCAATACTTGCAGGAGCAGAAATAGGTCTTATCCCTTCTGATATGCTAGGGGAGTTCTACCTGATACCTCGTAAAATCGATGGGAAGCCCTCTGTTACCCCTTTAATCGGTTACAAAGGACTAGTGAACATTCTACTCAGAAGTGGCGAAATAACCCGTATACATACAGAAGTAGTATATGAAGGGGAAGAGTTTGAGCCGACTTATGGCTTAGAACCTAACATTATTCATAAACCCAATTTCAGCCTACCTAGAACATCAGACAAGATAAAGTTTGCCTATGCAGTAGCTAAAATGAAAAATGGGGAGTATCAATTCAGCGTACTTTCAAGACTTGATATAATGAATATTCAAAGCCTATCTAAATACAACAATGACCTTTATTTCAACGATAAGAAAGACCCTAACAAGTGGATGTTAAGAAAGATTGCTTTAGTGCAGCTTTCAAAAATGTTACCAAAAGACTTTCATGGCAAAAAAGCTGTGGAGCTAGATAGCCATTTAGAAGGTGGTGCAACTATAGCTTGGGACGAAGAGCAAAAGCAGGTGATAGTTATAGACGGCAAAAAGATAACCCCTGTTAAACAAGCGTCTGTAAGCAATACACTTGGTTCTTTACCTGACATTCCTGAATAAAACCATAAAAAAATAAAAATGAGCAACTTAACAATGTTATTCACACTTTGCCTGTTTGTAGGCTATTTTATCGGGGCATACCGAAAAGAAATTTGGAATATGCTATTTGACATACAAGACATAGGGTTTGCCTATATTAAGTATGTTTTACTGCATAGATGGAATAAGCTAGACGAAAGACACATCAGGTTTATAGAAGAGGCTGATTGGTCATTTGGCAGCGTAACAAAACATAAACTATTAGTCAAAATCAAAAAATTAAACAAAAAATCATGAAAAATTTACCAAAAGAAAACAAAACACTATTAGAAAAAGCAAAACTTATTAAAGTCAAAAAACCTCATAAAAGTCTTATTAGTGAAGAGGAAATGGATGTGGCTCTTGCGTGGACTAAAGAAGAGCTTACACTAAGTCAAGTTATGGAAGTATTAGCTTTGACTAGTCCAACTAGCGTGTATTCCTTCTTAGCAAAATGTTTTAAATACTATGTAAACACAGAAAAAAAATAAATAACCATGAAAAACTACAAAGAAGTATCAAACGAAGCAGGTCTTTCAGTTACTATCATTAGCAGTAGAGAATTAACTGCAGAAGACAAGCCAAACTCTTTTTTGGGTGGGGACTCTTCAAATCCAACGTGGGATGAATATTTAGAGGATTACAAAGACGAGTACAAGCCTCATGTCCTGCTAATCAAAAAGTCAATAGAGGAAAACCATATGATTGGTTATACGGGGCAAGACGCTGATGACGTTTATTTTAAGTTCTCAGATGGTGATATTTGGGGCTTTACTTGGAGAGCATGGGGTGATTTAATGCAATCAATAGTTAATAAAAAAGAAGGCTACATGGCTTACTATATGTAATATGGAAAAGCACGAATTAAAATGGTATAAAGACAGGATAGGTAAGCGAATCTATAGGACTGCCTCTAGGTGTCAATGCGAAGTTTGTAAAAAGGTAGGTGATGTAGGTTTGTTTGTAGCAGACGAGCTACACGCTAATTACCTTTATGATTGCCAAAATGAGCTAGATTTATACTATTTTGATAGTCCTATTAACAAAACTTTAACAGAAAAAGGCAAAGATTAGGTATAAATACTGAGTTATTCTATATTTTCTGTACCTATTTTTACTTCATAAACAAAAACCATTTAAAACCATTAAAAACAAAAAACATGAACAAAGAATTTATCCCCTACGAACAAGCACTTGAATTAAAAGAATTAGGTTTTGATGAACCTTGTATGTTCCCTTACCATAGGAACAATACAGATTATATTGATAAGACCCATGTTGAATTAGCTAATTACAACGCTACTGAAAAACTTGTATCGGCAGTTTTATACCAACAAGCATTTAGATGGTTTAGAGAGAAGTATCAATCTACAATTCATATTTATCAGTACCAAGATACTCAACGATGGGATTTTGATATTTATGATAATATACCAAAAGAAGAGGATTTTTGTAACCCGTCATATAACACCTATGAAGAAGCGGAACTTGCTTGTCTTAAGAAACTTATAGAGATGGTAAATGGTAAAGAAGTCACTTCTGATACACATTCAAATTATCAGAGAGGTTGGGATGCAGCACAAAGAGGATTATTACGAAATGATGCTTGGGGTGATACTTACACAGATAATGCAAATAATAGACCTTCTCACGAAGAATTAGATGAGTGGATAAAAGGGTGGAAAGCATACCATGATAGTAATGAAATAGCTAAAAACAAATAATATGATAATTATTCTTATAACCATTGTATTTCTTATTGGTGTTTTCTTTGAAAAATCAGATTACCAAAGAAGCAAAGAGTGTAATTTACCTCCTTTCACTAAAAAAGAAGCAGAACAATACTACAACCAAAACTTTAACCAAAACAAATAATCATGAAAACAGCGATGCAAGATATGCTTGAATGGATTGAACTAAGATTCAATAACCCACAAGAAACAGAAGTATTTAAAAAAGCTACTGAACTACTTGAAAAAGAAAAAGAGCAGATAATGAAAGCAGCAAGAGTATGCAACTTTGAAGGTATGAGGCAAGGTTCTAAAACAAGTGAAGAAATTATAAAGTACGGAGAAGAATACTATAACGAAACCTTTGACCAAAACAAATAATATATGTGGAATCAAATGTATAAAAATGGTTCAAGATTACCTTTTTGGTTATTGATTTTAGTAACAATGATACTTGGGGTAATACTTTATTTTAACCAAAACCAATAATCATGAAAACTTACGGAAATACACCACACGAAGAAAACGTTGAAGAATACCCAATATACAAACAAAACCAATTTGATTCTAAGAAAGCAGAAGTCAAAAATGTAGTTAGCAACGTTACTAGTTCATCACTCAAAGATGAGGACAAAGAAGCACTTTTAAGAGAGCTTGTAGATGAAATAAATTCAGTAATATTTCTCACATTAAAGTATAGGAAATTATAGCCATGCCGAAGTATATAATTACACACGACTCACAAATAATAGTCTTTCCTGTAACTATGCAACATAGTGACTTCAAACACTTCAATCCAATCAGGGCAGGGTTTATTTCTTTCGGAGTGAATAGTGATGGTAACCCGTCTTGCAGTTGTGATGGGGATAGTTATAGTCTTGGACTGAAGTCAGACCCTGAAAAAGACACACATATTGCTGAAATCAGATTAAGCCTTTTATAAAAAAACCAATAAAAAAATGAAAGTATTAAAAGCAGGACATCTTTACGAGTTAGAAAACTTTGAAAACAAAGATGCAGAAGGTCAAAAAATTCAATTTATTGAGAAAGCAGAACAGTATTCATTTATGGATGATGGCATTACTGCAAGAGTTAAATTGGTTACCATTAATGATGGTACTACCAACGAAGAGGTGCTTGAGGTTTTAATCAATAGATTACAAGTTTTAAGTGCAAAATTACCTAGTAGAGAAACATCTTTAGCTATTACCAAGTTAGAAGAGGCTTTAATGTGGCTAAATAAAAGAACGGCAGATAGGATTAAAAGGGATGTAGAAGGAACAAATTTAAGCTAACCCAAAAAGTCGGGGGTAGTTTAATTGGTAGAACCTTTGATATTTTATCGAGGACATACAGGTTCGAATCCTGTCCCCCGACCAAAACTATAACCAAAACCAATAATATGAGCAATTTTGATTTTATTCCGCAAGGATGGGAGTGTCCTAAGTGCAAGAGGGTTTACTCCCCAAATACAAGTATGTGTATGGCTTGTCCACAATATCCTGTAACAAAAACCACTACTGATACACCTATTGGGGTTGGTGGATTTGGAACTACATCTACTGAGACTGCCTTTATGTTTCATAACTTTCAAGAAGGTGAAGGCACTTCTAAAACAAAGTGTAGAATATGTGGCAAGGAAAAGTGGGAGCACCCAAAAATTTCATACACATAAGAAATTAGAAATATAACTCTAATTACCTATAATATAGGCTTTCAAAAGACAAAAATTAAACCATATTAGAAATATAATTCCAAATAACCTATGAAACTATATACAGAAGAACAAGTAAGAAAAGCTATTAGAGTAGCAGGACAATTAGTATGGGAAGATGAAGAAATATTTGCTTCATTGCCACCAATAGAACTACCAAGTGATGATGATATGGCTAATGCTTCTAATCATTGCAAAGATGGTCAAGTGAAAGTAGGATTTTTAAGAGGGGTTTTATGGCTAAAAGAACAAATACTTAACCAAAACAAATAACCTATGAACGAAGATTTAACACATAAATGCTATTTAGTAGTACAATGTACCATGTTTGAAGGCTATTACTTTCGTTGTAGTAAGGTCTTTATTAATAGAAACGATGCTGAAAGTTATATTGAAACACTAGATGAAAATGTCGTTTTTGATATAAAAGAATTAGATTTAATTCACTAAAATCAATAACCTATGGTAGCCATTTTAATATCTGTCCTGTTTGCAACGATAATATCTATTATTTGGGTGTATTTTATCGACCATGCTAAAGAGCACCTTGTAGACCATGCCAAAATGAACCCTGAATCGTATAAAGGGGTGGATTCCCTGTTTGAATACGAAAAGGAGTATGACCTATGCAGTAAGCATGGTAAAAAGCTAAATGGTAATGTCTTTTGTGACGATTGCTTAGAAGAGAGCAATATTTAGCACTTTTACGGATAAATACGCATAAATACGGCTAAAAATAAAAAAGGTTTGTATCTTGCTTTGTATAAAAAGGCAAAATTATGGCATCGGTAGACGGAATAGATATAAATTCAGCCACTATTGGTAATTGTTACAAGATGTTTTATCCTAATACCTATAAAAGGTTATTAGAGAAAAATAGATTTCATTACCTAGAGCTTTGGGGTATTAGAATGTCTACCTGTGATACCTCTCTACCTGATGACTACTTGGGTGGTATAAGAATAAACAATTTTAACTTTTTAGAGGTCGTATCTGCTGCTGCCTCAACAGACCCTACACCGAAATATGTGGGTGCACCTGTAGATGCTGCTGCAAGAGCAGCGGGTGGTACAGCTTATGTGAAAGAAGGGCAACACACCTATACTTACATAGGTAAAACACACCGACTTTGGAAGCCTTACCCTGCATTTTGCCCTACGAGGGCTATGCCTGTTTATAGATGGAATCCAACTGCTCAAGAAGTAGCCACCGCTAAACAAAAAAAATTACCATTGTCTTCATTCTTTGACGCTGCATTAAAAGCAGGTAAGGTTAAATTATCAACTTCAATAGACACTTGTATACATAGAGCATGGTCAAGTACAAAGCTAAATGCAGATTCTGCAGGATGTCAAGTATTTGCTAATTTATCTACTTTGGAGACTTTAGGAGGTTGGGCTACTGCTCACATCAAAAAAGGATATGGCAATCTCTTTATTTATACCCTTTTCACAAAAGAGCAGTTCTTACAAGCAAATAATCAAAAATCGATAGTAAATACATTAAATAACTTATTTTTTACTAAATAATATGAAACTTAAAAAAATACTAATAGGTCTTGCAGCCATAGCAGTAGTAGCTTATGGTGGTTACTTAATCAAGAAATCATATATAAACAAAGGGTACGAGTCAAAAGACGATGCAAAGGAAGTATTGCTTTCTTACTATGTCATTTCACTAGGTATCCCTGATACAAAACAAAACAGGGACAAATACCGCAGTATGACATTAGAACAACTCAAAAAAGAGTTGAAGTTAGAAGATATAGTAGTAGAGTAAGCTGATACTTTAAAGTCAGATATTACTTTGACTTCTTTATAAATAAGTATACAGATAAGCCAACTAAACCAATACCTGCAACCAATAAAAGGGTTGTATTTGCGAATTTAAGTAAGTCCCTATCGTCCAAAAGCGTATAGGTAAAAGTGTTTCCGTATTTATTCTTACTAATTCTTGCTAGTTGCATCATATCCTCAAAGTCAGGAATGTTTCTAAACACCTGACATCCTGCACTATCTGAACCTATAATATCCTCGTTATTCTTTCCTTTTGTTGCTTTGTGTATGTTTATTCCATATAAGCCCGTTTGGGTAGGAGCTAAATAGTTAATTAAAGCATTTCTGTCATTATCCCTGATTACCTCCACAGGCTTTCTTTGAACCAACGCTTCGTATTTGTTTCTGTGTAAGCCTAATTGGTAGGCATCTTTGTATTGACCGCTTTTTAGGATAGCAGCACCCTTTAGATTTATAGGGCTTTTTAGAAAAGAAGTAGATGGGTCAGTAGTTCCTGATACCACTCTGCCAACTAACTTTCCATTATTGTCATAAGTGAAATACGCAATTAAGTCATCAAACTTATCTTGACTAGTAGCTTTTGAGTTCCTTACCCCAATAATATTTAACTTATTAGGTCTCTTGTCTATAGTATATCCTAGTCTTTCAGCAGATTTGATTATATCGGTTAGTTTCTTTTCCATAATACAAAGTAAGTACTTTTTTACAAACTATGCAGCAATCGGCATTCACCTCCCTTCACCACATTACCCAAAACCAAAACCCCCACTCCTCCACCTATTTGAGGACTCAAACCAATTAAGTTCGTTTTTTTGTCCGAACGTCAAAGC
>Ga0209358_10001626_pt1 | contig 17659 bp, 16 predicted proteins | sample LauGreFa1BDMLBSN_2_FD_187574 | JGI IMG/M metagenome (GOLD analysis project Ga0209358, IMG submission 187574) | Freshwater lake microbial communities from Lake Michigan, USA - Fa13.BD.MLB.SN (SPAdes) (version 2) | ecosystem: Environmental > Aquatic > Freshwater > Lake | place: Lake Michigan, USA... | reverse complement strand
CGGTCGTGGACCGTTTGCGCCAGCAAATCAAGGTGCCGGTGCTCACAGGTTTGCCTTATGGCCATGTTGCTACCAAAGTGTGTTTGCCCTTTGGCGCCCAAGCCCAGTTGATGGTCCAAGGCCGCGATGCATTGATCTTGTGGACCGACTGATCAAGGTCATTTTTTCCATCTCGTTTGAACTGATTGGTTGATTGTTGGCGCACGATTAAACCGCTACGATGTATATTATGTTAAATTAATGAGTTGGGTTGTTATTTGGGTTTGCTTCGAAGAATCAGCGCATCCCGTGGATTGGTTGACGCAGAAACACCAGACTAAGTTGAATCAGGGTTTGATCGGGAAACGCGCATTCCAACTGGACAGGAATGCGTTGATATAAACAGACGATTCCTTGGCGTAGGCCCCGTTTTGCGCGAAATCCAGGGCGCTCAAGCCCAGGTGGTTTTTCAGTCGGGGGTCAGCACCCTCTTCCAGCAACAATTTGGTGGCCATGGGGTTGCCGTAGTGCGCAGCCATCATCAAGGGTGTGGTGCCGTTGGGTGACGGGGCATCGATGAAAGCATGGTTTTCCAGCAAGAGGCGCATCATGGGGACGTGTGCTTTGGTGGCGGCATAGTGAAGCGGTGTCCAACCCGGCTTGTTCACATCCGCTTGGCGCTGGATCAGCACCTCGGCCACGGGCATCAAATTGTGAAAAGCAGCCAGCATCAAAGCCGTTTCATCGTCCGCGGTGCGCACGTCCACCCGTGTGCCGGGCCATTTGGCCAGAACCAAGGCGGCTTGGCTGGCGTTTTGACGGATCGCTGTCAGCAAGCCCGATTGGCCTTTGGGTCCAGGGGTGTTGGCGTCAAACCCGCGCTGGAGCAATCGTTCCAAGACGGGTGCATCATTGTTTTCTGCGGCCAGGAAAAAATCTTCATAAGAACCAGCTATTGCCGAATTTAAACAAGCAAAAACAATGATTTGGAAGATATATTTAAAGTGACGCATGATGTAGGCTTTTGCTGAATAAGCGCTCAAAATTATCACTGGTCGCCTGCGCCACGGCTTCAATGGACAGGCCTTTGATGTCGGCAATTTGCTGGGCCACCCAGGCCACCCAAGCGGGTTGGTTGGTTTTCCCACGGTGCGGTACCGGGGCCAGATAAGGGCTATCGGTTTCAATCAGCAAGCGATCCATCGGCATCCAGGCCACGATGTCACGCAAATTTTGGGCATTTTTAAAGGTCAAGATACCTGAAAAAGAGATGTCAAAACCCAAGTCCAGGGCGGCGCGAGCGACGGCTTCGGTTTCGGTGAAGCAATGAAAAACCCCGCCAGCACAGCCCTCGCCGCCCGTTTCCCCGCATTCGCGCAAGATGGCCAAGGTGTCGTCGCTGGCGCTGCGGGTGTGGATCACCAGGGGCAAACCAACCGTGCGCGCGGCTTGGATGTGCACCCGAAAGCGCTCGCGCTGCCAGGCCATGTCCGCATGGCTGCGGCCATTCAGGCGGAAATAGTCCAAGCCGGTTTCGCCAATGCCCACCACCTTGGGTTTGGCGGCCAATTCGAGCAAACCCGCCAAAGTGGGTTCAGCCACGCCTTCGTTGTCGGGGTGCACACCCACGGTGCACCAAAAATTGTCATAAGTGGTGGCCAAGCCATGGACCTCGGGAAAAGATTCCAAGGTGGTCGAAATGACCAGGGCGCGATCCACCTTGGCTTGGGCCATTTCAGCGCGGACCTCGTCCATGCGCGCAGCCAGCTCGGGGAAATTGATGTGGCAGTGGGAGTCGATGAACATGATGGCGCTTTCAGCGTGGGGGCTGCAAGGCCCCGCGCGCTTGGCTGACCAAGGCTTCGAGCATCAGACCGGCATTGAAAGGGTGCTCAGCCGTTTTGGCGCTGGCCATCAGGTCCTTGGACCATTGCGTCAGGGCCGCCAGGGTCGCGCCCATGGGCAAGGCTTGGGTGGGGAAAAATCGGGGTGCTGCGCCCACCGCGAGCAACAGACAGTCATGGCAAACTTTTTGCAAGACGGCCACCGCTTGGGGGGGCGCCCAGGCTTGGAGCGCTTGGGCGTCTCCCCGCGCCACGGCCTTGGGCAGGGCCAACCAAGTGCTGGCTTTGAGGCCCCCTTGGGCCAAAGCCCAGGCGTCCTCGGGTCGCCCTCCCGCCGCGTCCAACAGAACTTTCGCGTCCGCAGAGGGTACGCCTTGGGCGGATAACCATTCCAATGCGGGCGCCGCATCGGGCCAAGTCAGGTGATGGGTTTGGCAGCGGCTGCGCAGGGTGGGCAGCAACAAGTGCGCGGCTTCACTGACCAGCAAAAACCGGGTGTCACCTGGTGGCTCTTCCAGGGTTTTCAGGATGGTGTTGGCGGTGATGTGGTTCATCCGCTCGGCGGGGTAAATCAGCACCACTTTGTGGCGACCACCGGAGCGCGTGGTTTGGGTGAAGGCCACCATTTCGCGGGCGGCATCTACCCGTATTTCACGGCTGGGTTTGCGGTCCTTGTCGTCTATTTCTTTCTGGGCTTTCTCGTGCAGGGGCCAGCCTTTGTCCAACATTTGGGTCTCGGGCATCAGCAAGCGCAGGTCGGCGTGGGTGCGCAGATCAATATTGCGGCAACTGTCGCAATGCCCACAGGCACCCTCCTCGCTGCGCTGCAAACATAACCAAGCGCGAGCCAATTCCAAGGCCAGGGTGTATTGGCCCAATCCAGACGGGCCCGACAGCAACCAAGCGTGTCCGCGTTGATTCAGCAGGGTTTGCAAGGCAGGCGCCAACCAGGGGGCGGGCGCGGGGCGGGTGGGGGCGTCACTCATGGCGCGTTCATGGCCGGGGGCGTGGCCACCATGATGGACAACCAACCGCGGCGCACCAAGGCCTGGATCAGTTGCTGCCACACCTGGTGGCGGGATTGGGCGGCGTCAATGCGCACCATGCGCCCCGGTGCAGCCTCAGCACGGGCTTGGTAGCCGGCGTGCACCTGGGCAAAAAAGGCCAGGGGCTGGGATTCAAAACGGTCAGGCACACGCGCATCGGCAAGTCGTTCGGCGGCAATGGCCGGGTCCAGGGCAAACCACAGGGTCATGTCGGGTTGCAGCAAGTCGCCGCTGGCTTGGCCCTGAACCCATTGCTCCAATTGCGACAACATGGCCAGGTCAAAACCACGCCCATGGCCTTGGTAGGCAAAGGTCGCATCGGTAAAGCGGTCGCACAGCACCACATGGCCTTGGGCGAGAGCCGGCAAGATGACTTCTTGGATGTGGCTGCGCCGTGCGGCAAACATGAGCAAGGCCTCGGTCAAGGGGTCCATGGCGTCGTTCAACACCATCTGGCGCAGTTTTTCGGCCAAGGGCGTGCCGCCCGGTTCGCGGGTGAGGGTCACTTTGCGCCCCTGTTGGCGAAAGGCGTCGGCCAGGCCTTGGATGTGGGTGGACTTGCCCGCCCCATCCACCCCTTCAAAACTGATGAAAACGCCCTTGCTCATGAGTCGATTGTGCCTTGTCCCTGGGGTATTCAGGGCGTGGTGATGCCGGGTTGGCGCCGGCGTTGGTACCGGTCGACCGCGGCATTGTGGTCTTCCAAATTGGCACTGAACGCGCTGCTGCCGTCGCCCCGGGCCACAAAATAAAAGGCTTGGCTGCGCTCGGGTTGCACAGCGGCCAGCAAAGCGGCTTTGCCCGGCATGGAAATGGGTGTGGGGGGCAGGCCCTTGCGGGTATAGGTGTTCCAGGGGTGATCGGTTTGCAGGTCGCGGCGGCGCAAATTGCCGTCAAAGGCTTCGCCCATGCCATAAATCACCGTGGGATCGGTTTGCAGCGGCATGCCCACCCGCAAGCGGTTGTGAAACACGCTGGAAATCATGCGCCGGTCGCTGGCTTTGCCAGTTTCTTTTTCGACGATGCTGGCCAATATCAAGGCTTGCTCGGCGGTGGTCAGTTCATTGCGCTCGGCGCGGGCTAGCCAGGCGTTGGCCAGTTGGCGGTCCATGGCCTTCATGGCCCGGCTCAGGATGCGCACATCCGAGTCGCCCTTGCCATGGGCATAGGTGTCTGGAAAGAACCGCCCCTCAGGCGCCTGACCTGGGCGACCCAACAAAGCCATGACAGCTTCATCGGTTTGGCCACGGGTCTGGTGCTGCAAATGCTCCGATCGGTCCAAGGCAGCGCGAAACTGGCGGAATGTCCAACCCTCGACCAGCACCAGGGTTTGCAAGGACTCTTGCCCCCGGCTGATTTTTTGCAGCAAATCCCATGCGGAGTCACCGGCTTTGATTTCATAACTGCCGGCACGCAGCAGCCGCGACTGGCCGCTCAAGCGCATGAACCAATACAGCAGGCTGGGGTCGACCTCGACACCACTGTCCACACTGAGTTGGGCGATGCCGCGCACCGGCGTGCCAGGCTCAATGGTCAAATCCACCACGCTGCGGGCCAAGGGCAAGTCGCGCATGACCCATCCCGCCACGGTGGCCAGGCACAGCGACAACAAAAGCACGGTGATGAGCAGCCATCTGCCCCATGTATTGCGCAAGGCCTGGGCTTTCAAAGGAGAAGAGCCCGCGATGATAATTCAGCCCATGACCCATCTGAGCCCCCACCATCCCTTGCCACCGGCCCATTTCCACGGCGCTTGCGAGTTGCCCCATTTGGGCGTGATCGAAGTCAGTGGCAGCGATGCGGTTTCTTTTTTGCATAACCAACTCACCCACGACCTCGCCTTGCTACCGTCGGACGCCGTGCGATTTTGCGCCTTTTGCAACGCCAAAGGGCGCATGCAAGCCACTTTCGTGGCGAATGTCCATGCCCCCGACACCGTGTGGCTGGTCTGCCGCCGCGATGTGTTGGCCGCGGTGTGCAAGCGCCTGTCGATGTTTGTCTTGCGCGCCAAAGCCAGTTTGCGTGACGCCAGTGATGAGATGTCTTTGTGGGGTTTGGTGGGCGGCCCCCTGCCCTCGGCCTGGAAAAAACAGACCCTGATGGGCGGCACCGCCATGGGTTTGTATCCCGCTGCTGGACATGCCCGCGCATTGTGGGTGGCACCTGTGGGCCAAAGCCCGGTGAGCGATGCCCACCCCGCGGGTTTGAGCCTGGATGCGTGGATGTGGGGCGAGGTGATGGCCGGCGTGGCCGATGTGCAAGCCGCCACCGCTGAAGCCTTTGTGCCCCAAATGCTCAACCACGAGTCGGTCGATGGGGTGAGCTTCAAAAAAGGTTGCTACCCCGGCCAGGAAGTGGTGGCGCGCAGCCAGTTCAGGGGGGCCATCAAGCGCCGGGCTTTCCTTCTGTCGGGGCCGGCCATGCAAGCGGGCCAGGTGGTGTATTCATCGCATGACGCGGCGCAAGAATGCGGCATCCTTGCCCAAGCGGCTCAAAGTGGTGACGGCGGCGGCGTGGCCATCGCCTGCTTGCAAACCGCTGCCGTCGATGCCAGCACACTGCATTTGGGGCAAGCCGATGGGCCGCTGCTGCAACTCTTGCCCCTGCCCTACTCCCTGCGCGACGACATTTAAGCCCTGCCCCCAGCTTCAGAGCTTCAAGGCCATGGCCACATGGACAATGCCGGCCTCTGCAAACGGCTCGCCCTGGGCCACAAAGCCCAGGCCTTGGTAAAAACCTTCAGCGCTGCGCTGCGCGTTCAGCAAAACTTCGCGGTCGCCACGCGCTTTGGCCTGTGCCACCAAGGCCAGCAAGACCTGGCGGCCCAAACCGGTTTCGCGCAAACGGCGCAACACTGCCATGCGCCCAATCTTGGCCACCCCGTTTTCGCTCGGTAATAGGCGCCCCGTGGCCACGGCCACCCCCAGGTGGTTGCAGAGCACCGCATGAACGCATTGGGCATCAGCGGGGTCCCATTCCAGCGCGGGGTCAATGCCTTGCTCATGGACAAAAACGGCCTGTCGCAAGGGGCTGGCCAGGGGCTCGAGCTGGGCCCAGTCACCGCATTGCAAGCGCGTGATCGGTTCGCCGCGCTCATAGGCCTCCAAACAGTGCCGCAAGGGGTCGGGCACCGGCAATGAGGTGTGGGTTTGGGGGTTGGCAAACACATAAATCATCTCGCCTTGGACCAACCACTGCCCACCCAAAAACACCCCGGCCTCAAACACCATGGACGATCGCCCCACCCGTGCACAGCGCAAGCCGATGTCCAGCGCGTCGTCGTAGCGCGCCGAGGCATGAAATTCGACGCTGGTTTTTTTCAGAAAAATATCCCCGTTGAGCGCGCGCATCGTGTCTTCATAGGGCAAGGCCAAATGGCGCCAATAGTCGCCAATGGCGGTGTCCATGTACATGGCGTAATGGGCGTTGAACACAATTTGCTGCATGTCCACCTCTGACCAGCGCACGCGCAGGCGGTGAACAAATCGAAAGTCATCTTTTTTCATGCGCGTTTTCCAGGGGCAAGACCCCGGCGATTGGGGAAAGTCGGCAGTTTATGACAAGCACCATTGGCTATAGTGGCTGACCACCGCGCCCTTGGCATCTGGTCAACACAGCCCACACCACCACCCTTTCACCCACCATGTCCCAAATCATCTACCTCACCAACATCCAAATTGCCTATGGCGCCTTGCAACAACTCAAAGCCGAGTGTGACAAAGCCCACATCCGCAAGCCCCTGATCGTCACCGATGCCGGTGTCAAAGCCGCAGGCTTGCTCGACATGGCCCTGGAGGTCTTGGGCCCCGACACCGTGGTGTTTGACCAAACCCCGTCCAACCCGACCGAAGCGGCGGTGCGCGCCGCCGCAGCGCTTTATCAACAAAACGCTTGTGATGGCTTGGTGGCTTTTGGCGGTGGATCGGCCATCGACTGCGCCAAAGGCGTGGCCATTGCCGCCACCCACCCCGGGTCCTTGAAAGATTACGCCACCATCGAAGGCGGATCGCCGCGCATCAGCGAACGCGTCGCCCCTTTGATCGCGGTGCCGACCACGGCTGGCACCGGCAGTGAAGTGGCCCGCGGCGCGATCGTGATCGTGGACGATGGTCGCAAACTCGGCTTTCACAGCTGGCACCTGATGCCCAAAGCGGCCTTGCTCGACCCCACCCTCACCTTGGGCCTGCCCCCGGGTTTGACCGCCGCCACTGGCATGGACGCCATCGCCCACTGCATGGAAACCTTCATGGCCGCCCCTTTCAACCCGCCGGCCGACGGCATTGCGCTCGACGGCTTGACGCGCGGATGGGCCCACATTGAGCGCGCCACCCAAAACGGCCAAGACCGGGATGCACGTCTGAACATGATGAGCGCCTCGATGCAAGGGGCCATGGCCTTCCAAAAAGGCCTGGGGTGTGTGCACAGCCTGAGCCACAGCCTCGGGGGCGTGAACCCGCGCTTGCACCACGGCACCTTGAACGCCATGTTTTTACCGGCGGTGGTGCGCTTCAATGCGGCTGCCCCATCGGTGCAGCAAGAGCGCCGCATGGAGCGCATGGCCTATGCCATGGGCTTGGGCGCCATCACCGGTGCAGCGCCAGCCGCCGAGGCCGTGGCCCAGGCCATCACCGCCATGAACGCGCGTTTGGGGCTGCCCACAGGCTTGGCCGCCATGGGCGTGGAGCGGGCTTGGTTTGACAAAATCATCGAAGGGGCGATGGCCGACCATTGCCACAAAACCAACCCCCGCTTGGCCAGTGCCCAAGACTACCGCGAGATGCTCGAAGCCGCGATGTGATTCAGGCGAGGGCTTGCACCCGAGCCGGATCGGGTGATTCGCACCAGCGGGCAAACTCTTCGGCCAATTGCTCACTGGCGCTCACCGCTTGGGTCCACACCTTCACCCGCCCTGGCAAGTCTGTGGCATAGGTGTTGAAGTCGCTGCGGTCGGGCAGCTTGCCATTGGGCAAGGTTTTGACCCATTCGGGATTGGGGGCCAACACGATGGTGTGGTCTAAAAATGGCGTGGCTTTGTGCCGCCATTTGAGGGATTTGTCCAACCAGCCGGGCACCACCGCTGATTGAAAGTGCGGGTACAGCACCAAGCCTTGGTAGGCCAAGTGCAAGTGGTAGTCGGTGATGCCGCCGTCCCAATACGCACCGGTGGGTGCACCGGGAATGTCGTGTACGGCTTGCAGCACAAACGGAATGGAGCAGCTGGCTTGCACTGCGGACAAGAAGTTGTGTTCGGTCAAGGAGACCTGTTGGGTGGGATAGTCGTCAACCGCAAACGGCAGCCCGCCCCGGCTGGAAAACACCACCCGTTCCAACCAGGCTCCCATGGCCTTGCGGTGCCAAGCATTGCTCAGAAAGGCCCCGGCATAACCCAAGGGCGTGCCCAAGGGGTGCTCGCGGTGCAGGATGTGTTTGCCCCGCGAGGTCACCACATGCAGCCGAAAACGCGGGTGATTCAGCACCTCGCCCATGCGCGTGCCATAAAAGGATTGCAAACTTTGCCCAAAGGCATCGCTCACCTGTTGGGCGCTGGGGCGCTTTTGTCCAGGCGGGGCTGCATAGTGCTGGTGGATGTAATCGTGTTCCAGCCGCTCAAAGGCTTGCACGGGCTGGTTCAAACAGGCGGTGGCCATGCGCCAGGCCCCAATCGACGCCCCCACCAAATCTATGGCTTGATGGCTTTGGGGCAGCCACTGGCCCCACAAAAACCGATCGATGGGCCCCAAGATCAAACCCTTGGGGCCGCCCGCCGCACCCGGGATGACGGCGATGTGCGAAGGTGCCAAGCCCTGTGCTTTGATGTGGGCCAGCGCGCGGGGGCCAGCAAAAATATCCAGGGCTTTCAAAACGCAGCTGGCGGGTTTATTTCTTCAAACCTTGCAGCTTGGCAAAGGCCGAAGCCATGGCCGAGCCAGCGGGGGGCGGCGCTGGTGGCTTGTACCCGCCACCCGTGCGTGGGCGCTGGTCGCGGCCCGCGTGCTCAAAGCGATTCTCATGGGGGCCGTCTTTGCGCGCGGGGACTGCTTCGAGCTTCATGCTCAGGCTGATGCGCTTGCGCGCCACGTCCACTTCCAACACCTTGACTTTGATGATCTCACCGGTTTTGACCACTTCGCGCGCATCGGTGATGAACTTGTGGCTCAACTGGCTGACGTGGATCAAACCGTCTTGGTGCACCCCAAGGTCGACAAAGGCCCCAAATGCGGCCACGTTGCTGACGGTGCCCTCCAGCACCATGCCCACTTTCAAGTCTTTGAGGTCTTCCACGCCCTCTTGGAGTTGGGCCACCTTGAAATCGGGTCGGGGGTCGCGGCCGGGTTTTTCCAGCTCGACCAAAATGTCTTTGATAGTGATGACGCCCACGGTGTCATTGGCGAACAGCTCGGGCTTCAGGGTTTTGAGCATGTCGGCGCGGCCCATCAATTCGGCGATGGGTTTGCCTGTTTGGGCCATGATGCGCTCCACCACTGGGTAGGTTTCGGGGTGTACCGATGTCATGTCCAGTGGGTTGTCGCCGCCACGGATGCGCAAAAAACCCGCGCTTTGCTCGAAGGTTTTGGCACCCAAACCACTCACTTTGAGCAATTGCTGGCGGTTGGCAAAGGCCCCATTGGCTTCGCGCCAACGCACCACCGCTTTGGCCGTGGTGGGGCTCAAACCAGACACGCGGGTGAGCAGCGGCACGCTGGCGGTGTTCAAGTCCACGCCAACGGCGTTGACGCAGTCCTCGACCACGCTGTCCAAGCTGCGCGCCAGTTCGGTTTGGTTCACATCGTGTTGATACTGGCCCACGCCAATGGACTTGGGATCGATCTTGACCAGTTCAGCCAGCGGGTCTTGCACGCGCCGGGCAATGCTGGCCGCACCGCGCAGGCTGACATCCACATCGGGCATTTCGGCGCTGGCGTATTCGCTGGCGCTGTAAACAGAGGCACCGGCTTCACTGACCACCACCTTGGCCATGGGCTTGGCCGCGTCGTGTTTGGCCATGCGCTTGATGAGTTCGCCAGCCAGTTTGTCGGTTTCGCGGCTGGCCGTGCCGTTGCCAATGGCGATCAGGTTCACGCCGTGCTTCTCACACAGCTTGGCCAAAGCATAGAGCGACCCATCCCAATCTTTGCGCGGCTCATGGGGGTAAACGGTGGCGGTTTCCACCAGCTTGCCGGTGGCGTCGACCACCGCCACTTTGACGCCGGTGCGAATGCCCGGGTCCAGGCCCATCACTACCCGTGGTCCTGCGGGTGCGGCCAGCAACAAATCACGCAGGTTGTCGGCAAACACCTTGATCGCCACCTTTTCCGATTGCTCGCGCAAGCGGGTGAACAAGTCGCGTTCGATGGACATGCTGAGCTTGACGCGCCAGGTCCAGGCCACACACTTGCGCAGCAAGTCGTCAGCTGCCCGCCCCGAATGGCTCCAGCCGAGCAACCCGGCCAGTTTGCCTTCGGCCAAGCTGGGTTGACCAGGATCCGGTTCAAGCGGTTGCAACAACTTGGCATCGAGGATTTCCAGGCCCCGGCCCCGAAACACCGCCAATGCGCGGTGCGAGGGCACGCGGTTGATGGGCTCGTCATATTCAAAATAGTCGCGGAACTTGGCCACATCGGGGTTTTGCTCGTCTTTGCCTGCCGCCAATTGGCTGCGCAGCAAGCCCTCGTCCCACAACCATTCGCGCATGGTTTGCACCAATGCGGGGTTTTCCGCCCAGCGTTCGCTCAGCAAGTCTCGCACGCCATCGAGCACCGCTGCCACGCTGGAAAAGTCGGTGCCCTCAGGCGTGCCTGCGGGTCGCACATGGGCATGGGCTTGAACCGCCGGATCCAGTTGGGGGTCGGCCCATAAAGCATCGGCCAAGGGCTCGAGACCGGCCTCACGCGCCATTTGGCCTTTGGTGCGGCGCTTGAGTTTGTAGGGCAGGTACAGGTCTTCGAGCGCTTGCTTGGTGAGGGCCATTTCAATGGCCGCATCCAATGCGGGGGTGAGTTTGCCTTGCTCGGCAATGGCTTTGCGCACCACATCGCGCCGTTGCGCCAACTCGCGCAGGTAGTCCAGGCGCTGGGCCAGTTCGCGCAACTGGATGTCGTCCAAACCACCGGTGACCTCTTTGCGGTAGCGGGCGATGAAGGGGACAGTCGCGCCTTCATCGAGCAGCGCCACCGCCGCGCTGATTTGCTCTGGCCGGGCCTGGATATCGGCGGCCAATTGGTTCAAAATTTGTTTCATCGTCCCTGTCACACGCGCAAAGCGGCGAAGTGTGCCACACCGCTGGGGGCCCGGCTTCAGCCTTGCAAGGCTTGCCGCAGTTGGGTGCCGATGTCTGGGCGTTCGGCAAACGGATCGGGTGGGTTGTCGCCGTTCAAAATGGCGTCTACCCGCAAGCGCACATTGCCCAGGGCCTTGGGGTGGCTGTAGATATAGAAGCGGTCAGCGGCCACCGCGTCAAAGACCATTTGCGCCACATCCTCGGCGCTGACCTTGCCGCTGCCCACGGCTTTTTCACTCATGGCTTGGCCAATGCGCTGGCTGGCGGTCATGGCCTCGGCGGGCAAATGCGTGGGCCGATTGCGCTGGCTCAGGCTGATGCCGGTGGGCACAAAATACGGGCACAGCACGCTGGCACTGATCTGGGTGGTGACCAATTGCAAGTCTTGGTACAAGGTTTCGGTCAGGGCCACCACCGCGTGTTTGCTGACGTTGTAAATGCCCATGTTGGGCGGGGTGAGCAAACCGGCCATGCTCGCGGTGTTGACCAGGTGACCGCGCCAACTCGGGTCGGCCTTGGCGGCTTGCAACATCATGGGGGTGAACAAACGCACGCCATGCACCACGCCTTTGAGGTTGACGCCCAGCACCCAATCCCAATCGGCCTCGGTGTTCTCCCACACCAATCCACCGGCGGCCACACCAGCGTTGTTGAACACCAAATGCGGTGCACCCCATTGGGCTCCCACATCGTTGGCCAGGGCTTGCATTTGCCCGCCATCGGCCACATCCACGCGGCGTGCCATCACCGGGGTACCAGTGGTCTGCAGTTCAGCGCAAACGGCGTCGAGGGCGTCTTTTTGCACATCCACCAAGGCCAGTTTCATCCCCAGTTTCGCGCCCAGGCGGGCCATGGCCAAGCCAAAACCAGAACCAGCGCCGGTGATGACGGCGGTTTTTCCCGCAAAGTCTTTGATCATGTGCCGGCCCGTTTCAACACAAAGCCAATGCGGGGGAAGTGCACATGCACCGTGCCCGCCCGTGGGTCGGTGCGGCGAATGGTGTAGCGGGTGCGGGTGGCGGCCACCAATTGCCCCGCACTGGGTTCGGTGCCAAAAGATTCAGCGTGGATCACCACGTCGCTGCCCAATGGGATGCCGTGTTCATCTTGGAAATGTTGGCCCGGGTCCTGAGCGGCGGGCTTGGCCGAACGGGCCACAGCGATGGCGTCCGATGCGGTCATGGCCGTGTGGTCGCCGTGGCCGATGGCCAGCATGCGCGCCACCCAATCTTGCACATGGGGCGTGGACTTCAAAATGTCGGCGGCCACAGGCACCTGTTGGGTGGTGAACCACAGGGGATGAACCGCCGAAAAATCGGCCAAGCAGGCTTGCCCACCGAACAAAAAGGGCTGGCCTTCCAGCATTTGCGAGAGACGGCGCAAATGGCTTTTGTACATGGCGGCGGCATCAGGGGCAGGCATGCGGGGCGCCCCACCCCGCATGGCGGTGCGATCAGCCACAAAGGCCTGGACATGTGCAGGGTCCTGGTTGGCGAAAAAACTTTTGGCGGCTTCTGGGTTGAAGTTGTAGGCCATGGCCACCGGAAACAACAGGCTGTCAGCCCATTGGGCGACGATGCGCACCACGCCTTTTTGCGCCGGCGGGTACAGGCTGGGGTTGGGGGCGAGTTGCTCGAGCACATCGCCAATCAAAGCTGTGTCGCAATAAATGTCCGAGCCGATTTGCAGAAATGGCGTGCGCCGGTGCCCACCGGTCAATGCCACCACGTCGGGCTTGGGCATCATGTTGGGAATGAACACGCTGTGCCAGGGCAGCTTCTTGAAGCCCAAGATCAACCGGATTTTTTCGGCAAAGGGTGACAGCGGGTAATGGTGCAGGATCAATTCAGGCATGTGGCGGTGCTTTCAGCGTGGATCGAAAGGTGGGGGGCGATGGGTGCAAAGCGCATCGCCACGGGGGTTAAACCAGCTTGACCAATTGTTTGCCAAAGTTTTGACCTTTGAGCAAACCCAAAAACGCCTGGGGTGCGCTGTCCAAACCCATGGAAACGGTTTCACGTGGCCGGAATTTCCCGCTGCCCACCAATGCACCCAACTCCTGGAGGGCGATGGGCCAATCGGCGGGATGCTCACTGACGATGAAGCCTTGCACCTTGAGTCGGCTCACCAAAATGAGTGAGGGGTTGACCATGGGGATGGGGTTGCCATCGTAGCCAGCGATCATGCCGCACACCGCGATGCGGCCAAAGGCATTCATGCGCAGCATGACGGCGTCCAATACCTTGCCGCCGGCATTTTCAAAATGGCCATCGATGCCATCCGGACAAGCCACCTTCAGGGCCTTGGACAGTGAGATGTAGTCTGGATGTTGTTTGTAATCGATGCAGGCATCAAAACCGAGTTCTTGGGTGACGTAGTTGCATTTGTCCGCACCACCGGCGATGCCCACCACGCGGCAACCCCGGGCTTTGGCCAATGCGCCAAAGGCACTGCCCACCGCGCCGCTGGCCGCGCTGACTGTCACCGTTTGCCCGGCTTGGGGCTCGATGATGCGCACCAAGCCGTGCCAGGCGGTGACCCCTGGCATACCCACGGCGCCCAGGTAATGGCTGAGGGGCACATGCGTGGTGTCCACCTTGCGCAGCAAGCCAAGCTCGTTCGCGTCGACCACGCTGAAGTCTTGCCAGCCGCCCATACCCACCACGCGGTCGCCGGGGGCAAACTTGGCGTGGCGGCTGTCCACCACCTCGCCCACGGTGCCGCCAATCATCACGCTGTGGAGGGCTTGGGGGGCTGCGTAGCTTTTGCCATCGTTCATGCGGCCACGCATATACGGGTCCAGGCTGAGGTAATGGTGGCGCACCAGCACCTGGCCTTCGAGCAGGCTGGGGATGGGGGCGCTGACCAATGCAAAGTTGTCGGTGCTGGCCTCGCCGCTGGGGCGTTGAACCAATTGCCATTGGTGGTTGATGGTCATGGGAGTCTCCTGTGGTCAGTCGGTGGCGATGGGCGTGTGGCCCTCGTCGGGGGGCTTGCGCGCCACATAGCGAAAGGTGCCAGTGGCGTGGGCACAGCGCTCGCGCGATGCGTCAAAAATGGTGGCTTCCACAAAGGCCAGCCGTTGGGTGCGGTGCAAAAGTCGGCCCTGTGCCCACAAGTTCCCGCGCACGGCTTGCATGAAGCTGGTTTTCATTTCAATGGTGAGCACGCCTTTGTCGGGGTCCACACTGCGGGCCGCGCTGGCCATGGCCACGTCCAATACGGTCATCAAGGTGCCGCCGTGGATCACCGCAAAAGAGTTGTCGTGTTCGGCCTTGTAAGGCAAAAACAAATCAGATTCCCCATTTTCAAAGCGCTGCAACTGCAGGCCCAACATGGCCACAAACGGAATGTGGACGCCAAATCCCCCGTCCGAGGGCTGGATGGTTGAAGCCATGCCTTCAACCGCCGGTGATGATGCTCACACCACCATCGACCGCCATCCACTGGCCCGTGATGTGTTTGCCCGCATCAGAGGCCAGCAAAACGCACAGACCTTTGAGGTCTTCGTCGTCGCCCAAGCGGTTCAAGGGGGCGTGCGCCGCCAAGCTGTCACCCATTTTGGCCAGGGTGGCGGCCGTCAGTTTGCTGGGGAAAAACCCGGGGCAAATGGCGTTCACGCGGATGTTGTGGGCGCCCCATTCGGCGGCCAAGGCGCGGGTGAAATTGATCACCGCGCCTTTGGAGGTGTTGTAAGCGATCATGTTCATGCCCTTGGGGTTGCCGCCCAGGCCGGCGATCGAGGCGATGTTGATGATGCTGCCTTGGCGACGGCCAATCATGTCGTGTTTGCCGATGTATTGGCTGAGCAAAAAATAGCCCCGCACGTTGAGGTTCATCACCTTGTCCCAGGCTTCCAAGGGGTGGTCCTCGGCAGGTGCGCCCCAACTGGCGCCAGCGTTGTTGACCAAAATGTCCACATGGCCCATTTGCTTCACGGCCTCGGCACCCAAGCGGTGGATGTCGTCTTCCTTGGCGCAATCGGCCGCCAGGGCGATGGCGTTCAAACCGGCGGCTTTGAGCTCGGCCACGGCCTCGTCCAAATCGGCCTGCTTGCGCGAAGTCAACATCAAGCGCGCACCAGCCTCGCCCAAGGCATGGGCCAATTGCAAACCCAATCCCCGTGAACCCCCAGTCACCAAGGCGGTTTTGCCATGCAAATCAAAAAGTTGGGTGACGGTGCGTGTCATGTGGGGTTCTCCGAAGAAATGTCATGCTGGCGTTCCCAGCGGTGTGCCATTGTGCCGTGGCCTAAAACGCCGTTTCGGGCATGTCGGCACAGGTGGTGTCGCGTTGGCGCACCACTTCAAGCCATGCGCCGATTTTGGGCAATTCGTACTGAAAGAAAAACTGGCAAGCGCTGCGCCGCCCGAGGTTGGCATCGCCCTCGCCTTGCGACGCCAACGCCACTTGCAACCAGGTCCACGCCAGAACGGTGTGGCCAAAGGCTTGCATATAAGGAACGGCATTGGCCAGTGCCACCGCAGGTTCGCCACCTGCCCAAGCAGCTTGGGTGGCTTGCACCACGTCGGTCCATGCTTGTTGCAGGGCTTTGGCATGGGTTTGCAGGGGGATCGCTTCGCTTCGCTCGCGATGAATGTTGGGGTGCTCGCGATGACCGTCGGATGCCTCAGCATGAACACTGGGTGGTTCCCAATGGCTGCCGTCAATGGCTTGCTGGATGGTGGCGTGGATATGCTGTCCCAGCAGCTTCAAACCACGACCGTCTTCCAGCAGCACTTTGCGCCCCAGCAAGTCCATGGCTTGGATGCCGTGGGTGCCTTCGTGGATCATGTTCAGGCGCTGGTCGCGCCAATATTGCTCAACGGGAAAGTCCCGCGTATAGCCATAGCCACCGTGGATTTGGATGGCCAAGCTGTTGCCCTCCAAACACCACTCGCTGGGCCAGCTTTTCACAATGGGTGTCAGCACCTCGAGCAGCCATTGGGCATCGCTGCGTTGCGCCTCGTCGCCAGTGTGCAACTCGTCCACCAAACGGGCGCAGTACAGGCCCAGCGCCAAAGCACCCTCGCCATAGGCTTTTTGCGCCAACAACATGCGTTTGATGTCGGCGTGTTCTATCAAGCGCACCGGTGGTTGCGACGGGTCTTTGCCTGCGGGCCCCACAGCTCGGCCTTGGGTGCGGGTTTGGGCATAGTCCAGCGAGGCGTAATAACCTGCCAACCCCAACATGGTCGCAGCCAGACCGACCCCAATGCGGGCCTCGTTCATCATGTGGAACATGCATTGCAAGCCCTTGCCTGCTTCACCCACCAAATAGCCAATGGCTCCTGCATGGCCGCGCACTGGGTATTTGCCTTCGCCAAAATTCAGCAAGGTGTTGACCGTGCCGCGCCAGCCCAGTTTGTGGTTCAGACCGGCCAACGCCACATCGTTGCGTTCACCGGTCAACTGCCCTTGGGTGTCCACCAATTTTTTCGGCACGATGAAAAGCGAAATGCCTTTGGTGCCCGCAATGGTTTTGCCATCCGGGCCAGGAATTTTGGCCAACACCAAGTGGACAATGTTTTCGGTCAACTCGTGGTCGCCGGTGGAAATCCACATCTTGCTGCCTTTGAGGCGATAGCGTGGCCCCAATGGGTCGTGGGCGTGGTCGTCGCCGTCAGGCATGGCGCGGGTGGCAACGTCTGACAAAGACGACCCTGCTTGGGGTTCGCTCAAGCACATGGTGCCAGCAAAGCGGCCATTGAACTCGTTCAGCGCAAACACCTGTTTTTGCAGAGCCGTGCCATGTTTCATCAGCAAATTGGCATTGCCCACCGTCAGCATGGTGACCCCAATGCTGACCGAGGCGCAAGCAAAAAACGCATTGGCCGCCGCTTCCACGGTATAGGGCAATTGCATGCCACCGATGTCATGGTCTTGCGCAGCGCTCAACATGCCGCTTTGCACATAGGCGTCGAGCGCATCTTGGGTGCAGGCAGGCAATATGACTATCTCGCCATCGAACGCTGGTTCTTGGATGTCCACCGTGCGGTTGAACGGCGCGTATTTCTCGCGAGCAATGCGCTCGCAGGTGTCCAAGACTGCGTCAAAGGTTTCGCGCGAATGGTCGGCAAATCGATCGCGTTGCGTCAAGCCTGGTGTGGCCAGCCAGTCATAAAGGAAAAAATCAATGGTGTCTCTGAGGGCCATGGCTTGACTTTAAAAGATCAAACCCGCCGCAAAGGACGGGTTGGGTCGGTTCTGTCCAGTGTGCGACTTAAAGCACTTCAAAGATACCTGCCGCACCCATGCCGCCGCCAATGCACATGGTCACGCAGACCCGCTTGGCACCCCGGCGCTTGCCCTCGATCAAGGCGTGGCCGGTCAGGCGTTGGCCGCTGACGCCATAGGGGTGGCCCACGGCAATCGCGCCGCCGTTGACGTTCAGCAACTCAGGCGGAATGCCCAGCTTGTCGCGGCAGTACAGCACCTGCACTGCAAAGGCTTCGTTCAATTCCCACAAATCGATGTCTTGGATGCTCAGGCCCAAACGCTTCAACACCTTC
>Ga0209358_10001625_pt1 | contig 17661 bp, 27 predicted proteins | sample LauGreFa1BDMLBSN_2_FD_187574 | JGI IMG/M metagenome (GOLD analysis project Ga0209358, IMG submission 187574) | Freshwater lake microbial communities from Lake Michigan, USA - Fa13.BD.MLB.SN (SPAdes) (version 2) | ecosystem: Environmental > Aquatic > Freshwater > Lake | place: Lake Michigan, USA... | reverse complement strand
ATGTGTGCTCGGGCAAATACCCAACCAAGTTCTCTATGGGTGCAGACAACAACAACTCCTCAATGGCAGTCACGTCCCCCGCTTCAATGTCTTTTTTGATTTGCTCAATCACCAAACTAACCACAACGTACAAGTCAATCATGATTTCTCTCCTTTCATACTGTATGAAACTTCTCTCACACGCAACAACCAAGTGCGTCTACCCACACCCAGTATGTACCCTGCATGTCTCTCTGCTTGTGCTTTGCTATTGGCAGTAATCACCAGCACCGCACCATTACACGTGTTTGTGCATTCGTATAAGTTCATTTGTTCTTTCCTTGTGTGTGTCTCAAGTCAAATTCGTAAACCATATCCTGTTGAAGTTTGTACATCCACTCGTCTCCATACAATTCTTGAAGCGCCATACCAACAGACCAGCGCACATCGTTGGGGTCTTGCATGTGATTCATGGCTTCCGTGAAAACTTTGTTTAAGTTGATAAACACGTTCATTTGCTCTCTCCTTTAAGTTCTGAATTCGTACACGATGCCCACATCTGCGGCATCCACAGGGAAACGCTTGGCTTTCTTGATGCAGTTGGCGATGCGTTCGCGGTAGTCGGGATGGTCTCCACGGCTAAACTCGTCCACGTCATCTGCAAGGATGCGTTCGCACTCGGCGTCACTATGTGCAACAACAAGTTGTACACCGCCGTACTCAGATGATGGGAACGGCATCCAGTAGCCCACGATGTAAAGGTTTGGGATTGAGGTTGGGATTGAATTTGAGTCTTTCATACTGTATGAATCCTTTGAACGATGGCGAAACTGCCACCGCATAGGGCATGGTTACCCATGCCCTACACGCTATAGTCTCTTGTGCTGTATTGTTACTACAGCACCGTCGTAGTTACTTGTAGTACTGGTCGTGCTTCGCTTTTATTGCTTACTAACTGCGATAGTGTTTGTCATCGCCGCATATCCCTGCTCACGCAGGTTCGGGTCTCTAGTGGTTGTTGGTGATGCGTTCGGCTTGGGTTCTAAGGCTTGCCGCCCTGTATGGATAGTGAACCCTTGCTCTCGCATACATACTCCACATTAGGGGTTTAGGACTTTCGCCCACAGCATTCATACAGTATGAAAGCCAGCCCCACACATTTAGGCAGTATCTATTTTGGTTTACGCTTTGCATATGCTATCGGTCGTGTTCGGTGCCACATTGACGCACACTACTGACCTACACCACATATACCCTGGACTGACTACCAGACGCCTATTCGCACTAGGAAGATATCAAAATGTGTAATGTGTCGTGGGCTTCGCAATCCATCCTACACGCTACACATATTCCAACTGTGTGCTTCTCGTATTACATTAGTTCCGAGCGGCGGTTTGATTCACATGACAAGATGTTGTCATGCGTGTCTCATAAGTTTTTAAAGAGCCTAGGGGCTTGGACGATGCCAGCTTTCATACTGTATGAAAGTTGCCCCTGTCATTGAAACGTATTTGTTCCGAATGAGCCTCTATTGTAACAGCTTTACATGGTCTTGTCAAGTCAAAATAAGGCAGTATGAAGGGGTTTCATACGGTATGAAAGAGTGCTGGGAAGTGCAATGTCTATTTTATTCAGCAATATTCTAGGGGTAGGAATAAAAGAAAGTTCAATGATATCAACGTGTTAGGAGGGGAGGAGGGTATATTATTCCTTTATTCTTTGATTTTTGAGATTTGAGCCAGAGAAAGCAAGGGAGAGAGAAAATATAGATTTTCACAACACACAGCCAACAAGTTTTTTCTATGATTGAAGATATGCAGAAATGAAAAGGGGGTGTATATATATTTTTATAAGAATATAAGAATAATAGGAGGATAATCCTTCGCAAGTGCTTGATTTCAAAGGAGATTGTTTTATTCCGGTGCATAGAATATTGCAGAATAAAATAGATAATGCTCTTGCTTATTACAGCGTTACGTATTCTGCACAAAAATTAAGCAGGTCGGTGCGGCCAGCGGCGAGGGAACACGTATCAGAAGTGTAATCAACTTTCATACTGTATGAAAGTTAGCGTAACATAGTAGGGTATGTAGCGTGTGTAGCGTAAGTTAATGTATGGCGTAGTAATCTGTTAAGCATCCACGGCCAGCGACGAGGGAACACGTATCACATGGCAAGCGTTTATTTGTATGTTGTAAATAAGGCATGAGCTCGTCGTCGAAATGAAACTACAACACACCACAAGATGTGGCAAGGCGTCCAGCGTAGGACTGGATGGCAGGCGTGAAACAGGTATCGGGTACAGGTATCAAAAATTTTGGGCAAAAAAAAGCCCCGCCGAAGCGGGGCTTAGAGCTTTCATACTGTATGAAAGTTACTTGATTTCGTAGCCTTCCATTTTCAGGAAACTAACGAAAAGGTCGTAAATCGAACCTTCATCATTCTGAAATCTTGTCTCAATTTCTTGGCACAAAACCTCGAATGATTTTCCTTCTTCATGGTTGAAGGCTTTGATAAAGAGGTCAGTGAATACCGCCTTACCTTTGCCTTTGCCACCTTTGCCACCTTTGGATTTTTCCCTAGAGGAATTCCAATCAGTGACTTCTTTGCCCGATGCAACCGCCGCCTTGAAGGTGCCAAGGTAAACACGTTGTGCCGTGCTAGCCTTAATACCCCCAGCAACGCATCCGTCAATGAAGCCCGTTGCAACAGCGCATCCCGTGCCATCTTTCCGGTACATACCCACCTTGACCTTGTTGTGGTGCAAGGCTTTGATGTTGCCGTTGATTTCACGTTTGAGAATCTCAGCCTTGTTTTCAACAAGGTTCAATTCAGCGAGGGTGACGCCGACTTGGGTTGCGAGAGCGACATTGTCGAGCGAGAGGGTTTTTGATGTGTTGTTCACAATCAGTCCTTTAAGTATCGGCGAGAACGGAATGTTCTCTCAACCGATGACTCTATTGTGGCACAAGTAGCTACAGAATGCACGAGATAGCTATTGCCTGACAGTTTTGTGTTTCATACAGTATGAAAGCTAGATGACCCCACCACCCAGATTTTGAACTTGGTTCCATCGCGGCCTGTACTACTCAAATTTGCTCGTTACATCATCAATTTTTAAAACACCCCCCTGTATCTCCTCACGCCTAACTCAATCACACTACAACATCTTGAGAGATGGGGGGGAGGGGGTCTTTCGTAGGTTTTGTAGGTACCCCCCTACCCCGTTTTTAAAACACCCCTCGGCTTGGAGTCCCAACCTCCTGTTGCATACACTATATATGTATGCTACATTTCGGCAACTTTGGAGTGCCCTTTTCCTCCCATGATTCTTGTAACACCAGAACTCGATGTGCCGCCACCGTTCAAAATGACGGATGAGGACTTATTGGATTTGCGTGAGCGTGCTCAACGTGCGTTCAACACCGTAGAGTTCTTGCAAGAAAACGGCTTGGATGATGCAGCCTGCATCCCAACAGAAGAAGACAAGAAGGAAGCACGTGCTGTTTTCATGGACAGCCCGGCCACACCCCCCACTAATATAAATACGCCGGGTAAAGCCCTGATGCTACGGGCGTTGCTCAACGAGTACGACTTTGACGTTGTGCGTAATGCACAGCAGTTGCGTTCATATATAAAACTGAAGTTGCTGGAGAAGTCGGACTGCGGCAATGATAAGGTGGAGTTGAAGGCGCTTGAGATGCTGGGCAAGCTGTCGGATGTAGGTGCCTTTGTAGAACGTGTTGAGATAAACGTAACACACCGCACAACAGAAGAACTTGAAAATGAGCTTGCCACAAAACTTTCTGCATACATGAGTGACATCATTGATGTGGACAGCCGTGAGATTCCCGTAGAGTATGACCCGTTGCCACAAGCCCCGGCAGTAGATGTTATCGATATTGATGAAGAACTAGGGTTGGTTGGCGGGGAGCTTGAGACAAATGAGTAACGCCAGCGAGATGTTCAAAAACCCGGAAGTGATCGACCGGGTGCAGCAGCTTACCCCTGCACAACTCCAAGCAGTCATAAAACGGTTCCCCAAAGATGAGCAGGCCACGATCACAGAGATTCTGGAGGAACTGCGTACCCGTAAGATTCGCGCAAAAGCTGCCGATGACTATATGGAGTTTGTCCATGCGGTGTGGCCGGGGTTCATTCATGGTCGGCATCACGAGAGAATGGCCCGCGCCTTTGAAGAAGTGGCCCGTGGGGACGTGAAACGGCTTATCATCAACATGCCACCCCGGCATACCAAGTCAGAATTTGCCTCATACCTGCTCCCAGCTTGGTTTTTGGGCAAATTTCCACACAAAAAAGTGATTCAGACCAGCCACACGGCAGAATTGGCCACGGGATTTGGTCGAAAGGTGCGAAATTTAGTGGATTCGGACGCTTATAGGCGGATTTTTCCTCAAATTGAGCTTCAAACGGACTCAAAAGCGGCTGGTAGGTGGAACACCAACTTTGGCGGGGACTATTTTGCCATCGGTGTGGGCGGCGCGGTGACTGGTAAGGGCGCTGACGTGCTCATTATTGATGACCCGCACTCAGAACAAGAGGCTGCGATTGGTGCGTACAACCCAGAGGTGTACGACAAGGTGTATGAGTGGTACACGTCAGGTCCGCGTCAGCGTTTGCAGCCGGGCGGGGCAATTGTTATCGTTATGACAAGGTGGTCATTGCGGGATTTGACCGCTCAAGTGCTCAAAAGTGCAGCCCAAAGGGGTGGCGAAGAGTGGAAAGTGATTGAATTCCCTGCGATTTTGCCCAATGACAAGCCGCTTTGGCCCGAGTTTTGGTCCGAAAAAGAGCTAAAAGCCCTGCGTGATGAGCTCCCAAGTGGCAAGTGGATGGCTCAATATCAGCAGCAGCCGACCTCAGATACGTCCGCAATCATTAAAAGAGAGTGGTGGAAGTGGTGGCCGCATGACAATCCACCCCAGTGTGAGTTCACAATCCAGGCTTGGGACACGGCGCACGAGTTGAAGAAGGTGAACGACTACAGTGCCTGCACCACGTGGGGGGTGTTCTACAACGACGAGGACAAGCATCTGCCCAATATCATTTTGCTCAACTCTGTAAAGAAACGGGTGGAGTTTCCTGATTTGAAGAAGTGGGCGTTTGAAGAATGGCAGGAGTGGGACCCCGACTCGTTCCTTGTGGAGAAGAAGGCGGCGGGTGCGCCGCTCATCCAAGAGTTCCGAGCAATGGGTATCCCAGTGCAGGAGTACACCCCAGGCAAGGGGCAAGATAAGATCAGCCGCTTAAATTCTGTGTCGGATTTGTTTGCTTCAGGTAAAGTATGGGCACCACAGACACGGTGGGCTGAAGAACTCGTGGACGAAGTTGCGTCTTTTCCATCGGGCGAGCACGATGACTTGGTGGACTCAATGACGCTGGCACTCATGCGCTTTCGGCAGGGCGGGTATATGCGCTTACCTACTGACGAGGCAGATGAGATTAAGTATTTCAATGGTTACCGCCGAGAGCGGTACTACACAGTGTAAGGACAAGATATGGCTACAAGTTCAATGGACAAAGGTCTGTATGCGGCTCCTCTGGGGTTGGCCGAGATGGAGGACGGCCCCGAGTTGGAGATTGAGATTGAAGACCCCGAAGAAGTGCGTATTGGCATAGATGGGTTGGAGATTGATCTGAAGCCGCAGAAAGAGACGGATGAGGACTTTGACGCCAACTTAGCCGAGTACATGGACGACAGCGACTTGCAGTCTCTGGGCGAGGACTTGATTGAAGACTTTGGCAAGGACATCAACGACCGCAAGGACTGGATGCAGACTTACGTTGATGGCCTGAAGTTACTGGGCCTGAAGTATGAGGAGCGTACCGAGCCGTGGCAAGGGGCGTGTGGTGTGTTTCACCCGATGCTGACTGAGAGCGTTGTTAGGTTCCAAAGCGAGGGTATCACCGAGACGTTCCCAGCCGCTGGGCCTGTGAAGACTGTCATTCTGGGTAAAGACACCCCGGAGGTAGAAGAAGCGGCGGCGCGGGTTCGTGAGGACATGAACTATCAGTTAACCGACGTGATGTACGAGTATCGCCCCGAGCACGAGAAGATGCTGTGGAACTTGCCCATTGCGGGCAGTGCGTTCAAGAAGGTGTACTACGACCCAAGCAAGGGACGCCAGATGGCGGTGTTCATCCCCGCTGAAGACATTGTTGTGCCTTACGGCGCAAGTAACTTGGAGACCGCCGAGCGTGTGACGCACGTGATGCGTAAGACCAAGAATGAAGTGGCCAAGCTTATGGAAGCTGGGTTCTACATGGACGTGGACCTGGGTGAACCCACGTACGAGTTGGACGACATTGAGAAGCAGAAGGCCGAGGAAATGGGCATGTCTGCGATTCAAGATGATCGTTATCGGTTCCTTGAGATGCACGTTGACCTGGACTTGCCCGGTTACGAGGATGTTGACAAGAAGAAGCGACTCACTGGCATCGCGTTGCCTTACGTTGTGACTGTTGAGAAGGGCACACGTAAGGTTGTAGCCATCCGAAGGAATTGGTATGAAGGCGACAAACTGCACCTCAAACGTCAACACTTTGTTCACTATCAGTACATCCCAGGATTTGGGTTCTACGGGTACGGACTTATCCACCTCATTGGTGGGTATGCCAAGTCCGCCACAATGCTCATCCGTCAGCTTGTCGATGCAGGAACGCTGTCGAACCTCCCAGGAGGTCTCAAATCTCGTGGACTTCGCATTAAGGGTGATGACACACCGATACAGCCCGGCGAGTTCCGAGATGTAGACGTGCCAAGTGGCTCAATCAGGGACAACATCCTGCCCCTGCCGTACAAAGAGCCAAGCCAAGTGCTGTATCAACTGTTTGACCGCATCGTCCAAGAAGGTCGCTCGTTCGCATCCAGTGGTGACATGCAAGTCAGTGACATGGGCGCACAAGCGCCCGTGGGTACCACTTTGGCAATTTTGGAGCGCACTCTTAAAGTGATGGGCGCAGTTCAAGCGCGGATGCACTTCACAATGAAGCAAGAGTTCAAACTCTTGAAGGTCATCATCGCCGACTACACTCCGGAAGAGTACGACTACGAACCAGAAGAAGGCTCTCGCAAGGCCAAGAAAGCCGACTACGACTTGGTGGACGTGATCCCCGTGAGTGACCCCAATGCCAGCACAATGGCCCAGAAGGTCGTGCAGTATCAGGCGGTCCTCCAGCTTGCCCAGTCAGCCCCGCAGTTGTACAACTTGCCCCTGTTGCACCGTCAGATGATTGAGGTGTTGGGGGTTAAGAATGCAGCCAAGTTGGTGCCAATTGAAGATGATCAGACTCCCACAGACCCTGTGCAGGAGAACCAGAATCTGTTGACCATGAAACCTGTCAAGGCGTTCATTGAGCAGAACCATGAGGCTCACATCCAGGCTCACATGGCTGCGATTCAGAATCCGAAGATTCAACAGTTGATGCAGATGAACCCGCAGGCGCAAGCGATCATGGCAGCAGCGATGGCTCACATTAATGAGCACATGGCGTTTGAGTATCGCAAACAAGTTGAGATGGCAATTGGCGCACCTTTGCCAACTGAAGAGCAGAGCAAGAATATTCCGCCTGAGATCGCCGACCAGATTGCGATGATGGTGGCGCAAGCGTCACAAAAGCTCACGCAGCAAGCGCAGCAGGAAGCCCAGCAGCAACAAGCGCAACAACAGGCACAAGACCCTGTGATACAGATGCAGCAGCAAGAGTTGCAGTTGAAAGGACAAGAACTTCAACTTAAAGCGCAGAAGCAAAAGATTGAAGCGGCGGAAAAAGCAGACCGCCTGCGTATTGAAGAAGCACGGATCGCAGCGCAGAAAGAGATTGCTGCAATGCAGGTCGCGGCTACAGCAGCCGCTGCACGAGATAAGCTCGCCCACCAAAGCGAGATGGAAGGAGTTCGTATGGGCATGGATGCGGCTAAACACCGCACTCAAATGGCCTTACAGCAAGCGCAACGGACAGCGCAGAATAAACAGTCCAGCAAACCTAAAAAGGAAAATGATTGAGTGATTACAAACTCTTAGCCGTAGTTGCCAAAGAGATCGAGAAGGTGCGACAGGAGCAGATTGCTTTTGTTGCTGCAAGCCGAGCCGATACTTTTGACGAGTACAAAAAAGTCTGCGGGGTCATCCGGGGTCTGAACCTTGCAGAAAACATCATTAACGACCTTGTGCAAAAAATGGAGAAATCTGATGACTGAGTTTGACGTAGCGGCAGTAGACCTGTCTGGCATTTTGAATACCACGGCAGAGCAAAAGGCAAAACAATTGCCTGACCCCAAGACTTTCCATTTGTTGTGTGTTGTTCCCGAAGCAATGGAGGAATATCACGACAGCGAAGTGGGGCTGTTGAAGGACTCCAAAACCATGCACTATGAAGAAGTGCTCACTCCGATCCTGTTCGTTGTGAAACTTGGACCTGATTGCTACAAAGACACTGCCCGGTTCCCCAGTGGACCGTCGTGCAAGGAAGGTGATTTTGTCATCGTCCGCCCCAATTCAGGCACCCGCTTGAAGATTCATGGCCGAGAGTTCCGCATCATCAATGATGATTCGGTCGAAGCCGTTGTTGAAGACCCGCGTGGCATCACCCGCGCTGCATAAAGGAGTTACGCATGGCAACATTGCCTGAATTTAAAGGTGAAGAATTCGAGTTTCCGGACGAGAAAGAAGCCAAGGCCAACGCCAAAGCAGCGGCCAAAGAAGACGATTTCCAATTGGAGATTGAGGACGATACCCCTCCAGCAGACCGTGGGCGAAAGCCTATGGCCACGCCGCCTGAAGACCCCACCGACGATGAGCTTGCCACGTACGATGAGAAGGTACAGGCACGTATCAAGAAGTTCACCCGTGGTTACCACGACGAGCGCCGGGCCAAAGAACAAGCCTTGCGTGAGCGGGAAGCCGCAGAAGATTTTGCCCGACAGGTGTTTGAGGAGAACAAAAAGCTCCAACAACAACTTTCACACGGCAGCAAAGCCTATATTGAAACTTCCAAAAGCGCCGCCGAAATTGAGATGGAATCAGCTAAAAAGCGTTACAAAGACGCCTATGACGCTGGCAATTCTGATGAGTTGGTGGCCGCACAAGAGGCCATATCCAAGGCAACTTTGAAGATAGATAAGGCTTCTGGGATGAAGCCAATTGAGGTGGATGAAGACCGCCAATTCATGCCTCCATCCCAGCAACAGCCCCAAAAGCCAAAAGTCAGTCCTCGCACCCAGAAGTGGTTGGAGAAAAACAACGACTGGTTTGGTGTTGATGATGAAATGACAATGGCTGCTATGGGCCTTGACAAACGATTGCAAAGAGAGTATGGTGCGGACTATATTGGTTCGGAAGACTATTTCAAAACAGTTGACCGTACCATGCGGAAAAGATTTCCTGAGCATTTCGATGTTCAGAGCGACGAGGAATTTGAAGAGCCTCCACGAAAGACTTCAGACCCGGTTTACGAGGACGATGAGCCTCCGCGCCGTGCAACAAAAATTGCTGCTTCGCCCGTGGCACCTGCCACTCGGAGCACACCGCCTAATCGTATTAAACTGAAGCAGTCTCAAGTTGCGTTGGCTCGCAAGCTCGGGATTACTCCAGAACAATATGCTAAACAGGTTGCTTTACTTAATAGAGGTGAATGATGGAACAAGCGCAGACCCAACCACAAAATCGTTTGAAGCGCGAATTGGACTCACGTGAGAAGACGTTCCAACGTCCTCAAGCTTGGCGTCCGCCTGAGACGCTGCCCATGCCGGATGAACGTCCGGGGTGGAAGCATCGCTACATTCGCATCAGCACGATGGGTGTCGCTGACCCCAGCAACATTTCTTCTAAGTTACGCGAAGGTTACGAGCCGTGTAAAGCGGACGAGTATCCCGAGCTAATGATGCACGCCACCACTGAAGGCCGCTTTAAAGGCTGCATTGAGGTGGGCGGACTGTTGCTCTGTCGAATTCCAAGCGAATTTTTGGAACAACGAATGAAACACTTCGATAACCAAAACCGCGCACAAATGGAATCCGTGGACAACAATTTTCTTCGTGAAAGTGATCCTCGCATGCCTCTGTTCTCAGAGAAGAAAACGAAGGTTACTTTCGGTTCTGGTTCTTAAACTTGGAGTCTTAAATGGCATATCCCACGGTAGACAAGCCTTACGGCTTAAAGCCGATCAATCTGTACGGTGGTACCCCCTTTGCGGGCGCTACTCGCCAGTACCGGATTGCTTCGGCATACAACACTGGAATTTTTTACGGTGATGTTGTTGAGATGATTAACGATGGCACGATTATCAAATCTGCTATCACGACCGCTCGCGCAACCGTAACGACTTCACAGGTTATTGGCATTTTCTTGGGCTGTTCTTACGTTAACGCGCAAGGTCAAACCACTTTTGCCCAATACTTCCCTGCAAACACCGCAGCCCCCACGGGTACGTTCATTACCGCTTACGTGTGTAATGACCCCAACACCCTGTTCAAAGCTGTGATTGCCGCAGGCGCAACTGCTGATGATGCAACCTCTGGTTTGCTGCCTTCCTCTACTACGCAATTTACCGTCATTGGTACTAACGTAGCCTTGGTGCAAAACAGCGGTTTGACGACTACTGGCGATAGCCGCGTAGCCGTTGCATCGTCTGCAACCACTGGAACACTGCCCATGAACGTTGTTGACGTTGTTACTGACACGTCTTATGTCAACGGTTCTGGCAACGTTGTGTTCCCCGAGGTCATCGTTCGTTGGAACTTTGAAATCCATACCACCACTATCGCTTCTGGCGTTTAATCAAGGAGCTAAATCATGGCTATTTCACGCGCACAACTGCTGAAAGAGTTGCTCCCAGGTCTGAACGCTTTGTTCGGTATGGAGTATTCTCGTTACGGCGAAGAACACAAAGAAGTCTACGAAACTGAGACTTCCGAGCGTTCGTTTGAAGAAGAGACCAAACTGTCTGGATTCTCCGCCGCTCCGGTGAAGAACGAAGGCTCTGCGATTGCTTATGACAACGCGCAGGAAGCTTGGTCAACCCGCTATACGCACGAAACCATTGCCTTGGGTTTCTCGATCACTGAAGAAGCGGTCGAAGATAACTTGTACGACAGCTTGTCTGCTCGTTACACCAAGTCGCTGGCTCGCGCTATGGCTTACACCAAGCAGGTTAAGGCCGCTGCGGTTTTGAATAACGGTTTCTCCAACACCTACGCAGGTGGTGATGGCGTTTCCCTGTTCAATGCCAGCCACCCCTTGATCTCTGGCGGTGTCAACAGCAACACTCCCTCCACCCAAGTTGACCTGAACGAGACTTCTTTGGAAGCCGCCGTTATTCAGATCGCCGCTTGGACGGACGAGCGTGGTTTGTTGATCGCAGCCAAGCCCAAAAAGATGGTTGTTCCCCCGAGCTTGATGTTCGTGGCCAAGCGTTTGCTGGACACCGAACTGCGAGTCTCTACTGCTGATAACGATATCAACGCTATCAAGCAGATGGGCGCAATCCCTGAAGGCTACTGTGTCAACCACTTCTTGACTGACACCAGCGCATGGTTCCTGACCACTGACGTGCCCAATGGTATGAAGCATTTTGTCCGTACTCCGCTGCAAAACAGCATGGACGGCGACTTCGACACTGGTAACGTCCGTTACAAGGCCCGTGAGCGTTACAGCTTCGGCTGGTCTGATCCCCTCGGTATGTGGGGTTCTTCAGGTTCAACCTGATAGATTCAGTACGGTAGAGGTGACTGGCCTGCCACTAGGGCTCCTTCGGGAGCCCTTTTTATTTGTTGCGGCCCACCAAAAACCATGATATATTGGCCACATTCCGGGGTCCCCGGTGTATCTGACAGTCCCGGCTGACGACATGCAGACAGATACGCCCCACTTGCATGTAAGGAAACAATCATGGCAAATACCACATTCAACGGCCCAGTTCGTTCCCAGAATGGCTTTCAGTCCATCTCTGTTGATTCCACCACCGGCGCAGTAACTGTTGACGCAACCTTTGGCACTGCCACCTCGGTGGCCAGCGTTACGGTCTCTTCTTTTGTTGATCTGCCCGCCATTTTGACTGCCGCTTTGCCTACCGCAGCCGCTTCCAATGCTGGCCAAGTTCGCTTGATTAGCGACAACGGCGCGGGCAACAACGAGTACTGCCTTGTGATTTCTACTGGTTCTGCCTGGGTTACCGCTGTTGGCGCTGCTCTGAGCTAATCAACCCAACGGGGCTTCGGCCCCTGTTTTAAAGGAGTTTGATTATGGGAATGCAGACTGATGTTAAATCAACGCGACTGACGGCAGACGGGCAAGCAGTTGCGTACCGCACTCGTGTAAAAACCGTCTACGGCCTTGCAGGGGCAAGCGCAGGGTCGGTCAAGTTCTACAACGGAACAGACAACACAGGCGACTTATTGCTTGATGTGGACACCCCCGCAGGCACAGCAAATACGTTTCTTCTACCAATCCCCGGTGAAGGCGTCTTGTTTACCGCAGGCGTTTACGTTGATGTGACCAACATCACGGGCGTGACAATTGTCTATGGCTAAGTCACCTGCATGGCAACGCAAGGAAGGCAAATCCGAGAAGGGCGGCTTGAACGCCAAGGGACGGGCTTCCTACAACGCAGCCAATCCGGGCAAGCCGGGGTTAAAAGCCCCGCAGCCCAAGGGCGGCAGCAGGCGCGACTCTTTCTGTGCAAGGATGACTGGGATGAAGAAAAAGCTGACTTCCGAGAAGACAGCCAACGACCCAAACAGTCGGATTAACAAAAGCCTTCGGGCTTGGAATTGCGCCGATGGTGGGTATGTGAACTCAGCGGACGGTATGGCCCAACGGGGTAAGACCCGTGGAAAGATGTACTGACATGACAGATACCACACACGAAACCGCAAAACACGTTATTGACGCGCTGTCGTTTATTACGGTTGTGGGGACTCTTGTTGAGATGTTGCCTTCCGTAGCTGCAATTTTTACAATCATTTGGACTGTCATTCGGATTTGGGAAACCAAAACTGTGCAAAGTTGGGCTAACCGTAAGGGAAAAGACGATGCCAGCAACGAGTGAAAAGCAAAAGCGGTTCATGGATGCCGCTGCACACAATCCAAGTTTTGCTAAGAAGGTTGGCGTTCCACAGAGCGTCGCCAAAGAATTTAGCGGCAAGAGCAAAGGCATGTCGTTTGGTAAAGGCGACAGAACAAGAGTGGATCGGCAAGGCATCAACAAACCAAAAACCGATCATGGTGATTCAAGTCTTTTTAAAAAAGGTGGCGAAATGAAAGAGTCCAAGGCAATGGTTAAAAAAGAAGTGTCCTTTATGAAAAAGAAGGGCGCACCCGCATCAATGGTTAAACATGAGGCTGCTGAAATGGGCGCAATGAAAAAAGGTGGTGGCGTGAAGAAGATGGCCTCTGGTGGCATCGCTGCTTCAAAAATGGGTTCTGTTAGAACCGCCGCTCCTAGTGTGGACGGAGTTGCTGCCAAAGGTAAAACCAAAGGCACCCAGATCAAAATGTCTGGTAGCAAACCTTTGGGTATGAAAATGGGCGGCAAAGTCCGCTAAAAGGAGTTTGACATGGCACGAGCACGAGATTTAGCCGGACTAGCTGCGCTTGGCGCGTTGGCATACCATCTGCGTCCCGGGAAAGATTTAAAAACGGAAACGCGGACCGCTGGGCCGCAGACCACCGGGGCTGACCCCGATGCGGCTATGTCCGGGCCGGACGCTGGTAGCTTTGGGTATGGCGACGCTGGTGCGGCGGTTGATACTGCGGCAATGGCCGAAATGGGGCCTCGCGGCTCTCTTGCCAAAGTCAGTCCCGATACAGGAGAATTGTATTACCCAGAAGGCGCTCCCACGCCTACTCGTGCTGCTCCTACTCGCTCTGCTCCGGCTCCTGCTCGTGCCCCTGCGCGTCCAGCCGCTCGTCCTTCTGCTGGAATGAATAATTCCGCTGGTGGTAGAGGTCCAGGTTTTGGTGAATTAGAAGCCTATCGGCAACAGCAGTACGAAGCCGCACAACGGCAGGCCGCAACTCCGGCAGCTAGAGCAGCACGGCAGGCCGCGATTGAAGGCCAAGCCGCTGAAAATATGACGGGCGACTTTATACCTATGGGTAGGTTGGCAAAAGCCGCTGGCTCTGCGGGTACGGCACTGGCCAAATTTGCTGGGCCTAAAGCGTTGGGAATGTCTGAGCGCAAAGCGTTAGAGATGAGCAGGGCTCAAGAGCCTGCACGAGCTTTGGCCAACAACCCAACTCGTCAGATTACAGGGCCATCCAAGGCTGATTTGGTTGCTCGTGACCGCGCCGCTCGTGCCGCCGCTCGTGAGAGGGGTATGCTGGAAGAGAACGCAGCCCGTTACAACCTTGACCCCTCCGACCCTGCATTTGCCGCTCAAGCCGCCGCTGTTCGTAGCAGCCTCGGTGGTAAAGACTTCACCCTGAGAAAAAAAGGCGGTAAAGTCAAAACCAAAAAGATGGCTAGTGGTGGCGTGTCTTCTGCTTCTAAACGTGCTGACGGTATTGCCACTCGCGGCAAGACCAAGTACAAAATCTATTGAGGTGAATCATGGCTGATAGAAAAACCGCACGGCAAATAGCACAGGACATAAATGATGAGCAAAACATGCCCGTCACAAAAAAGTTTATTGATACTGTAGGTTCACGGATAGACAAAATTGAAAACGAGCCGGGCAGAGCAATTGCCACTGGATTGGGTTTGGCTGCTATGGGGCCAACAATGATAGCGGACCTTGCTCGAACTGCTGTGACAGGACGCAAGCCTAGAAGCAACGAAGACTTGAATGAATTGACCCGTGAGGTTTCTCGTGGGCAAGGGCAAGAAAAAGAAAAGTCTGGTACCGAAAAAGCACGTGCAGCCGCCAAAAATATTTTGGATGACGAGAAGTACACCAGAGAAACCCCGGATCAAAAATATGCCAAGGGTGGTACCGCTTCTTCTCGTGCAGACGGTATAGCCCAGCGTGGTAAAACTCGTGGGACGATCATCAAATGATGGCAAGCCGTGGGATGGGGGCAATCAACCCCAGGAAGATGCCGACCAAGAAGGTCATCCATCGCACGGATAACCCCAATGATGTGGACATGTACAAAGAGGGTGGCGGCGTAAATGCTGCTGGCAACTACACCAAACCGGGTATGCGTAAGTCGCTGTTCAATTCCATCAAGAATTCAGCAGTGCAGGGTACGGCGGCGGGTCAGTGGTCAGCCAGAAAAGCGCAGTTGCTGGCCAAGCGGTACAAGGCGAAAGGCGGGGGGTACAAAGATTGAAAGCCCCGCAGCAGTCACTTAAAAATTGGACAGACCAGAAATGGAGAACCAAAAGTGGTAAACGCTCTTCTGACACGGGTGAAAGATATCTTCCAAGTGCTGCGATCAAAAGTCTCAGCCCTGCCGAGTATGCTGCGACAACGAAAGCAAAGCGAGCAGGTAAAAAAGCCGGAAAACAATTCGTAGCGCAACCAAAAAACATTGCAAAGAAAACAGCAGGGTTTAGATAATGGCAGTCACATCTGGCGCAACAACATTCAACCTTGACCTGACAGAGTTGGTCGAGGAAGCCTACGAGCGTGCTGGCTCGGAGTTGCGTACGGGTTACGACCTGCGTACAGCGCGGCGTAGCCTCAACATCATGTTTGCAGATTGGGCCAGTCGCGGCATCAATATGTGGACGTTTGAGCCGGGCATCATTGACTTGGTTCAAGGGCAAAACACCTACGCACTGCCAGACGACACCATTGATCTGCTGGAGCATGTGATTCGCACGGGTGGGAACGTGGCGGCAACGCAAGCCGACCTGACCATCACCCGTATCAGTGTTTCTACCTACGCTACGATTCCCAACAAAATTCAACAAGCTCGCCCAATTCAAGTGTGGGTGCAGCGGTTCAATGGTCAGAACTCGCCCGTGAGCGCGACTCTGAGCACCACAATTACCTCGTCGTCTACTGAGATTGTGTTGAGCAATGCTACGGGTTTACCCGCATCGGGCTTTATCAAGATCGACAACGAGATCATCAACTACGGATACATAACAGGGAATACCCTGTATAGCTGCTTCCGTGGCCAACAAAACACCACTGCGGCGGCTCACACTGCCGGGGCAATTGTGTACTGGGCGCAAGTTCCAGCGGTCACAGTTTGGCCAACCCCCGACAACGCCCAGACGTATCAGTTCGTGTACTGGAGGCTGCGCCGTACTCAAGACGCAGGTGGCGGTGTCAACGTCATGGACGTGCCGTTCAGGTTCATCCCCTGTATGGCGGCGGGCTTGTCCTACTACATTGCTGGCAAGATTCCTTCTGGTTTTGAGCGTATTCCCATGTTGAAGTCTCAATACGACGAAGCATGGCAGATAGCGGCTGGTGAAGACCAAGAGAAAGCGTCTGTTCGCTTTGTGCCTCGTCAGCAGTTCATTGGAGGTACGTAATGGCAAAAGTTAAACGATTTGATGAAGGTGGCGATGTCGGTAAAGCATTGCTAGGTGGGCTTGGGGTCATTCCCGGCATGGCGTTACGGGCGCTTGGAATGAAGTCAGGGCTAGGAGAAGGCGCGGGTGGTGAGGGTATTGGGCTGCTGGAAAAAGCAATGAAGGACAAAGAAGCGCAGAAACAGATGGCTATGCAAGCTATGCCCGTCGCCGCAGCCACCACGATGAAGAAAGGCGGCACCGCCTCCAGCCGTGCTGATGGAATTGCTTCCCGTGGTAAGACCAAGGGAAGATTTGTCTAATGGGAAATAGGTTCGCCTCTGGTAAAAATGCGATCTCCCAATGTGATCGCTGTGACCAGCGTTTTAAGCTTTCGATCTTAAAGCGTGAAGTCATCAAGGGTCGTAACTACGACCTCTTGGTTTGCCCAGAGTGTTGGGACCCGGATCAGCCACAATTGCACTTGGGCGAGTTTCCGGTAGACGACCCACAGGGTTTGCGTAATCCCCGTCCTGACCGGAGCTATGTGCTGTCAGGAACAAGCGGGTTGCAGACCAATGTGAACGGTGGGACTGGACCCACGGGCACGGGAACTGTGGAAGCGGGTAGCCGAATCTTTCAGTGGGGGTGGAACCCTGTGGGGGGATCATCATTTTTTGACGCGGCCCTCACACCAAATAACTTGGTTTTGAGCGTGCAATTGGGTACAGTATCGGTATCAACGACATAAGGAGTCGAAATGGACACGAAGACAGTGAAGAAAATTGCCGACAAGGAAGTCATGGCGCATGAAAAACGCCTGCACCCCAGTGCAAAAAAGATGGCTGCTGGTGGCAAGACCAACTCCCAGATGCTCAAGTATGGGCGTAATATGGCCAAAGTAATGAACCAGCGTAGCCCTGGTCGTGGAGGCTGATATGGCAACGTACAAGGTACCGAAAAAAGTAGCCACTGTGGTCGTTGGCGAAGAGCCAGCCAAAGAGACGATGCGTAAAGCAAACGTGTCTGTGGCCAACACACGTAGCCAAGACTATCCTCCCACCAAGACCAGCGGCATCAAAATCCGTGGTACTGGCGCGGCTACTAAAGGCTTGATGGCCAGAGGCCCAATGGCATGAACTACACCGAGTTGTACAACGCAATTCAGAGCTACACCGAGAATCAGTTTCCCGATGTGTACCTTGCGAGTGGGAGTACTGTGTCTGCCACGACACAGATCAACACTTTCAT
>Ga0209358_10001624_pt1 | contig 17670 bp, 17 predicted proteins | sample LauGreFa1BDMLBSN_2_FD_187574 | JGI IMG/M metagenome (GOLD analysis project Ga0209358, IMG submission 187574) | Freshwater lake microbial communities from Lake Michigan, USA - Fa13.BD.MLB.SN (SPAdes) (version 2) | ecosystem: Environmental > Aquatic > Freshwater > Lake | place: Lake Michigan, USA... | reverse complement strand
GTCCTTGCATCAGGTAAGCCATGTAGTCATCGAACTCTCTGACGATGTCCATCTCATCCCCTCGAAAGGAAAGACGAACATATCATGCCACATTTTGTGACACAGTAAGACTATGACCCCGCGTTTCAAATGTGGATTGGTGGCGGGGAACATTTCGCGTTTATGAACCAGCCCAGAGCTGCAGTGATCAATTTCAAGATGTTCTGCACCGCCATGGCCCCCTTACTGGGACAGGACACCCGCGCCATTGAGGCACTGGACGCGGTGATGCAGGCGCTGCCGGACAGCATGGCGGACACTTTGCATGCCATGTGGGCCCAAAAAATGGGCTTGATCGAATTTCGTGCGGAATTATTTGCCGAGTTGCACACCCTCATGGCACAAACCCCGGTGGACTACACGATCTTCTGGCGGGAGCTTTCCAGCCTGCCCAAGCAGGCGGCGGACTTGCGTCCCAGCTTCTACGCAAGCCGTGGGGCTTATGGCCAAGACCCGGCGGTGATGGAGGCCCGCTGGGGCGCGTGGCTGCACAAGTGGCACACGGCATTAATGCAAGAAGGACGTGATGCCCTGGAGGTGTCGGTGGCCATGAAGCAGGTCAACCCCAAGTACATCCCAAGGGAGTGGATGCTGGTAGAGGCCTACCGTCGCGCCACGGACGCTGGGGACTTCACGCAGGTGCGGCGCCTGCACGCCTTGCTGGCAGACCCCTACAGTGAACAGTCGCCAGAACTCGCCGCGCTGTACTACACCAAGAAGCGGAATGAGTACTTTGACTTAGGCGGTACCTCGCACTGCAGTTGCTCTTCGTAAGACAGGGCTTCTCGGGTCGTATTGGTTGGCCGACTTGAGACGATCAGCCCAAATTTCTCCAGCATTCATTGCGAGTCTTCAAACGACAGCGTCACTTTGCCATCGAAAGCCTGTGACTGATGAAACTCCGCCAAGCTAACGGTGAACTTGGGGAATGCTCTTCATGAAAAACCTAGGAACGCTTTCATGAAGATAAACGCCTGCCTAGCGCGTGGCAGCGGGCTGATCTGACACGCAAGCTTCACCGGGTTTTCATATCTTCGTCACGTAGGGTCTCTAGCATCTCTGCAAACCCACGGAGAGGCTGAGCGTGACCGATGACAACCTGACCAACGACCGATGCCTGCGCACCGTCTGGATCTCTGACATCCACCTCGGTACACCGGGTTGCCAAGCCGAAGCGCTGCTGGCTTTTCTGAAAACCACCGACTGTGAAACCCTTTACCTGGTGGGAGACATCATCGATGGTTGGCAGTTGCGGCGCGGCTGGTACTGGCCGCAGACGCACAACGACGTGGTGCAGAAAATCCTGCGCAAGGCCCGTAAAGGCACGCGCGTGGTCTTTGTGCCGGGCAACCACGACGAGTTTGCGCGCAAGTACCTTCAGCACAATTTTGGCGGTGTCGATGTGGTGGAGGACTGCGTCCACACCCTGGCCGACGGCCGGCGCCTGTGGGTGACTCATGGCGATCTGTTTGACGGCGTTATCCAGTGCGCCAAATGGCTGGCCTATGCCGGCGATATGGCCTATGAGGTCATCCTCAAGGTGAACCGCCGCTTCAACGTGCTGCGCGCGCACCTGGGGCTGCCCTACTGGAGCCTGTCCAAATACCTCAAGCTCAAGGTCAAGCGGGCGGTCAGTTATGTGAGCGACTTTGAAACTGCCGTGGCCCACGAGGCCCGGCGGCGCGGGCTGGATGGCGTGGTCTGCGGCCACATTCACCACGCTGAGATGCGTCAGATCGAGGGCGTGCTCTACTGCAACGACGGCGACTGGGTCGAAAGCTTGACCGCCCTGGTGGAGCACCATGACGGCCGGCTGGAAATACTTGACTTTGGGACTCAGGCCGCGCCAGTGCAATCGCCGTCTCAGGTGCCGGTACCCGCGATCGCACTGACAAGGCCGCTGACGGGCCTTGCCAGCGCGGCGCTGGAGCAAGCTACGGCCGACGCACGGATCGTTTCAAGCAGCGAGCGCCCGGAAGGGTGGCTCGCCGGCTGAATCCGCGGCCTCAGCCCCTTTGGGCTGTGCCCGTCCAATCCCGGTGTAATCAAAGCCCAGTTCGGCCATCAGCTCGGGGTCGTACAGGTTGCGCCCGTCGATGATGACCGGCTGGCGCAGGCGGCTGCGCAATTCGGCAAAGTCAGGGCTGCGGAACTCGCGCCACTCGGTAACCACAATCAGGGCGTCTGAGCCGTCAGTTGCCGCGAGCGGGTCTTTGCAGACCACAAAGCCAGGCTGCGCCTGCCAACGTGCGCTGGCCCCCGCCATGGCCGCTGGGTCAAAGGCTTGAACGCGGGCGCCGCGCTGAAGTAGCTCGTCAATCAGGTTCACGCTCGGCGCTTCGCGCATGTCGTCGGTGCCCGGCTTGAAAGCTAGGCCCCACACCGCAAACTGCAGGCCACTCAGGTCCTCGCCAAAGCGTGCCACCACGCGCCGCCCCAACAGGCCACGCTGCCGGTCATTGATGTCCTGGGTGGCCCGCAGCATGCTCAGCTCGGTGCCGGCCTCAGTGGCCATGTGGGCCAGGGCGCGCACGTCCTTGGGAAAGCACGACCCGCCCCAACCACAGCCGGCATACAGAAAATGGCTGCCGATGCGGGAGTCACTACCAATGCCAAGCCGCACTTGCTCGATATCAGCGCCCACCTTCTCCGACAGCAGTGCCATCTCGTTCATAAAGCTGATGCGCGTGGCCAGCATGGCATTGGCCACATACTTGGTGAGTTCGGCGCTGCGCACATCCATCATCATCAGCCGGTCGCGGTTGCGCAGAAACGGCGCATACAGGGCCCGCATCAACAAAGCCGCTTGGTCGTTGTCGCAACCTACGATCACCCGGTCCGGCCGCATAAAGTCGTCAATCGCCACGCCTTCCTTAAGGAACTCCGGATTCGACACCACAGCGTAGGGCAGCACGGCAGCGCGGTGGCGCAGGGCAGCGGCTATGGTGCTACGCACCAGGTCTGCCGTGCCCACCGGCACGGTGCTCTTGTTGACCACCAGCTTGTAGTCGCTCATGTGCTCGCCAATCGACTGGGCCACGGCCAGCACATGCTGCAAGTCAGCCGAGCCATCCTCTGCAGCAGGCGTGCCCACGGCGATGAACACGATGGTGCCATGGTTCACGGCCACGGCCACATCGTTGGTAAAGGTCAGTCGGCCGGCCGCAGCATTGCGCTGCAATAGCGGCTCCAGGCCTTGCTCATGGATGGGGGAGATACCACGCTGCAAATCGGCCACGCGCTTTGCATCGACATCCACACAAACCACGCTGTTGCCCATTTCTGCCAGGCAGGCCGCCGTCACCAGGCCGACATATCCGGCGCCAAAGACACTGACTTTCATGCACTTCTCCAGAGGGTTGATCTGGAGCAAGATCGTCGCGAACCGACGTGACCGGGCTATGACGTTAGCGCGTCAAATCTGTGACAAGAATAGGCCTTGCGATGCAAATCCTCGAGAAGAAAACCATGCTGGTGCAGCACATCACTCACCACCACCGCCCTGCCAAAACGAGCCCTTGGGCCTCAAAGCGTATGTCGCCGAGCAGCGACTCCCCGGCGGCATCTTTGTAGAGGGTGGGCTGATCAAGCACTTTGAAAATGCTGGCGTCTGCACCAACGCCAGGCTTGAGGGTGCCCAGGGCGGGGCGGCGGATCGCCCGGGCTGCGTTCACCGTGGCGCAGGCGACCACGTCGTAGAGCGACATGCCCAACACATGGAATTTTGCCAAGGTATGAAGCAGATCAATGGCGGGGCCATTAGCGGAAAGCAGGTGCACATCCGAAGAAATGACATCTGGTTGAATCCCCGCTTTGAGCATGGCGCGAGACGTTGCAAAACTGCATGAACCGCCACCGTGACCGATGTCGAAAATAACACCTCGGTCCAAGGCATCTTGAACCTCTCCTCGCACAGCACCAGCGGGCGTTGTCGGCGCGTTGGGCGGTGGCTTGAAGCAGTGGGTGAGGATGTCACCTTTGCGCAGGCGTGACAGTACTTCGGTACGGGTGGGCGGTATGTAATCAATGTGCGCCATCACGGGCAAGCCCAAGACTTCAGCGACCTCAATAGCCATATCCAGCGGCGCTACACCGCGCGTACCGCTGGAGCCGCGGCCCACTCTAACCTTGATGCCAACCACCAGGTCGGCATGTTCGCGTGCAACGCTGATGCATGAGTTCATGTCGAGCAGGCGCAGATCCTCGCACTCGCCCATGCGCACGGTGCGTGAGAAGGCGAAGATGCCAGGGAATGAAATATTCAGCAAAGGCAGGATGCGCAAGGGGGCAGAGGGCTCGATCACGTGTTTGCGAAACCCCAGTAAATTTCCAGCGCCAGAGGTGCCTGCGTCGACCAGGGTGGCCGTCGAGCTTTGCCGGGCTAATGCAATCGGATCAACACCGATAGAGGTACCGCCCCAGTACACATGCGTATGCAAATCGATAAGCCCCGGCGTGACGATCATCCCCGCCACATTGCGCACATCGGCATCAACCCCGGCTGTCAAATTCAAACCGATTTCAGCAACGACACCATTCAAAAACCGAACATCTTGAACCTGATCAAGCCCCTGAGAAGGATCGATCACATGGCCTTGCCGCAACAGAACTTCGTGCGGAACATTAGAAAAAGGCATAAGCAGTTCCTTTCCTCAGACAACCCTGCGCCCCCAGGCGAACGCTTGCTGGCCTTTGGCGGGCGAGGGGCGGGGTGCGATGACAATAGCATCATCAAAGGGCGCCAGTATCGGCTGGTGGCCATCCATGGCAGCGCATGCCCCGAATGGGTATGCGTCAAAGCCCGCATAGTTGCCCAGCATTTCCAAGTGATCGCTTTCAGCGATGACTGGCTGCACAATCTCAAAACGTTCGATCGGCGTGCTGGCAGGGGCTACTGCAGTCGCGAGCAAGTCGGCTGCAACGGCAGGATCGACGATGCCGCAAACCTGCAGCATGCGAACCGCAGTCAGCCAGGCGTTGTCCACGCTGGACCGGGCGAAGTGTTGACCGCACTCGACAATCAGCGCCACCGCGCTGTCGTTGTCCTGGCGAAAAGCGTTGTAATCAATGAGGTGATATCCCTCGTGCCGGATCTCCGGCAAAAAAAGTTGGCGTCCTGGATAGCCCAGGGCGTCGGCGAGGGCCCGTGTCTTGGCAAGTTTAGGCAGAACAAAGAAGGGCTGGAGTGCGTGCCAGGTGGAGTGCAGGTCAAGCAGGCGGTCCACCGTGCAAACAATGGGAAGCATCTCATGGGCGCGGCGTGCCTCAATGCTGTGGGAATCCTCTTGCAGCAGCTTGTCATGCCACAGCCGATTAAAGTCCCTGTCCAAAAACCTTGCGTCCAGCCGCTGCGGGCTGAAGCACTGGTAGGCAGCCACATTGGCAAAAGACAGGGTCAACTCGCCGCAAACCGGGCGAATATTGAGGTCCAGCAGGCGTTTGACGACATGCATGCCACACAACTCATTGCCATGCGTCAGCGCATTGATCATGACATGTGGGCCAGCACGTGGGCCACGAAACGAGTGGACGTAGTCCACACCCGACGTGCCCTGGCGATACGGCGACAGGTCTTCTGGCTTAAGCTCTAGGGGATAGTCAGGAGCCTGACTCATCAGGGCGACTTAGGCCTTCAGCGACAAAGTGGCGACCACTTTGAACACACAGGAATTGGGTACGGCGACAGCCAATCTAAGCCAGCCACCAAAGTTCAAGACCCGTCCGAAGCTGACCGCATCTGGTACCGTGGGTAGCTCAAACTCTGTACCTTCGTTCACCCAATGGAGGCCATCCGGCGAGATCTGGACACGCGCGACCGCTGTCTCTGAGGGCGGCGTGGAATCCGGCATGAGATGAATAAAGAAAACGGCTTCGCTGGCCCAAGCCGCCTCATAGGGCTCGGTGTAGACCTGACCGGCCCAGCGCTCGCCTCTGGCAATGACCGCGGTATAGGTGTTGCGTAAAGTGGCCACGTTAAAAATCTCCTGACAAAAGCACGCTGTCCAGATAAAAGAAAGTTCGCTTGGCAGTGTCGCTCTCGCAAAAAAAGGCCAAGTTCAGCATGCAATCCAGATTGGCCATGGCGGGCATCTTGATCGACTCCAAGCCTGATGGGTCCATAACCAGGTCATTGCATTGGAAGCCCAGCCAACACATGTTCACCAAGTCGAAATCAAAGCGAAGGTAGTGCCAGTTGATCTTGGTGGGGATCTCGTTGTAGCACAGGTTTTGGTGCCCCCCGGGCACATCTTCCCAGTCTTCTGGACTCAAGTGATCGTGGGTGACGATCTCGCTGCCACCAATCGCCCGAAAAGGTGTGGTGCGTTGCTTGAACTGCCATTGGTGTCGACGCTCACCGTTCAGGGTGTTGAGGTAGCGCAGATGGGGCATCACGCGCTGCTGTCGGTCCTGCAAGTCAAACAAGACGCCAAACGTTCGCACGTCTTTGTCTGACAACTTCAACTCATTGGCCTCTGGCTTGCAAGCGAAATACGTCTCGACACGAATGCGTGAGGCCTTTCGAAACGTCACGCGCTTGATGGCTGTGTTCCTCTCGCCAGCGACGGGGCGTGTGGCAATCTTCAAGGCGTAGGTGCCATCGAACGAGCCGTGGGTCCCGCTGTCCCAGTGGGTGATCTGACTCAACATCGGCTGGGTGTGACGGGCATAGGATGTCGTCATGGTGTCGAGGGAATCCTGGTAGTTGCCGACAAGGCAAGTCCAGCCATTCATGCCCTGATCGAAGTCGTCGAAGTAGATGACCCGCTCCATCGGGTCAAAGCGCGACAAACGCGGATCGCCATGAGCAGGGTGACTATCAGAACGCATGAGATTATCCTTTCACTGAGCCAGCGGTCAGGCCGGCAATTAAATACTTCTGCACCATCCAAACGAAGGCCAAGATGGGCAGCAATTGCAGGGTAGCGGCAGCAAACAAGATGCCCCAGTCCACCCCATCAATGGCACCCACCATTTCGGAAATCACCAGCGGTGCGGTCTTTGCATCCACTGTGGTGAAGATAAAAGCAAACAGGAAGTCATTCCAAGCGAAGACCATGACGAACACCGCGGTGGAGATCAAACCCGCATAAGACAGCGGCAAGATGATTCGCCTGAGGGTTTGCCAGAGACCGGCGCCATCCATGGATGCGGATTCCTCCAACTCCCGTGGCAACTGATCAATAAATGCCTTCATGATCCAGACGCCCAGGCTAACAAAAAATGAGCAGTACAAAACGACCAACAGAAATTTGGTGTCGTTCAGGTGTAGCCAGTTAACAGCGGGGAACAGGGGCAAAGTCAGCACAATGGGCGGCAACAGGCGCACCATGATCATAAAGAACGCGCTTGCGGTTAAGGCTTTGCCGGAGCGACGCGAGTAGGCGTAGCCCGCCAGGAAAGAAACGACCAGAGTCAAGGCTGTCGCCAACAAGGCAACCCACAGACTGTTGGTCAGGTTGGTGAAAAAATCAGGCCAACGCTTCCAAAGATTCTGGTAGTTCTGGAAGGTGAAAGAGACGCCCCAGAGTGAACCGTGCGAGAGTATGTCGCGCGGTGCGCGCAAGGACATTGAAACAATCAGCGCGATCGGATAGATAGACCACAGCAATACCGCAGCCAATGCCAGCATACGAAGCATGCCGATCCCCCACTTCTTGAGCAGGCGCGGGTTCAGCAAGGGTTTAGGTGGCGTCATGTCGAAACATCTTTTTGTACATGAGGTGGATGTACCAGGCGCCCATCAGCAATGAGGCCAGCAGCATCAGCCAGCCTGTGGCGGCGCCTGCGCCAAAGTCGGCATAACGAAACGCTTGGCGGTACAAATAAACCGCCAGGACCTCGGTGGTTCGTGCCGGGCCTCCACCCGTCAACAGCCACACCTCGGAAAAGATTCGGAAAGCAAAAATATACCTAAAAACCAGGGCCACCAGCATCGCAGGTACCAGCAAGGGGATCGTGATCCGGACGAATTGCTTCCAGGCATTGGCGCCGTCGACTTGGGCCGCTTCATACAGATCACGCGGAATACCCAGCAGAGCGGTGTACAGAAGGATGAACGTGAAGGGCAGGTGATGCCAAACAGACAGCACGATCACCAGGGCCAGACCATGGCTGGGTTCCACGGACCAATCCAGGGGTGGCAAGCCCAGGCTAGCCAATGCATTGGTGATGGGGCCGCCGTAGGGATCCATCATGAACTTCCAAATCACAACGGACACCACCTCGGTGATGGCATAGGGTGCAAGTACCATGGCGATCATCCATTTGCGCCACGGAATCCAACCAGCGAATAAGACCGCCACGCCGAGGGCCAGAGCAAACTCCACGAACACGATGGTGTTCACCACGATGGCGGTGTTCCACAAAGCGCGCCAGAAATAGGGGTCGCCCAGCACGGTGGCGTAGTTGGCAAGTCCCACCCACTCTGGTGACTTGCCATAGGTTGATCGCGTCAGGCTTAACCAGAAAACGTAGAGCGCCGGCACAAACAAAACCAGCACCAACAGTGCCTGGGCCGGGCTGACCATGAGCCAATGTCGACGGTCCGGTTTCATCGATCTACGCGGTAACGTTCAACCGCATCCCAGTTGATCTCCACCCCCAAGCCCGGTAACTTGGGCACGGGCATTTGACCGTTCACCAATTGTGATGGCGACCCGATCGGTGTCAGCGTCAATTCATCCCGCAGCGGGTTGCCAATGCACATGCATTCAAAGGTGACAAATGCCGGCATGGCGGCCGCCAGTTGCAGACTGGCTGCGACACAAATCGCACCCGACCAACCGACATGCGGGGCGTAGCCCACATGAAAAGCATGCGCCAGCGTGGCAATGTCGCGTGTCTCACTGATGCCGCCTGATCGAGCGACATCAGGCTGGATCAAGCCGACGGCGCGCTGCTCGATCAGCTCTCGCGCATGTGCGACTGTGAAATCACTTTCGCCGCCGGCCAGCATGATGGGGAGTTTTTGACGTAACAGGCCATAACCGGCCACATCTTCGGGGACGATGGGTTCCTCGAAGAACCAGTAATTCAGCCGGTCCAGTGCCGCCCCCACCTTGACCGCGTCGTCCAGGCTGTAGGCCCAATTCGCGTCCACGCCCAGCACCATGTGCGGGCCCACGGCCTGCCGAACCGACGCGGCTGCTTCGATGGCGAGCCCGACGGGTTGACCCAGCTTGACCTTGATGGTCTTGAAGCCCATGGCTGTGACGGCGTGGGCCTGTTTGATCATGACGTCAATGGGAGCCCAATTGATTGACGATGCATAGCAGTCCACCACATCACGACCCATGCCGCCGAGCAAGCGGTGAACAGGCTGACCGGTGCCTTTGCCTACGACGTCCCACAAAGCTATGTCGATGCCCGCCATGCATTCGAGCATCATGCCGCCTGCCCGCCCTGACAACGAGGCACGCATCAGTTTCCAGAGTCGGCGAATATCAAATGCCGACTGTCCGATGAGCTTGGGCGCCAGAACGTCCTGAATGAATTGGGCGTAAGCCAGGGGGCCAAAGCGCCCCAGGCATTCCCCATAGCCGACAACGCCGTCGGCGGTTTCGACTTGGACCAATACCATGGATACAGCGCCAAAATCGCCTTGCGATGTACGCGTGCCGTCTGGCATGCGAGCGGTCAGGGGGATGGCCTTGACCCGTTGAATGATTAAATCTGTCATGTCTTCAACCAAGGTGCAATGAGCGCAGCATTGGCAAATATCCCAGGCGTGCCACCTGTGTGCACAAAGACGATCGGCTTGTCCGATGGATCGCCATGGTGGCGCTTATGGTGGCGCTCATGGTGGAGCAGACCCGCTAAAGCCTTGCCTGAGTACACCGGGTCAAGCAGCAGGCCCTCGGTGCGCCCCGCCACTTGCATGGCCTGTACGCCCGCTTGCGATGGCACGCCATACTCCGGACCTCTGAAATCATCGATGAAATCAAAATCATCTGGCCCCACTGTGGTCTGCAAGCCCAGCATCTCGGCGGCCTGGCAAGCGCGCTCCACAATCAGCGGGACCATCTTTTCGCTATCTTGTTGGACCGATATGCCGACTACGCGAGTTGCGAGGCCCAAGGTCTTGAATGCCAATGCCAGGCCAGCGACGGTCAGTCCTGAGCCGGCCGCGGTGTAAACAGCCCGTGGCTCAAGGCCTTGCTCCTTGAACTGCCCGGCCATCTCTTCACCCAGGTCCACCATGGCTGCCGCGCCCAAAGCGCCGGTTTTGCCCGGCATGTGCAGGGTCTCTGTCCTCAGCCCCTGAGATTCAAAGTCTTGGTGAAAAGCTTGAAGCCAGCCAGGAATCCTGGCGTCATAAGGGTCTTTGGTGTCAATAAAGCGAATGTCGGCCCCGAACAAAGCGTCCAAGAGGTAGTTGCCTTGGAGTGGTTCATCTGCCTGGCCACGAAGCAGCAAGCCCAAACGGATGCCTAATTGAGCACAAGCTGCCGCGCAAGCCCGACAAAAATTAGATTGAGCCGCCGCCGTGGTCACGATGGCCTGCGCTCCGCGCGCCAGCGCATCGCCCAGCAAAAACTCGAGCTGCCTTGGTTTATTGCCACCGAGTGCGAGACCACTAAGATCCTCTCTCTTGACCCAGATCGCAGACGAGCCTGCTGCCTGGCTCAGCCTGGCCTTGTACTCCAGCGGTGTCGGCCCATAGGCCAGTGCTACGCGCTGGAGCGAGTCCGTCAGACGTCGCGACACAATCAGGGCAACAGGGGCTTGACCCTACGTTCAGCATCTTGCATGGCCAGTTGCACAGGTTTTCGTCCCAGGACTGCCGATTGCAATTCCTCTACAAAAATATCACCAGCTTTGGCCGCGTTGTCAAATGCCGGTAATGGCACACGAGCGACTTTGAGTGTGGCTGCTTCAGCAGCAGCGTAGGGCAGGGTCGAGGTATACCGGGCATCGGCATAAGAGCTGGAGCGCACCGGGCCATTGCCACTGAGACCAGCCTTAACAGTGTTCTCTTTGCTGGATAACTCCTTGATGAGGCTCCACGCGTAGGCTTTATGGGCCGCATTTTTGGGCATGCACATGGACCAGAACTCTGTTTTGGCAGGGGCGGACTCAGGGTATTTGCCTTGCAGCTCTTTGGAGGCGGGTATGGCCATGACCTTGACATCACCGGGGTGCTTCGCCTTGTCTTTGTCGTTGTAGAACTGGGTGCGCCCGAACGACGTGATGGTCATGGCGACTCGGCCAGACTGCATCCATGTATTGACCTCTTCACCTTTGATGGCGGTCCAATTGCGCGGGATTACACCTGCCGCATAGAAGTCGCGCATGGTCTGCACCGCGCGCAGCATCGGCGGCTGGTTGACGCCGAGCTTGAAGTCGCTGGTGATGAAGTCGCCGTCGTAGGCGCGCGCCATGTCAATCACATTCGGGTAGTTGTCGCCTTCGATCAGGAAGCCAAATACCTGGGATCCGTCGGGCCGGGTGAAAGTCAGCTTCTTTGCCGCTTCAATCACGTCCTCGAAGGTCTTCGGAATGGGTACCCCGCGCTCTTTGAAGATCGCCTCGTTGTAATGGAAACCGGTCGTGGCATGGCGGTGCGGAACGGCATACTGCTTGCCACCAAACTTCATGGCATTGACCAGGCCAGGAAAGAGGTCAGCAGGATCTTCTAGCGGGTTTGATTGCATCCAACTGTCCAGCGGCTCGAACAAATTGGCGACCACCGGTGTGGCGCGCGTATTCACGATAAACGCAAGGTCAATAGAGGTTGAGCCTAAACTCGCTTCACGGAACATACGCTCGTGCAGCGGACCTGTATCCAAGGTCACCCACTCAATGGCGATGCCGTTTTTCTTTGACCATTCGGCAGTCAGGTCGCCACTCTTGCCCTGACTGATCACCGACATATGGACTCGGTGCGACAGTATGGTTAACTTGGCTGGCTTGCTCTGCGCACTTGCACCGATGCCTGTCAAAGCCATTGGCAGAAGCGAACCGGATTTCAACAAGTGACGACGACTGAACATAACAATCTCCAAAACAGCTGGGCGCTTGTTAGACACTAAGATATAGAATGAATGAGCGTAAATGGAAAAAGTTTCCATTTACGGAAAAAATTATATGGCATTTTCCTCATTTTCCGTGGGTGTAAACCCTAGATGGACTCTGACACATGGCTCACATTATCTCCAGCGATGCGCTAACAACTCGGGTCGCTGCTCTTTTTGAAAAGTGCGGCAGCACCGCCCAGGAAGCCAATGAGGTTGCCACCAATCTGGTGATGGCTAACCTGAGTGGGCACGACTCTCACGGTGTAGGCATGGCGCCACGCTATGTGGATGCCGTCTTGGAGGGGAACTTGAAGCCTAACGCTTCCGTTTTGATCCAAAAAGACCATGGGATGATGCTCGGTTTAGACGGTGGAACTGGCTATGGGCAGATCGTTGGCGTGCAAGCCATGGCGCTGGCCTTCGAACGGGTATCGCAGCATGGCAGTTGCATTTTCTCTCTCTCGAATGCCCACCATCTCGGACGCATTGGCCATTACGCCGAGATGGCAGTGTCGCGCGGGTTTGTCAGCCTTCACTTTGTCAGTGTGCGGGCTCGCCCGGTGGTCGCGCCTTTTGGGGGCAGTGACGGTCGCTTCGGGACCAACCCCTGCTGTATCGGCATACCTTTGGGTTGGGGAGACACCAGCCGAGAGCCGTTTGTACTTGACTTCGCAACCAGCCGGGTCGCGCAGGGCAAGATGCGTGTCGCCCATAACGAAGGGCGCTTGGCAGAGCCAGGAACTCTGATCGACGAGCATGGTTACCCCACCCTGAACCCTGGCGTCGTGGTTGTGCCTCAGTCCAATGGGATGATGGGCGCACTGCTGCCATTTGGCGAACACAAAGGGTTTGGTCTGGCGGTTGCTTGCGAGTTGCTGGGCGGTGCGTTAAGTGGTGGGGGCACCTGGCATCAAAATTCTGACGGGCGGCGCGCTGTGGTCAATAACATGTTGACCATCCTGATCGATCCAGCGCGGCTGGGCAACCAAACCAACTTTGCCCAGGAGGCCCTCGCCTTTGTTGATTGGTTGCGTCAAAGCCCGGCCGCGCCTGAAACAGCGGGTATGAAATTGGCCGGAGAACCAGAGCGCATTGCACGAATCGAGCGACTACGCGACGGCATTGTCATTGACGATGCCACCTGGCGGGAGTTGTATGACTGTGCGCGCAAACTTGGACTTCCAGAATAAATGACAGTCTCTAGTCCGAGTGATGCGCCCTGCAAGGCGTGGGTGACAGACCCCTAGATAGCACCTTGGGCGAATGGGTCAAGAAGAAAAGTATCGACTTCATCTCGGCTCGGACAACCAAGGCGTCCGCCGAAGCGCGTGCACTTGAGCGCAGCAGCCACACAGGCAAAGCGTGCAGCACGTTCAATAGCTTGTCCTTCCAGCAAAGCCAGCGCAAGCGCGCCATGAAATACGTCCCCGGCGGAAAGCGTATCGACGACATTGACCACAGGCGAATCAACGTGGCAGATTTGCCCATCCTGTACCCAAAAATATCCGTCAGCACCGCAACTGGCGCCTACATGACCCCCATGGCCTGACGCAATGTGCAGCAATGCTGTTTCTACATGGGTGGCGCCCGTATAACTGAGCAGGCCAGCGTCTGAAAAAACCGCATAGGTCGCGAGTGGAACGATGCGGTCTAGAACATGCTTCGGTGCAATATCGCCGTCAATCATGCGGGGTAAGCCGAGTGCTTTCGCTGCTTTGAGTGCGGTCTCGGCCCCGTTGACCCATCGCGCATCGCAATGCACCATGTCGGCCTGGACCAGCGATGGCAGCGGCAACCATGTGGCCGAATCATCGATATCTGGATCGTGATAGGGAACCACGAGCCGTTGCCCTTTGGCGTCAACCAGCACGGAGACGTGTGAAGACACAGTCCCCGCAACGGTGCGCAGGCAAGAAACATCCAGCCCCTCCGCCAGCAGGGCCGCGCGCATCTGGCCGCCTTCGTTGTCATCACCCAGCCGCGCCCACACCGTGGCTTGCCCGCCAAGCTTGACAAATGAACAAGCGGCTGAAACAGCCATACCATCCACCACCCGGCAGGCTTGGCTGGCCAGCACTTTGGCTGGCGCAGCAGGAATAGCATCAACACGGTAAATTGACGTTGTCGACACCGTACCGACTGCAATGAGTCGTTTCGGCTGGACTTGACGCTGTTTCGTCGACATCAACAAATCTTCATTTTGGTCGATTGGAGCGCCAACTTGGTAATTTCTGGCCAGTTCTGAGCTTGTACAAGGGCACTAGGTGCAATCCAGGACCCGCCAACCGTACAACAATTTGGCAGAGCCAGAAAGTCCGGTACATCGGCCGCTTGAATGCCACCGGTAGGACAAAAAACCACGTCAGGAAATACCGGCGCCATGTTGCGCAACCAAGGGATACCTGCCGAGCCTTGCGCGGGGAAGAACTTCAGCTCGCGAAAACCCTGCTCGCGAGCAAACATGACTTCACTGGCGCTGGCGGTGCCTGGCAAAAACGGCAGGCCAGCCAGTCGAGCCGCATGGGCCAGAGACGGTGTGAGGCCAGGCGAAACGCCAAAAGCCACGCCGGCCTCAACAGCCGCCTGAACATCCTCTGCCGTCAGCAAGGTGCCCAAGCCGATGTCAGCCTCAGGTGCGGCTTCAATCATGGCCTTGACTGCATCGAGGGCTTGGGGCGTGCGCAGCAATACCTCAAACACCACAACACCTCCCCGCACCAAGGCAGCAGCCAGTTCTGCCGCTGAGTGAACATCATGGACAGTCAACACGGGCATGACTGGCACACGTGCCAAAATTTGCCGCATGGTTCGTTTGTAACGCGTCATTGGGCGGGCCCTGTTCGATGTTGTCATGGCGTGAAGTGCCTTAAGCCGTATCTCGGGCTTGGTAGGCGCGAACGGGCCACAAAAGAGAAATTTGCTGTACGGCCATGCGCAGGGGCTCCACGAAAGACAGCAAGCGAGACCTATCAAGTTTGAATGACAACCCCGCAATCGACACGGCACCAAGCACGACATGTGGGTCGTTATGATCCACGACCAGCATCGCTATGGCTGACAGGCCTATTTCTGACTCCTGCTCATTGAGTCCAAACCCCAGCTTGCGCGTGACACGAATCGCCCGACGTAGTTCTTCCACGGTCTTTACGGCTCGGGGCCCCACCAGCGGATTATCAAAACCACGGGCTTTAACCAGAGCGATGGCGGTATCCTCTGGCATGCTCGCTAGCCAGATCTTTCCCATTGCCGTGGTGTGCAATGGGACATCCTGCCCATTAATAGGGTCGTAACGGAAGGACCCTGTCGCACCCTGCGCCTTAGCAACCCAGTTCATTGCCTCACCATCAACCACCGCCAGCCGCACTAGCTCACCGGTATGTCGTGCAAGCTCATCCAGCGGCGGCTGGCAAGCTTGTGTGATATTGGTGCTGGCAAGCAGGCGCAACCCCATCGCGCTCAGCCTGAGCGTTGGTACGTAACGGTCGCTAAAACCTTCTTGCTTGACGTAGTGGCTGGCAACAAGCGCTTGGAGCAGACGGTGAGTGGCGCTTAGAGGCAGCGCCAGCTTTTGCGAAATCGCACTGATGGATAAGCCGCTGCTGTGATCAACCAGCAGTTCAAGCAGCTTCATACAACGTTCAACGGACGACGCGCTGAAATTTGACATTCAAGAATCTTCCACCTTACGACAATTCAAAGCAGCTGAATTGTATAACTGGAAACACTTTCCGGTAAATTAAGGTGCAAGCTACAATAATGGTGTGGAAATCTTTTCCAAAGAAGCCTCCGAAAATCTGCCCCCTTTCTGACAGACTTGCACCATGTCTACCGTTTACATCAAAGCAGTACAAAAATACTTCGATCAAACCCATGTCATCAGGGGCGTCAGCATTGATATTCAGGATGGTGAGTTCTGCGTTTTGGTCGGGCCTTCCGGCTGCGGAAAATCAACCTTGCTACGTATGATCGCGGGACTGGAGGAAGTTTCTCAAGGCACGATCTCCATCGGTGACAAGGTCGTGAATGACATCCCCTCCAAAGAGCGGGATATCGCCATGGTGTTTCAAAGCTACGCGCTTTACCCCCACATGAATGTGCGGGACAACATGTCCTTCTCGCTCGAGATGGCCAATATGGCAAAGTCACAAATCCGGGCTAAGGTGGATGCAGCGGCCAGCACTCTTGGACTCGAGGCCCTGTTGGACCGCTTCCCCCGGCAATTGTCTGGCGGTCAGCGCCAGAGGGTGGCAATGGGCCGCTGCATGGTGCGAGATCCATCGGTATTCTTGTTCGATGAGCCCCTCTCTAACCTGGATGCGAAACTGCGAGTGGCCATGCGCACTGAAATTCGCGCATTGCATCAACGATTGGGAGCCACTTCAATTTATGTCACGCATGACCAGATCGAAGCCATGACCATGGCTGACAAAATTGTGGTGATGCGTGACGGTCTGGTGGAGCAAGTGGGATCGCCATTGACTTTATACGACCGTCCGGCAAACCAGTTTGTGGCTGGATTCATTGGATCGCCCGCCATGAACTTTTTATCCGGGCGAGTTACCGACGGGCATCTCGTACTTGCCGACGGACAGACCTTGGTGCGCCCCGAACATATCGATTGCAAGGAGGGTCAATCCGTGACCATTGGCATACGTCCGGAGCATGTGTCTCTGTCCTCGGGAGGCTGCCAACTGACAATGACTCTGAAGTCGATTGAACCCACTGGCGCCGATACATTGGTTCATGCCGAGATTGCTGGTGAACCGATAACAGGCATGTTTCGTGAACGGGTTCAATTAGCAGGTGGGCAAGCTCTTGGTCTTTTCACAGAGGCCAGCAACCTACATGTCTTTGACGCAGGGACAGGTCACAGCCTACGTAAGACGAGTTGACGCGCTAGGCACCCGCATCAAGGCCTGCCCCATCCGGACCTGCCGGCCCGTCTCAATACCTTCACACAGCTCAAAACCAGGCGGGGCAAACACGATGATGGTGGAGCCATGCTCGAACCATCCGAGCTCTTGGCCCTTGACGCAGCTTGCGCTGCAGGGCATCTCGTTAGCGGCACGGTAACGCAGGTGCAGCAGCACATCCAAGAAGTGCAACCTGATGCTGGCGACCAAAATAGCCGCCACAGGAACTAGCGCAATGGGCTGACCGCCATTTGTCAGTCTGGCGCGCAGAACGGCCCGCTCATTCCGACAGAACAGGCGTTCGACCCTGGCCAAGGCGATCGGGTTCACGTTCCAGGTGTCGCCGCTCAGGTAGGTCACATGCTCCACGGTCATGTCCTGGGGGGCATGAAAGCGGTGGTACATGCTTGATGTCAGGCGCAGGGTAATGTAGCTGCCATTCATAAACACACTGGCGTCTTGGCTGGGGCCAAACAGCTCGCCGATCGAATAAGGGAAGCCCTTGGCCTGCAGCACCATGCCATCCACCACGCGACCGCAAGCCCCCACGATACCGTCACTGGGGCTGCAGAGCACCGCCGGGTCGGGGTCTATGGTCCGCGAACCGGGCACCAGCTCACGGGTAAAGCAGTCATGCAGGCTGCCAAAGTGCTGTTGCTGGGCATCACTTAAGTCCAGGTCTGTGAACAGGCGCCAAACCC
>Ga0209358_10001623_pt1 | contig 17673 bp, 17 predicted proteins | sample LauGreFa1BDMLBSN_2_FD_187574 | JGI IMG/M metagenome (GOLD analysis project Ga0209358, IMG submission 187574) | Freshwater lake microbial communities from Lake Michigan, USA - Fa13.BD.MLB.SN (SPAdes) (version 2) | ecosystem: Environmental > Aquatic > Freshwater > Lake | place: Lake Michigan, USA... | reverse complement strand
TTGGGCAGCGAAGTAGCCGGCAGGGCCGGCACCAATTATTGCGATTCGAAATTCAGCCACGCGGAGACGAGAGGATTTGAACCTCCGATTCCCTTTCGGGAAAACCTCATTAGCAGTGAGGCGCACTCGACCGGGCTATGCGACGTCTCCTTGTACATAGGTAGTTTACACGCTTGTAAGACCAGGTACCTAAAGGCAATTTTCTCTAATTTAAGGGTAAAACTAGGGCAAATTCAATTCAATCTTCGCTTGCTCTGACTAGATCCATTAAGTCTTTAAGTTTCTTCACTGGATACGAGCTTCGGACCCATGCTTCCGAAAACCCGTCAAATTTACCGGCAATTGAAGTATTACCAATGTCAGCGCCATTTTCCTTAAGAGCTTTAAGGATCGACTGTTCCCATGCATATGTAACATCACCTTGCATCGGACCACGAAGTTCTAATAACTTCCATCCCAGTCTTCTATGTGAAGCAAGCCGGTCATCCGGATAATTTGTAATTCCGATTTGGTGCATATCCCACTCTTCATGAATTAAGAAATATAGCCAAGCTTCTATATTTGGATCAAAACCTCCCACGGCACAGGATGGGCAACCCGTACCTGTCGTACGGTTCGCAACATCAGCGTTCCAAGTATGGCCCTTTTCGCATTTCCACTTAAAGTTTTTACCACTTCCAGCCGTGACTTTCGTAGGGTCACCAGTGAGCATTTGAGATGCTAAGTCTGGATTAGTAGTTGCTAAATCGTTAAAGCCCACAAGTATGACTTTATTTGCGCAAACCGGACAACCATTTCCTTGAATTCTATTGTTGCCTGTTGCTTTCCAAATGTGGTTAAGGCGGCATTTCCATTCAAGTCGTACGTTGGTTCCCGCAGTAATTTTTGAAGTATCCCAACCGTTTGCTTCCGCAGCTAATTCAGGATGTGTTGTTGCAATATCATTAAAGCCTGATTCCACTTGCCTATTTGAGCAAACTGGACAGTTTGGTCCACTAGATCTAATTACTCGATTATAAATCTGACCATTAAATACATGTCCTTTGCCGCATTTCCAAAGGTACGTTCCATGCGAACCGGCCTGAACAGTCGCTGGATCCCATCCAAATGCTTGCGCAGCAATATCTGGGTGAGTAGTTGCTAGGTCGTTAAAACCTTCTTGAAGTTTGTGCCCTGAACAGATTGGACAACTATTTGGTTTTCCGCTTTTGGTTCCACTAATTCTTGAATTCGGACTACTTTGCCAATAATGCCCTTCGGAACAAACCCATTTAAGAGATTTAATGCTTCCTTTACCGATTTTTTGTGGGTCCCATCCGAATGCTTGCGCAGCAATATCTGGGTGAGTAGTTGCTAGGTCGTTAAAGCCAACTAGTAGTCTCTTTCCGGAACATGTCGGGCAACCATCTCCTCGAGTTCTATCTGATACTAATGCTTTCCAGATATGACCCTTATTGCATTTCCATTCAACTTTAACGTGGCTTGATGCCTTGAGTTTTGTTGCATCAGCAGAGAGAAGTTCTCGAGCTAATTTGGGATTGATTGTTTTTAAATCATTTGCTCCCTTTATTGCTTTTCTTCCAGAGCAAAAAGGACAGCCAGTGTTTTTTCTACTGTAAACCATCGCATCCCAGATGTGTCCTTCTTTACACTTCCACTTCTTTTTTATACTAGCACCTGAAGTAACTGTGCTTGGGTCCCATTTATATGCTTCCTTTGCAACCGCGGGGTTGATGGTTTTTAAATCATTAAAACCTTTTAGAAGTCTCTGTCCAGAACAAAATGGGCATCCATTTGGTTTTCCACTTCGCGTACCTGAGATTCTTTCGCCAGGAGATGCTGTCCAGTTATGGCCAAGTTTGCATTTCCATTTTAGTTTCTTGTTGGAAGCTTTCTTTACCGTTGTTGGGTCCCATCCGTCAGCCTCTTTTGCAACTTCGGGATGTGTTGAAGCGAGATCTGTTTCCCCAACTATTGGTTTCAGACCAGAACAAAAAGGGCAGCCATACCCATTCACTGAACGAGTTCTAAGTTCAGCTTCCCACTTATGACCTTTTCTACATTTCCATTTAACTTTCTTATGGCTCCCTGCAAGAAATTCGCTTGGGTCCCATCCGTCAGCTTCCTTAGCAAGAATTGGGTTTTTAGTTTGAAGATCGTTGTAACCTTTGAGAACCTTCACACCTTTGCAATATGGGCAACCAGCATTTTCTGATCTGTTTGGGTTAGTTCGAGAATTGCAACTTTCCACCCAAACATGTTTTTTTGAGCAAATCCATTCATATTTCTTGCCCGAACCCGGCAACACATCTGAAGGGTTCCAGCCATGGGCTTCTCTAGCTATTTCGGGGTGAGTTTTTGCCAGAGACTTCTTTGGTTCCATGTATTGATTGTGACGTAAGGGTCAGACAAAGTTCAATCAATCCCTGGTCCAATAGAACTTTCCATCGCATTTCATGATTTTTTCACACATAGCATCCAAGGAAACAGCGCCGTTGTACTGCTCCCCCTCGGCTCCCCAAGTGTTAGTTCCAACTACATTACCTTCGTTATCAACAAGTGGGCCACCACTATTACCGTGTGAGATAGCTGCGGTAATAAGGATGTCTTTATCTGTTGTATTCAATACGTTTCCAAAGGCTACTGATCCTTCGAATCCATCAGCAGTTCCAACTGCCATAACCCAATAGCCTGCATAGGGCATCCACTCTGAAAGATGAAGCGGCTCTAGTTTGACTGTTGTGCCGATTACAGCGAGATCGTTCTTTTTGTCCCAACGATCGATGTATGCAGAAAACTCTTCTCCGCCGAGAGTTTTAACCATCACCTCGCCTACGCCATTTAAGCAATCTTCAATAACATGATGATTTGTTATTAAGGAAGTTTGATACTTTTCTTGCTGAGATATAGGAAGTGAAATAGCCCAGCCACTACCTTGAGAGTATTTATCTTCTGTGTAGTCACAGAAAACCGTGACCGTTGAAGCTTGTACGCGATCTACTAAGCCTTCAATACTTCTTGGTTGCACGAAACCATCTTCAGTTGGATCAGTATTGTTGTAATGAAGATACGGACCTATTCCAAGATAAACACCAGTGCCGCCAAGTAATACTGCGATGATAGCGAGCGCTCCCGCACCTCTCTTTGTAATTCGATTAAAGAAAGTAAAAGGTTTCCTGACTAAGGCCACTGCCTTCTTAATCCGTGACGGACTGTCAGTAACACCTGACACTACTTCTGTTCCATCAAGACTTAACCCTACGGGGGTCAGATTTTCATTTTGGAAAATAAAATCTGCAAGTTCAGTAGCGTATTGCCTACGCTCTTCTACCGTCATCTCAGCAAGTGGTTTGGGGATGGGGAAGTAACGCTTCTCAATCTCTTCATTCTCAGACATCAGATTCTCTATTCCGTAGTCGGTGGAGTGATCTCAGGTTTTGATGGAGTGCACAGAAGAATGAAGTTATAAAAAGGAACCAGAATGAACCAACCACTCTTTCCCACATCATTCATTCGGCGTACTGCAACAGCCAGATAAGGCAAAATAAGAGCAATAAAGGCGAAGGCGCCTACAAATTCAAATCCGTAGAAGCCATCTATTCCCCCTGCAATGAAGGTAACCGCATAGAAGAATAAGAAGAAGCTCCAGAACTCTTTGCGTGTAGCTCTTCCTTGAAAATCAACATACTTTGTTAGTGAACTGCCAATGAGGTTAAACATCTTCTACTCCTTAGATTTCTATCGTGGTTGTTGGTGAGAAAGTACGCTCTCCCAGTGATAAGACGTAGTCAGACAGCTGGGATGCATAGTCATTCTTTTCTGCTGTATTCATTTTCCTCAGACATCTATGAATTGGGCTGTATATCCGTGCGTTTGCGTTGAAAAATGTTACGGTGATCACTTGTCGCACCCAATGCCATCACCGTCACGATCAAGCTTATGAACGTCTTGACCAATAACTTTGACCGGAGCTAGACCCAAGCGCTTGATATCTGGGCAATCCAGATCAGGCGGGGATAATGGAACACACCCCGCATAATTCGGATCGCACTTCACCCCTGTTGATGATGCGCTCGCAGTGGTTGCAACTGCTGTGCTGAGAGTTGTAACTGCATCATTCGGCGTGAGTTGGGTCCCGGGGCAGCTCTTCCATAAACCAATCGACTTAGATTTTGCTGTCTGAGCCGCTTTGAGAATCTGAGCTGAATACTGCCCTTTGTCTCCTTTGTAGAAATAAGGTGCCGCTGCACCGATCTCCACCAGTTTGAGATTGATATTTGTCTTTCCGATAAATACATATCGCAGCAGCCGACCGTACCGATCTACTTTGTCTAACTTTGGATCTGTCTTTAGCGAAAGTTGTCCTGGGGTATTCAGGAGTTTGACCAATGCGCTTCTAGCTTCTTGGCCATAACACTCAGTAGGTGAGAGTTCAGGTGTATCGATCTGCAAAAGCCGCACCTTTTCCCCAGTACTCAGTGTGATTGTGTCCCCGTCATATACCTTGGTAATTGTCGTAGCTGCGCTCGCTGTATAGACACCGGAGATTGATACCCCGATAGCAATTAACGCAGTAGCTACTAGAACCTTTTTCTTCATCGTGAGCCAACTAGTTCTGCTGTGCTGAATTCAAGTCCTGAAGTACGAAAATCCAACTCCGATGCTTGAAGGGCTGAGTGTGCGCCACTCATCTCGTCACGACGAGATTGGATGTTTGCATCGCGATAGACCGCAACAGCTTCCTCATACTGGGCACGAAGAAGAATCTTCTTGCTTTCAAGTACCTCGAGTTCGCGATCAAGCATCTTTGATGTGTCGATATCTGATTCTTCAACTGATGCACCTGACTTCAGCTTTTCGCTGTTGCGGCGATTCTGAAGATTGCGAAGGAACCAAACCTTGCGCTTAGCTCGAGCAACTGCACTCTCAATTTCTGAATAGTGCATGAATGAGATCAGTACGCCAACGCCAATGAATGTAAGTTGTAGAAGGGTGTAGAAGATCCAGAGGTAAAGGATTTTTCCATCTTCTGACATTCCCGTTAGGTTTCCTGATGTTAGAACGCCGTTGCGTGCACGGATATTTGATAGAAAAGTAATTGTTGCAACAACTAGAACTCCAACTACTCCAAACATCACGTGGTAAATGCCAGACTTTGGACGATTACGATCAAATAGTGACTTGAAGTAGATACCTAGGATGTGAGCAGCTCCTACTGAAAGTCCACTTACTGCCAGGGTGACGATCAGTGAAGTTCCTACTTTTTCGCCAAGTAGAACTCGAAATGCCGGTGCTGTAATTGTGAACTCGCCAATAAAGAGCAAGAACAAGAACGGAAGATAGAAAGTGTTTCCAATTTGACGGATACGAGCAAATTTCGCCATAGGCACTTCTTCTGCTCCACCATCTAGCTTGGCCTGTACTGAAGCTAATTCCGCTTGAGCGAGAGCCAGGTTGTCCGCAAGAGCTTGAGACTTACCTTTTTCTTGGATTTCATTTCTTATTGCGTTTACCTTCTGTGTCTCCTTATTGAGTTTCTTCTCTTCGAGCTCAAGATCTAGCTCTCTACCAAATGCTGCATATTGACGTTGCAACTGCATTAGATATGGAACGCTGTTGTGCTCCCATTCTTGGCGTGGAATCTGATTCTTTCCATCGCGACGTCCTTGCTTGCGTGCATCCTTGATTACTTCCTTTGGTGCTGATGAAGTTGACTTGCTTTTCATTTTATTTCTCCTATTTCTATTGGTTTGGTTGATTAGAAGCCTGAGAGATCAGACTGCTCTGTTACGTTTGTTATTCCGATTTGGTTTAAGTAACAAGTCCAGTACGACTGAACTTGATCCAGTGTTTTTGTATTAACTTTTGAATTGCGAGCGCCAACAATCACTACATTTACAGATGAGTAATCGTTTGACGCATTTCCTGCATCTTGTACTGCCATGTTGCAAACACCATTGCTATCAAGTCCAGCCAAACGTCGAGGAAGTGTGAGTGAGACTTCATCGACCATGTCTGAAGCGATAACAAGAGTGAGGCGTGCTGATGGATTTTCTGCTTTTGCTGTTGCTAAGTTCTTCAAGCTTGCTTCAACAGCACCTTGGACGTCAGAACCCATTTCAATTCCTGGGTTAGCTACAAAGTCTTGAAGGCGCTTGAAGGATGTTGCTGTTTGTTTTGCATCTTGGCAGATGATGCCTGCTGGGTACTTGAGAGCATCAGGGAGAAGTTGTTGACGACCCAACAACTCCACGACCTTATTCACACAATCTGCCTGATTGGCTTCAAGTGCTGAGTCCTGCCAAATCTGTGTACGTGCGTTGACTAAGCCATCCCAGAGTTGAAGAGCTCCCTCTAGGTTTGGTGTCTTCTCCTTGATGTACTCATAAAGGCTCTGGCTTGTCTTGGTTGAAACGAGGAGAATTCGAGGGGCTTGGGCTGAGTTCTGAGTTACGAACTGAATGCTTAACCCCCGAGGAGCTACAGGAGACTGGGCGAATGGATTACCCAGTGACTGTCCTGCGATGAAATCAGTGATTCCTGATCCCAAAGCCTCCAACTGAGCTGTTGGATATGTGGACCCCGACAAGTCCAGGACGTATGTAGCTACCTCGGGAGCTGGCATCTGAGGGAAAGGCTGACCCTCATATGCTGATTTGAGTGAGCTCACAGGAGAGCAAGCTGAGAGCGACATGACCAGTGCCGCTCCACTTAAACCAACGACCAAAGCTCTGAAAGCATTGTTTCTTACTGCTTTTACTGAATTCTTACTTAACATTTCTTCCTCCACCTGAGGTGTCTATCACCTCTATAAACTTTATAGTAGTTTATAGAAAAGCCTCAAGTCAAGTACTTTCTCAAAAGATTTTCCGTGGGCGTGTCCCTCAGGCTCAAATTACGCTCAAAATGGGGACCTGGCCGCCGCTCCAGGGGGTATCTATAAATTTATAGAACCTGATACACTTTTTATAGATATGAAAGGGGGCCCACCATGAAGATGATAGGTGAGCGATTGAGAGACTCTCTCAGCAATGATTTGGGCTTCGAAGCAGATAGAGCCCGTGAACTTCCTATGTCCAAAACGAGCGAAGAAATTTCAATTTATTGGGAGAAGAAGAAATTCCCTGAAATTACTCCTGAGGGATGCAAGGCTTTAGCTAAAGCTGCGATGCTCGCCGGCGTAGCTGGATTACAGAAAATTGAAAACACGATCTTGAAAGTTTCTCCAGATCTAGTTATAAAGAATGACATTCAAGAGATCTCTAGAGATATATCTGCGCTCGCCTCCAAACATCAAACTACCCTTAATTTGAGCCGACATCGAACAACATGTGTGAATGCCCATCTAAATATTTTGGATCCAGATAAATCGTTGATCCGAATCTATTCAACGTTTGTAAGTGCATCAGAGCTTAAGAAGTTTAAGGAGCGCTCTACTTCTCTCCTTAAAGCTTCAGTTAGCACGGAAGAAGAATTGGACGGATGGATAACTTCCGTCCATAAACTACTTGGAGACATTTCGGCCTCATCTCAAAGTTCTACTCAGGGAGAAGACGCTGAGAGTGAAGGTGACAGATCCAAAGGAATTATCAGTAGCAAGGCACTCCCAACTTATTTGAGTCAATGGAAAATGTTCGTTCGTGAAAAGATTGGCCCTCTCTACGGAGTAGTAATTGGCCCAGATGATTGCAGCCCGTTAGTTGAGAAACTCAAAGAACTAGAAAAAGAGAGTAATCGCTCTTGGACAACCATAGTCAGTGATATAACTGAAATACGCACGACAACCTCTTTCCAAAAAAGAGTAAGTTCACAAACACGAACTGCATCCAATTCTCCAGAACTCATTAATGAACCAATTCCCCTAAAGGGAAAGACTTGTAATATTCAACGTTCAGTTACTGGGTATAACCAGGAGTTGGTAAATCAATTCGTAAAGGCTATGAAAGCTCAACTTTTCTTGTACTCAGGCAAAGGCATTTTCACTGCATCTATACGTCTAGGTGATGGAGTAGTTACGGTTGAATTACCGAATGCAACCAAGTCTGACCTAGGAAAAATTGAAGAATATCTAAATCTTCTGCTCTAAATAGCTCTACTCAATGGATAATGAACCTCGAGGAGGTGTTTAAGTGGAGCCGTTAAAGCCTAATGATCCTAGCCAGCTTGGTGATTGGTCTATAACGGGTCGGCTCGGGGAGGGCGAAGATAGCGTCATCTACTTAGGTGTCCGTGGCGTGGCAGGCTCAGAACAAGCTGCGATTAAATTGATTGAAGATGACTCCTTTGAATTTGAATCCGCTCTTGGAAAAATTAAGAATGAAGTAGAGGCACTTCGGCAACTTAATAACGAAAGCATCGTAAAGTTTCTTGAAGCAAACTACGAACAAGGAAATCTGTGGATTGCCACTGAATACATTCACGGTGTCACCTTAGATACGAAGCTTAAACAGACAAAGGAACCGCTTGAAGAGCTGCACTGGTTCCGAATAGCGGAAAATATCTTTCATGCGTTGGAAGCAGCTCACGCTAAGGGAATAATTCACAAAGATATAAAGCCAAGCAACATCATTCTTGGTGCATCAGGAGCAAAATTAATCGACTTTGGAATTTCACATGTCCCAGAAAGAACAAGAATTGCGAATCCAGGCGACTTTGAAGGTTCCCGTCTTTTTAGCGCTCCTGAAAACTATAACCGTAAAAATATTGAAGAGATGGACGTTTTTAGTGCTGGCGTGACTCTTGCATATGCAGCGAAGCTAAAATCAGTCTGGGCTGGTGATAACCAGGATGCAATTACGGAGAGTATTAAAAATGATAAGCCTGATCTCACTGGGCTTACGCCTCTTCAAGAAGAATTCATTCGACCGTTGCTTGAAAAACTACCAATTGACAGACCGAAATCCGCAAGTGTGCATAAGAAGGCTTTGGAATACATCGAATATCTTCTAGATAAGGAGCACAAGAGTAAGCCTGTTGCTCTCAGGGTTAGGAAATCTTTATCTAGGCGCCTAAAAAACCCTTGGGTGAAATGGGGCGCACCAGTGGCCCTTGTTAGCACAATGGCTTTAGCTCTCACCTCACCTTGGAGCACTGTGCAAAACCTGCCCGTTGATCTAAACGTGGGGGGGCCGAGTCCTTCAGCAAGTGCCAGCCCATCACCTCTAACAGCATCACCAACTCCCACTTCAACCCTAGAAAATTCTCAATTAAGCGAAGAAGGGCGGAAGGCTGCATCAACCTGCCTTCAGCTTTCTAACGAGTTTAAAATCGCGGAAGCTAACAAGGCTTGTTTGATAGCTGCAAATGAAGGCGATGCGGCATCGATGCTTTCGCTTGGCTACAACTATTACGTTACCTTGAAAGATACAAAACAAGGTTTGTATTGGTATAAAAAATCTGCCGAAAAGGGTTACGCGGTGGCTATGTACAACCTTGGAACTTTGTACATGAACACAAATCCAACTGAAGCTGAAAAATGGTTTAACAAGTGTTCGGATTCAAATTATGCTCTTTGTTCATACAACTTAGGGGTATTGCTACAAAAAAGTGGGCGAACTCTCGAAGCCAAGGTCGCCTACGAAAAAGGTATGAAATTAAAGAACACTGGTTCTGCATACAACTTAGGAATCATTTATCAGCAAGAAAAAAACTGGGTGAAGGCTAAGGAAGTTTTCACGGTTGCAGCTAATCTCGACGACTATATGGCGAGTTACGCTCTAGGGGGCGTCTACCAAAAGAATTATGCTGATGTGGATGCAGCATGTACTTGGTATTACAAATCACTTAAATTGAAAAAGGACTATCTTCCAGCTCGGACTGCCGTTATTGAAGTCTGCAAAAACAGAAAGTTTGAAGTCGCGCCTGATGTACAGATCTCTAAAGGGCCTATGGCTCCATACCAGGCAGCTAATAGCGGATCTGCTTTTAAAGCTGGCGATTGGGTGCTTCTACTAAAGACTAGCCAAGTCGATGCTTCATCAGCTTCAGGCATCCAATACAGAATTAGCGGAACTAATAATCCGTGGCAGTACACATTTTATGGGACATTCACAAATGCTGAGGGGGTCTACACATATATCCCCGAGCGGGAAAATTTAATTGGTACCTGCTTAGACTTTAGATTAGTTCGCGAATCACGAGATGGCTACATTGTACAAATATGGGAAATGTTGCCGAGTATTTGTAAGTCAACTTAGCAAGCGGAAAACCTGTATACCTTACCGTTAATGATTGCAATGTGCTTGATACTGTAAGTTCCATTGCTTACAAAAGTTCCTTGAGTTATATCCACCTTCAATAACACACTGAAGATTTGTCCTGTAAATTTCTGATTTATAAGAAGTTCACCGTTTGGTGCGCTCACTATTTGCCAGTCTGGGTCCGGTATTAGGCTAGATATATCCGCTGTGTATTTAATCTCTATTTTTCCAACATTGCTTTGCGCCTCACTAAATTTTTGGCATGAACTCAATTTAGGTTCAGACGTGAAGTCGAAAAGCCCAGGATATACATTATCTTTCTGGAACTGAACACTCGTAGGTCCGTCTGTGCTCACTGCAACCGAAAGCTCATTAAAGAATTTGTACACTCTGTCGGCCGCTCCGCGCCAATTGACATAGCCATCAATAAAATCTGTTGGCCAATAACTTGGATATTCACCACTCGGATTTGCCGAATCTATCCAAATCAATTTTCCATTCTTTTTCTTGCAGGTCAAAGTCTTATATTTCTGCCCTAATTTCGGACATGGGCTGAGAACTCTTGGGGTAGTTATATCCTTAGCGAAAGGAATGTAACTACTGTAGAAGTTTTTACCAGGTATCCCAATTTTGACATAAAGCCAATTTCGAACCGTTTCTGCATCATCGGTCGTGTTTTTAAGTGCTATCTCCAAATTCTCAAGTTCTGTTTTTGAAAAACACTTCTTATTTTCTAAAGCCAGCAAAAAGATCGTTCTATCATTTTCAAATAGTTCAAGGAGTGCCCTCGTTTGAGACATATTGTCTTCTACATTTTTTGATTCTCTTGCTGCTTTATATTTTTGAGAATAACTGGATAAGGCTGATTTCTGCTTTATATCCATTTGTGCAATAGTTGTTAACATTTTCTTACAGGTTGTATTGGTTGTATTAAGGGCATTTGAATTCGCAGTGCTTAGAGAGCTTGAAAGTAGGCTTAAAATCACGATGATTATCACCTTACGCATATCAACCCCTTAGAAACACTTAACTTGGACTAGTTTATCGAGTTCGGTTAATTCTAGATGTTTTTGCATCAAGATTACGAGCCTTGGCTAACATTAATACTTTTTCCTCTGGTGTCGGAATAGGTTTGAGACTCACATTTGTCCCTGAATTAGAGTTTTTAACTTTTGGGGGTTTTGGGGTTGGTGCGAGTTGCTTATTTTGGGAAAATTGTTTAGACATCATTTTGACACTGCTTCCTTGTTCTTTTCGGTAAATATGTGACCAACTTGGTCACATGAGGATTTCGCTTTGTTAACAGGCTTTAATGGGAATCTTTACTAAACAAGCCAGCCTGAGTGGCAACTGAATAAATGCTTTCAAACGTATTGCAGAGTTGTTTCCGATTTTGAACGACTAATCTGATCCACTGTTATCAGATAACAGTGGATACATTTCCCCTTAACGCCTCATCAATTTGCTCTTCAGAAATCCTTCTTAGTCTGCCAATTTTATAACTTGGAATTACCCCGGATTTGATCCCGTTGTAAATTGTCTCTCGTGTTACGCCCAGTATTTGTGCAACTTCTGCGGGAGAAAAATACGTCTTATTCATTAATGCCTCTCGATAGTCTGTTTTCACTTTAGGTTCTCACTATTTCGCACTCCTGTAACGCTAAACCTTCTTCTTCTTTCGGCCCTTCTTCGGTGGTCTACGACCAAACTGCCCATACAAGTAGTAGTTGCCCAGTTGTTGATCAGTAACTACATAACCTGATTTAGTAGCAGTAGCTTGTAGGTAGCCTTTATCAATTAGGCGGGAAATTTGGGCGGAAGTCTTATTGATCAACTGCCCTACTTCGTAGGAGCTATAGATGTGTTCTGAAGTATTACGGTTTATATACATATGTTTCCTCTCTAGTTATTAGTACTGGTAGTTGTAATCCCCCCTCGCACAAAATGCGCACTGGAGCCCTTGCTCAAAGGGTCAACCTTCCGGTTGATTCAGATATAAACGCTCCTGCGCATTTCATGCTCGGGGGCTGGTTGCTAACCACTTGGGTTCATGTGGGAGCTTCTGAGTCACCCCCGAAAAAGGACAGAATTGTCCTATAACGGGGGCGGAGTATGTGGTTTGCACATTCACCACCGCGACTGGATTAACAGGATCGCTAGGGCGGGATCTATTCGAGTCTCTACTTATTGCTAAGTCAAAGTGCTCCGGCCTTACTTGATTACACAGGACTCGATTTCGGAAAGCAGTTGAAGGCATGGGTCACTCACTTAAGTTCATTGTCTAAGTTCAAAGATCCCTGCATCTGCAATTCAGGATAGAACCCATCATCAATGGAGCTACTCTTCCACGTGGTCGGTAAGCCAGCCGGTCCAGTACTTTTTTTACTACGACTCTGGTTGCTCGTAGTCCTGCTTTCATCTCCAAATCTCTCGGCAATATCAGGTTAGATAATTACTTCTCTTCTGTACGGCTAAACCGTCATTAATTTGTTTTCTTTCGTATCTACACCAATCACCCCCTCAGATTTGAGGCGTTTGATTAGTGCTAACTCTTTCTGTAGCGCTTGCACTTCTTCGTGGGTGTCATCCGAAGTGCCCAAATAGAACTTCCTAACAGTTTGAGGGTCGGACCACCCACCTTCAGCCAATAGGTGTCGTTCCGAATACTTCCATTCATCTGCTGCCGTAGTTCCAAAACGATCTCGCATTGAGTGCAATGAGAAGCGATACATATGTAATGGTTTTCCATCTGCATCGAAATACGCTGGCATTTTCCACCCCAGTTGCTCTGAAACCGGATGAATTACTACATCCGTAAACGAGTGAAGCTTTTGCACTTCGCCAAAACGATTAGGGAAAAGTAATGCCAGCGGGTTCTTCCCTTCCGCTTGCTCTTGAAGCGCTTCTGCTGACCGAATTACCATCCACTGATAAACATCAAAGCCAGTTGCAATGTTTTCAACATATGGAATTGCAGTCGTTCTACGGGTTTTAGTCTTGGTTGCTTTTGGCGCATCAGGTTCGGTTGTATTGAATTGCCATGAGATCAAGACACGTCGGTTCTCGAGGTCAACAAAGTTGCCCAAACCTCGCTCATATACCTTCCTATCGGCGGTAAGAATGAAGGTTTCGTTTGCTCGAGTTCCTAGATTTGCTGAGGTATGAATTAAGCCGGCACCATGTTTGTATTTCTTTTGACACCCTTCGGCTAATTCCACTACCTGTTTGTGAGTTGGGATCTCTCCCCCGGATTCTTCTTCAGAACCGAAGTAATACTGCGATTGCTTGCGACGTGATTGAGCTGCAACATAACCACTACCTGCGGGTGGCGTCCAGGTGATTTGTTCAACGTACAGAACTTGTTGTGCAGTGAAGTATCCCGCTCGATGTCCCCACTTCAGGAATGTACGTAACATCTTAATGAGGTGATCTGCACGCCCTTTTGTCTTGGTGGCTTTATTAATGTAATCACGGAGAATTGTTGCAGTCATTTGCCCACAAGTAGTTTTTCTAGTCTTTGCCAGTTTAATCAGATGGTTAAAGTCTTCTTGTCGATTCTTACGAGATTTTCCGTTCCATTTGAAATCCTTCCCTCCTTGATCAATGTACTTTTCAAGAACATCAGAAAGTAGCTCTCCGGCATTTTCTGGCATCCCAATTGAGCCAGACTGTTTTGACTTTAAAATTGCATGAACTTCAAGGAAGGCGGCATTGACGGCACTTGGTGAATCTGTAGCACTTCTATCAATCTGACTTCCTTGAAATGAGGCTCTTATGCGCCAAGTAGTACGGCGTGCAGTCGGAGGTTCAATACTAATTCCATCTGCTTTGAAAAGTTTCCCTGATTTCTTCGCACGAGCTATAGCTTTTGCCAGTTTTTCGCTTGGTTCGATTGGTGCACGTTTCATTCTTTTCCCTAATCCCTAAAGATGATTGTTGATGGTTCGTAACTACTTTCGACCTGAAGTTCTGGTCGAATTGCATAAGGCGTTTTAGAGAGCTTCTCGAAGAACTCTTTGACGTCTTTAGCTAGCCATCTCCTATTGCGTTGGAGATTGCCGAGTGGCCGAGGAAACCCTTCTTGGTTTACCCTGCGTGAGGCAGATAGTTCAGATGAACGCAGATACAGAGCAATGTCTTGAATCGTCCAGACATCTCCTGCATAGGCTTCTGATCCGGGAGCCACTGGCATCTGGATCTTCACCGACTTCAACTGATAAATGTTTTCCCTCATATTATTAAGTATATAGTCAAACTTAATGGGTATGCAAGTCGAGAGTCTAACCTAATGGGGAAATAGGTTTAGCCTGAGACCTGATGGTGGAATAGCTTTAATTGGCCTACACTGGCCCCATGGCGAGCGCAAAGAAGGGTCGAGACCTCACGGACTGGATCCCCGGCTGGATGGCCATGGATGAGACTGGAACAAAATCTGCCTGCCTTCACTTCTTCACCAGTCCCTCTAGCGGCTTGAAGGCTGGCAGTCCTTTTGAGGTCCTCACAGTCGCTACCAGGTCTAAAGATGGCCATCTTGTTTTGCGTGAAATCTCATTCAAGCCTTTGGGGGCACACAAAGTTCCTGCCCCCGAGATTGGTGACGTAGTTCCTGATCAGACCAAGCAGGCTTGGTTACCTGATCTTTTTGAAAATATCTACGGCAAGAGTGAGATTGATCCACTTCACTTACAAGAGTTTTTATCTACTGCCGTCATTCGAAAGATTCTGACCGGGCATGTTGTTGCCTTGCACTACTCTTCAATTCTCCGACAACGCCAACGAAATAGAGCGATCAAGTCAGGAGTGACAGAAAAGGCAGGAAGCAGCTTTGCTGTCCAGGGGGAATCAATTACTCGTGCGACGGCCAGAATATTTAAGGATCTTCAAACATGGGGTGAAACTAAAGCTGCAGCTGTTATCGCTGAGGCCGAGGGCGTAACCGCGACAACTATTCACAATCGCCTTCAATTAGCGCGATCTGGTAAATATCTTGAAACGCCTGGAAAAGGCGCACGTAAGAAGAGTATTTAGGTTAATCAAAGTAATCTAATCAACAAAGAAGAAGGTGGGCATTAAATGGAGACACAGGTTAGAACTCCACACGCAGTTTTCATGATGCCCCAACGCTTACTTGTTCCTCTTTTTCAACGACCGTATGTATGGAATGAAGAACTACAGTGGGAGCCACTCTGGAAAGATGTTCAGAGAGTTGCAAACCGACTACTCGCAAATCCTCTTGCTCAGCATCAACCTCATTTTCTTGGAGCGGTTGTTTTGCAACAAGTTCAAAACCCTGCGGGAGATTTGCAGCAGAGAACTGTCATTGATGGCCAGCAACGCTTAACAACTCTTCAGGTACTTCTGGATTCAATTCATGCTGAGATGAGTCTTGTTGGAGCTACTGCTTCCGCCGCCCGAATTGAACCCCTGATCGAAAATGGGAAACCATTCCAAAAGAATCCTGAAGACAAATTCAAAGTGTGGCCAACGAATAAAGACCGCGAAGCTTTCAATGAGGTCATGGGCAAGGATTTTGCGATTGCCTACGAAACTCTCCAACACAAGAATCATCGCCTAGTTCAAGCACATAGGTATTTCTCAACTCAATGCAGACAATGGCTCTCGGAGTCGGGGGAGACAGAGGCTGTACATCGTGCTGAAGCGCTCGAAAAAAGTGTTCGTGAACTCCTTCAGATGGTCGTAATTGATCTTGCCCCACAAGAGAACGCTCAGGAAATTTTTGAAACTTTGAATGCTCGTGGCGCCGTTCTGACTGCTGCTGATTTAATCAAGAACTTCATTTTTCAACGACTCCTTGAGCAGGGAACTGACGTTGAGAAGGCTTATGAAAAGTACTGGCAGAATTTTGAAACATCATTCTGGGAAGAGGAAGTAAGCACTGGAAGAGTTAAGTACCAAAGGTCTTCACTTTTCATCAACCAGTGGCTTATCTCTAAAACTGGTGAAGAAATTGTTGCCAGAGAAGTTTTCACCCGGTTTAAGACTTATGTGGATTTTGAGTCAGGATTGCCCGTTCCAGAATTATTGGAACGAATCCACACGGCTTCAATGGTTTATAAGAATTTTAACGAATCTGCACTCAATCAAGAATCCAATATAGATCCAAAGGGCCTTTTCGCGTATCGCTTAAGGGTCATGGAATTAGACGTTATTCGTCCACTGGTTATGGCGTTAATGGATCCTGACGAATCTCAAATCTCAGAAGAAGTACTAATTCGTAGCTTTGGCGTTATTGAAAGTTGGCTAGTGCGAAGAATGCTTGTAAGAGCTACCACTAAGTCTTACAACAAAATAATTCCTGATGTCATTCTTGGCCTTAAGAAGAATAGAGCGAATGCTGACGAGTATTTGGAAAGTTTCTTTAGGAATCAAACTGTAGAAAGTGCCTACTGGCCAGATGATCTGGAAATATCTACAGAACTCAAAAAACTTGAGTTCTATCGTCGAATTTATCGTTCGAGGGTACGAATGGTTTACGAAGCGCTTGAGGACCATTTTCGCGGTTGGATTAATAACGAGGAATCCATGTCTGGAACTCGCGTGAAGCGACAAAAGTACGCAATCGAGCACATCATGCCTAGATCTTGGCAAGCTAACTGGCCATTGCCTAAGGAAATTAATGAATTAGAGCGTGATCGTGCAGTCCACACACTTGGAAACTTAACCCTCTTAACTTCCAAACTGAACTCAAAGGTTTCGAATAGTGCCTGGATAGAAAAGAAGAAGCATGTCGATGAGCATGATTTGCTCCAACTGAACAAGCATGTCCTCAAAGTGGGTGCAAACGATTGGACCGACCAGGACATTACTGATCGAACCGAACTCTTAATTGCAGCATTGCTAAAGATTTGGCCTGCACCACAAGGTCATAAAGTAGATCGCAGAAAGGAAACCAATCGTTCGAGCTCTTCGGTTTCCGTCTCAGATCTTTTAGCCGCCGGTCTTATTCAACCTGGACAGATTCTGTACTCACGTCCAGGGCGTCACGGTGGGTTTACGGCTCAAATCCTGCCTGATGGTCGTATAGAAGTTGATGGGCAAATTAGAGAGTCACTCTCATTGGCTGGATCAGTCGTACGAGGTAAGAATACAAATGGGTGGACATTCTGGCGGGTGGATCTTCAAACTCAAAAACTTATGGATGATGTCCGGCATGAGTACGAAGCCCAAATGGGAATTGAGGATGCAGAACTCGAACCAGAAACTGACGACTCAGAAGAAGAGTAGTTTTCAGGGTATTTTTAGGGTAACCGTTTAGAAAAGCTAGAAATACTTCGATAGTTTGATGAAATTAAGCGTGAATTGGTGCCCTCAAAAATATTGGCATTGAATAAGAACCTCGTTAGCAGTGAGGCGCACTAGACCGGGCTATGCGACGTCTCCAGTTGAGGGGAGTTTACTCACTCTTGATGAAAGCTTGGAATCAAGCCTGTACGCTCTTACTTTATGAGCACAT
>Ga0209358_10001621_pt1 | contig 17691 bp, 15 predicted proteins | sample LauGreFa1BDMLBSN_2_FD_187574 | JGI IMG/M metagenome (GOLD analysis project Ga0209358, IMG submission 187574) | Freshwater lake microbial communities from Lake Michigan, USA - Fa13.BD.MLB.SN (SPAdes) (version 2) | ecosystem: Environmental > Aquatic > Freshwater > Lake | place: Lake Michigan, USA... | reverse complement strand
CATTTGTACCAAAAGATATTCTTGGTCCACTGGCACCAGAATCAAGTAATACACTTTGATTATTAGTACTATGTTGTGCTCTTATTTGAGCACCGGTGCTACGAACATCCAAAGTAGAACTCGGATTTGTGGTTCCTATACCAGTATTACCAGAAGAATTAATAACTAATCTATATTGATTTGCATTATTATCAAATATCGAAAAATTACCTTGCCCATTACTTGCAGAACCTCCACTACTTTGCAATAACCAAGAATTTCCACCAGTATTGGAATTTTGAAGTCTTAAAATAACTTGATTTGAAGTTGAATCATTTAAATGAAGTTTTGTTGCTGGATTTGTGGTTCCTATACCGACAGAAGTATCGATACCAACAACTCTAGTGGAATCATCAACTGTAATTAAAGATGCAAATTGTGATAATTCCCTATTATTTGCCATGTCCGGTATTAAGTATCATTTAGTATTTATTAAACGGATCCTCGTGGATGTAATTCCCAATTTAAATTATTTTCATTCCACATGTAATAACAAAGATTATCTATTTGTTCCTGAGTTAATTCTGGTTTTGGATTTGTAGCACCAACTCCAAGATTACCAGATACATAAGCACCGACTTCAACTATTAAATTTAATTTTTGGACGATTTCATTTCTACTCCAAGATATTGTTGTTCAGTCATTTTTATCTGGCAAGAATAATTCTATTGAACAGCATCAAAGGCATGATGAGCATAGTGCCCATTAGCATTTACATAATGAAAAAATATTTGATGGTGATAAGTATCGTCTTCTTTTTTAAATATTTTATTTAATAGTCTTTGTTTTTTATTGTATCTTGTTTTTAAAGGATCTCTCCAATGTTCTCTCTCACATCCTTTATAAAGTAGTCCCCATCCATTTTGAAGATTTGCAGAACGCTCTTCTCCGCTTGGAGTTTCAATACAAAAAGGCCAAGGTTTAACTGCATTTGTACTAATCTGCACACTCACAGAAATTTCACAGGATCCACGATCAGAATGACGAACTAGTCTTTGTTCGGTAAAATAAAAACGATCATAGTAATAAGTATTATACAGTTTCTCTCCAAGAAGATCTTCAAGGATTAAACGAATTTTTGTATGTGCTTGTTTGTATTGTGGATGACTATATCTAGCAAGTGATCCAGGGACTTGCATTTCATCTGGATTATGATGATATCGATCAACGGAACCATAATAGTTAATTTGACCTCTTTCAGAAGGAACAGATGTATAAAGTTCTTTTGGATCATATAGATTTTTAATAATTAAATATCCATGTCTATTGAAATAATTTCTAGCTCCATATGGAACTGCTTCATCTCCAGGATCTATAGAACAAAATAATCCAGGATACTCATTAAATTGTTCAAAAATTGGATCAACTTCAATCATTTTACTCATTTCCATCTTGGACCAACAACCCACCCAACAATAGATTTTCTCATTCCAGATTTTACTTTTAAAACTCTATGTTGTGTTCTTGCATCAAATATTATCACTGTGCCTTTTTTTCTTGGTGCAAAATAAGATTTTCCTGCTTCATCTAATAATTGCAAATTTCCTCCAGTATATTCTTCTGGATCTGATAATTGTATGACTATTGATAATTTTCTTATCAATTCACAATTTTGATTAAGAAAATCCGCAGCAAGTTCTAATCCAGTATTTCCTACTGATTGTGGTTTATAATGATTTGCAATTCCAGCATCATTATGCCAGGAATAAAATTGCCCTGGTTCATATTGAGTATATTGAAGACTTTCCCCATCAATATTTCTCAAATCATATAAGAAGTTTTCACGATTAGCGCGTTGAATATAATGCCATAAAAATCCAGCAACCCAGTGTGTTGTTGGCACCCATGCATTTTGAGAATTTCTTAATTCTCTATTTAATGCATCTCCATGCAATTTAGAGTCGTTCATTTTATTATCAAAATTTAAACTCAAATCTTTTTCAATAGAATTTACTACTTCAGTTGGTATATCTGTAAAATACCAAATACTTTGATATGCCATATCAAATTATAAAACACTTATTATGTAGTTATTATATCAGTTTATCCCATTTTTGCAAATCTTCATTCCATTCATCAAACAAACAATCATAATTTTCTGGATATGGAATTGGAGGATCCCAATCTAATGTTTCTCTATTGAGATTCCAAGATGGATAAGGTTGTGCAGGAACAAAAACATCTAAATCTTCCAAATATAAACTTCCAGGTCCAGCATAAATGTTCCTAAATTTTTGATTATAAGAAGTTTGTTTCCAATTTGAATTTGGATCTTGAGTAATTTCTCTACAAACTTCTATCCCTAAAGATTCACTTTCTTGATTGTTTTCATCAAGAAGATCTTGATTAGATATAACTATTACTCTTTTTACAATATTATTTTGATCTAATTCAGCAAAATGAGCCATATTTTTACGAATATTTATATTTGAGGATTACAATTCCAGAACCACCATTTCCACCAGGAAATCGTGAGGCTGGGTCTGGATCAGATTGTCCTGCACCACCACCACCTCCTCCTGTATTTACAGTTCCAGAAGTTCCAGATGCATAAGAAAGGGACCCTGCCCCACCCCCACCAGAACCTCCAGAACCTGCAGCAACTTGAGATGGAGCAGTTGCTCCTCCAGGAACACTACATCCACCACCTCCTCCACCAGCAAAAACAGTGGCAGGAGATCCATAAGCAGGTGGTGATATGGGAGATGCAGTTCCTGATCCACCAGGACCTCCTCTATAAACAGCACCATCAGCAGTTGGATATGGTCCAGGAGATGGATTTCCAGCCCCTCCAGAACCTCCTCCACCGCCTCCAGCTCCACTTGCAGCTAACTGTCCAGATCCTCCAGTATTACCTTGTGGTGGGGTTGTTGGTGGAGTATTTCCTGCTCCTCCAGGTAAACTGGGTGTTGGTCCACTATAAACTCCTCCTCCACCAGAACCGCCAGCAACACCAGCACTAAATCTTCCTCCTCTTCCTCCACCGGCAGCAGTTATACTCCCAAAAACTGAAGGACTCCCTTGATTAGTAGCAGTGGGACCAGCGGCTCCAGGTCCACCAGGACCTCCACCACCAACTGTGACAGTATATGGTGTATTTGCTGTAACTGGAGTAGTTCCAGTTCTAAATCCTCCTCCACCACCTCCAGCTCCAATTCCACCTCCTCCTCCACCACCTCCAGCTACTACAAGATATTCTACAGTAAGCCCAGGTCCAACTGCATTTACTGTAAAAGTTCCACTACCAGTAAATACTAAAGTTCTATTTGTTCCACTATCAATTACTGATACCGAAGTTGGTGGTCCATATGTAGCATCAATTCTATTAAAAGATTTTCCCAAAAGATCATTATATGAAACTAACCCAGATAATTTTGCAGCTAATTCTCTTATAAATGCATTATTTATAGATATATTTGCAGTTGGAGAATATCCAAATTCTGCATTTATAATTCCAAAATCTATTGGACCAGAAGATGGTAATGCCATTATTGTAATTACCTCAAAGTATTAATTTCTTTTTTTAAAAATTCTATTTGTTGTTGTTGCTCTTTGATTGCTTCAATTAAAACTCCTATAATATTTCCATAAGCAACTGACTTAATTCCATTTGATTGAGTTGATACAACTTCAGGAATAACTTTCTCCACTTCTTGAGCAATCACTCCAATTTGATGTGGGTTTCCGTCCATATCTTTACGATTAAATTCAACTCCACGAAGTTGAATAACTTTATCCAATCCATTTGAAATAGTTTGAATGTTTTCTTTAAGAGATTCATCAGAATATCCTGTAACATTTCCAGATGCTAAAATATCTCCAATAACATGAAGTTTTGATGTTGGATTTGTGCTTCCGATTCCAAGATTACCACTTACATAAGCACCACCAGTTACTTGAAGGAGTTGTGATGAGGTTCCTGTTAAGGTTGCTGCACCAATTAAAAATTCACCACCACTTGCAACTCTTGCTTTTTCTGTTTCTGCTGCTTCATTATAAAAAATGATAGGTCCACCTGGTGCATATAATCCCAATCCATAAGATGCTGCTGGTGACCTCATTCCGGGAGGTTTAGTTCCAGTACCATTTTCATCAATAATAGTAATTCTACTTTGATTGCTACTGTTATTAAATGTTGCGATTGTGGTTCCAGTATTAATAGTTCCACCACCAGCAATATGGAGTTTTGATTGTGGATTTGTGGTTCCAATACCAACACTACCAATACCAGTCACAACAAAAGGAGTTGTATCAGGATTTGCACTATCTTCAACTACAAGAGCATTACCAGTTCCTAGTTGAGTGATACGAACCATATCACTTGATGTGGTTCCAGAGAACAATCCAGCAATACCAGTAGAGGTTGGAACTACATTTAAAGTTGCTCCTGGATTTGTGGTTCCTATACCGACAGAATCAGAAACATAAGCACCACCAGTAACTTGAAGTGGTTGTGATGCGGTTCCTGTTGATGTTGCTGTTCCTACTAATACTGTTCCACTTTGAGCAGTCAAAGTTGTTGAAGAATTATTTTGAAGTAAAATTCTTCCAGAAGTATTACCAGCATTAATAGTTACATCATCACCAGAAGTATTAGCATTGATGTTAAATCCATTATTATCATGAAAAATTAAAGATGATCTTGTGTTATCACTCCTGTTTAATCTTATATTTCCACCACCACCAAGATGTAATGCAGTTTGAGGATTTGTAATTGCTATGCCAACAGAACCAATACCAGTTACAACAAAAGGAGTTGAATCTGGATTTGCACTATCTTCAACTACAAGAGCATTACCAGTTCCCAGTTGCGTGATACGAACCATATCACTTGATGTGGTTCCAGAAAATAAACCTGATATAGAAGTAGAAGTTGGAACTACATGAAGTTGAGCTCCTGGATTTGTGGTTCCAGCACCAACAGGTCCAGCACTATGAATTACAAATGGAGTTGAATCCGGATTCGCTTCATCCTCAATTCTGATGCAATTACCAGTTCCAGTTTGAGTGATACGAATCATATCATCAGATGTACTTCCAGAGAAGAGTCCAGCAATTGAGGATGCTCCTGGAATTACATGAAGTTTTGCACCTATACTTGTGGTTCCGATTCCAGTATTACCAGAAACATAAGCATTACCTTGAACGTGTAAAAGTTGTGATGGATTTGTGGTTCCTATACCAGTATTACCAGAAGAATTGATAAGAAATCTTGTGTTTGTTCCTAAAGCAGTAGCATTTGCAATTTCAAAATCAGTAAGATTTGCACCCACCGAAAAAGTAGTAAATCCTGTAAATACTATTTGTGGATCTGCACCAGACCCATTAATCTCAACAGTTGCACTTCCACCAATATTTCTTTGAAATCTTGCAAGTGGTCCACCAGCACCACCACCACGAACTAAAAGTCCAGCACCAGTTACAGCAGTATCATCAATCTGAACTTTATATGTTGGATTCGTGGTTCCTATACCGACAAAACCACTAGGAAGTGCAGTTAAAACTGTGGCACCTAATCCTACTTCTAGCCCGCGTTTTACCCTGAAATTCTGGTCAGCCAAGGTTCACTGTCCCCTTTGGTTTCTTTTATACTATTTAGACTCTAGTAGCAATAAAACTAATTGTATAAGTTGTTATTCCTGCACTTGCTGGTGTTGAGAGCAAACGAATGTTTCCTCCAGAAATATCAACGTCATAATCAGCAAGCACTGAACTATTGTAAACGGTTCCATATTCAGTTAGGTATGCAGTTGTTCCGTTATGAACTACAAGAATCTTTGTTGTATGGAAGTTAGTTGGTTGTGCTGCTTGAATCATGTATTCAACAGAACGGTATGTTGTTGAAGGAAGTGCAGAATGAATACCAATTTGTGCTGTCGTAGAAGAGGTTGAGACAACAGATCCTTGTATAGTATACGTTGATGCTACAGAAGTCGCTGTTATAATTCCAGAAACTGATACATTGCCACGAACATCAAGTAATTGAGTTGGATTTGTGGTTCCTATGCCAACAGAACCACTTGCTTTGTAAATATTTCCAGATATAAGATTGCTTGGATCTGCTGCAGTCCATTTAGAAGTATCAAATAGACCACCATTTTGCATTCCTATAACATCTATGATATCACCATCGTTTGCACTATCATTTAAAATGATTGATGATCCATTTGTAGCGACATATTCTGATGATGTAAGTCTAACTCCATTTACAAAAACATCCACATAATTTGGAGTATAACTTACAGAAAATGTTGTTTGACCTGCGGTTGCTGTAAATGTAGATGATACTCTTACAAATTGATTTGCTTTAACATTAATTTCAACTAATCCGCTAGTATTTGTAATGGTAGAAACTGCAGTACCAGTAAAATTAAGAGTTGTAATAATTCCAGTGGTAATGGTAACACCACCAGATTGAATACCAATTCCTCTAATACCATTTACTGCTGTAAGAACACCACTAATAAAAGTATCACCTTGAACATCAAGACGTGCTGTTGGTGTTGTAATTCCTATACCAATATTTCCGTTAGCACCATCAATTCTGAGTCTTTCTGTACTAAACGTTGCAAAAACTAATGGAGTTACTCCATTCGTGTAGATGACAGCATTGGTCGTATTTTGGAATGCTAAAGCACCTGTATCTGCAGTTGGAATTCCTGGAATAATATTCCCAGCAGTACTGGTTCCATACTTTCTAATTCCTACTCCTTTATATGATGGAAGACTGAAATAATCTTGATCTGCTGCCCAAATTCCAGCCTCTGCAGTAGTTCCAACCATTCTTGCAAAGATTGATGGACTGCCAAAATTAACGTCTATGCCTTGATCTGATATTCCAGGAAATGGGTTTGTGGTTCCTATACCCAGTTTACCACTTATATAAGCACCACCAGTAACTTGAAGTCTTTGTGATGCAGTTCCCGTTGAAGTTGCTGCACCGATGAATACTGGTCCATTGGTGAATGTGGAGATTCCAGTGACTTGAAGTTGTGTAATCGAACCAATACCACCTATGACTGATGTAGATACTCCTGCGGTTGTAGCATAAGTGGCACTAGAAGCATTACCAGAGAAACTTGATGCTGTTACAACACCAGTAACATTCAATTGTCCTAATGTTCCAACAGAAGTCAGTGAAGAATTAACGACACCAGAACCAAGGGTTGTTGCATTAAGAACAGAAGTGCCGTTAATCTCATATTGCTTACCAGAAACAAGGTTCCAATCTTCACTAGAAGTAAGAGCACTTGCGGTATTGTTCCAGGTAATAGTCTTGCGAATATTCGTAGAACCAATCCCAATACCAGCACCATCAAGAAGTAAATTAGTTCCTACTGTGGTTGCAATACCAACATTAAAGTCTGCTAATTCGATCGTAGTAGAATTAACAATAAATTGAGTACCATCTACATAAAGGTCTCCAAGAATTCTGACCGCACCACTTGTTGTTCCAACACCAATCGGTGATGGATCGATCAAGATTATAGATGGTCCACTGATAGTATTTGTTGTAAATCCAAGATTTCCTGAACCAGTTGTAAATTGAGATGCAGTAACAACTCCTGATACAGATATTTGTGTTGTAGTAACAATTCCTAAAGTGGTAATACCAGAAGAATTAATATTGGTTAGAGTAGCATTAGTGCTGGTTAAGGTCGTAACAATACCAGTGACTATGTTTCCTGTAGTGAAATTACCAGTACCATAAGTTGCTGTGGTTCCACTTAAAGTTGTGATAGTGCCAACACCAGCATTAATTTGACCATTAAAGGTAGTAGCAGTAACGACACCAGAAACTCTTACATCACCCTGGACTGTAAGTGCTGATGTTGGATTTGTGGTTCCTATACCAACTCTTTGATTTGGATTATTGATAGTGAACCATGTAGATCCTGCATAGGATCCTTGAAATTCTTGAATTAAATTTCCACTTCTGGTAATTGCAAATTTAGATCCACCACCAATAGCAGAGTCATTTATTGCTTGCCAATAAAATTCTCCCCCATCAACTCCAACATTCCAAACTCTATTATCAGTAGTTGCATTAGTTTCTACATATCTAACCCTTGCATCTATTCCTTCAATATTCAATAATCTTGTTGGAATTGTAGTTCCTATGCCAACCTGACCCGAATTATCAATTACAAAAGGAGTTGCATCAGGATTAGTTTCATCCTCAACTACAAGAGCATTACCAGTTCCAAGTTGAGTAATGCGAACCATATCATCAGATGTGGTTCCAGAGAAGAGTCCAGCAATAGATGTAGATGATGGGACTACATTAAGTCTTGCTAATAAAACATCAGTTCCTATACCAACTCTTTGAGTACTATCAATTCTTAATGCTCTAGTTCCAGATGTTGTGGTGTTGTTTGCAGCAGTGAAAAAATCTATGAAACTTGCTGCATTCATTAATGCAGTTCCACCACCAAAAGTTAATGTGTTAAAACTACTACCACTTTGAGCAAATAAGATTGCAGCAGGTTCTTCGGAACTTGTAAAATGGGGAATACCAATTCTTGATACTTTCTCGGTTGCATCAGTTCTTGTGGTTGCATTCGTATCACCACCAAAAATCGCAGTTAAATTACTAGCACTATTACCAACATCAAGAAGAGCAGTGGGGTTGCTAACTCCCACACCAACACGACCAATATTATCAATTACAAAACGAGTTGAATCAGGATTAGAAGAGTCTTCAACTACAAGAGCATTACCAGTTCCAAGTTGAGTAATGCGAACCATATCATCAGATGTGGTTCCAGAGAAGAGTCCAGCAATACCAGTTGAGGTTGGAATAACTCTTAAAGTATTACTAAAAGTAGAAACACCAGTGACTTGAAGTTGTGTAATCGAACCTATACCACCTATAACACTTGTAGATACTCCTGATGTGATTGCATAAGTTGCTATACCTGCTGTGGTTGCATAAGTGCTTATACCACTAGAAGTTGCGTAAGTTGCTATTCCACTTGAAGTTGCATAAGTGCTTATACCAGATGTAGTTGCATAAGTTGCTATGCCTGCTAATGTGGCATAAGTAGCACTTGAAGCATTACCACTAAATGAAGTTGCAGTTACAACACCAGTAACTAAAGTATCACCAACAACATGAAGTTTTGATGTTGGATTTGTGGTTCCTATACCAACACTATCAAGAATATAAGCACCACCTTGAACTTGAAGTAGTTGATTTGATGTCCCTGTTGATGAGGTTCTTCCTACTAACAATTCTCCACTTCCAGAACTATTAATAGTAACATCAACACTTCCGGATACATTATCCTCAAATCTAATTTGAGTATCAGTAAAACGAATGGAATTTCGTCTTGTTCCTATTCCAGATGTATTATGAGAATAGTGAATAAGATTAGTTCCAGATCCACTTGATCCAGTTGATCCAACTATAATCGCAAGTGTTTGTCCAGAACCATCAGTGGTTGATCCATTATTTCCTTTTAATACAAAAGCACTATCATTGCCAGTAGAAGCAAGTATTCCAAAAGTAGATGTATCAGATGCTCCTGAACCATACTGAATCATTCCAGTGGTTCCAACTCCAACTTTACCATCTGCCATAATTACAAATGGAGTTGCATCAGGATTTGTAGCATCTTCAACTACAAATGCATTGCCAGTTCCAAGTTGTGTGATACGAACCATATCACTTGATGTGGTTCCAGAGAAGAGTCCAGCGATACCAGTTGAGGTTGCAATAACTCTTAAAGTATTACTAAAAGTAGAAAGACCAGAAACATTCAGTTGTTGTGCCGTTAAGTTAGTGGTACTAGTGACTCCAAGTGTTGAGATTCCAGTTACCTGAAGATCTGTAAAAGTATTAGGAGCATTAGCAATTGCAGATTCAATTGTTGCCGTTGTTGTAGAATCAAGTGAAGCAATATTCTGGAGTTGTCTTGAGGAACTAATGACTTGAGTAGCACCAATATTCAAAGAGTTGGTAGTTGTAATACCAGAATTATTAATGTTTTGTGCTGTTAGGTCAGTAGCACTAGTGATTCCGAGAGTACTGATACCAGAAGAATTAATGTTCGTTAGAGTAGCATTAGTGCTTGTTAAGGTCGTAACAACACCAGTTACAATATTACCAGTCGTAAAGTTACCAGTCGTATAAGTTGCTGTGGTTCCACTTAAAGTTGTGATAGTGCCAACACCAGCATTAATTTGACCATTAAAGGTAGTAGCAGTAACGACACCAGAAACTAATGCATCGCCCTGAACTGTAAGTTTTGATGATGGTGTTGTTGAACCAATACCAAGATTACCAGCAATATAATTCTTAGCAGCACCATCAATATACAGGTTATAAGGATTGGTTCCGTCAGTTGTTGTGATTTGGGAACGAAGTCCATAAACATTTGTTACAGTTGCACCTACTGCGGTGGCGACTGACGAAACATTAATACCTTCAAATACTCCAATACTTCCAGTATAAGCATAGGGAGTAATTTGCAGTCCTGTCACATTATTTGTGATTGGAGAAACTGCAAAATCATTATAATGACCAAGTTGAATCAATCTACCATAAATGTTATCTAATGTTCCATTATCGGTAGAAGAATTTGCGTTGTTATTATTTCTCCATACAGAATCAACTCCACCTCGAATATATCCTAAATTTGTAACTCCAGCAGCGACCGAAGTGGATACAACCGAGTTTGAACCAGATGCATATCTTGTTCCACTTGTTGTTTGATAATCTTCAAAATTAACACCAACTCCTACTCCAGAAGAAAAATTAGTTTGTGTTCTTGCAATATACTGCGAATGTGTTTGAGTTGAATTAGCATCACCAATTACAAGTTTTGATGCTATGATTGTGGTGCCGATTCCAACATTACCATCGCCACGAACAACAAAAGGAGTTGCATCAGGATTTGCACTATCTTCAACTACCAGAGCATTTCCAGTTCCAAGTTGCGTGATACGAACCATATCACTTGATGTGGTTCCTGAAAAGAGTCCAGCAATACCAGTTGAGGTTGGAATAACTCTTAAAGTATTACTAAAAGTAGAAACACCAGAAACATTAAGTTGTTGTGTTGTTAGGTCAGTAGCACTAGTAATTCCGAGAGTACTGATACCAGAATAATTAAGATTAGTACCTGACAGAGTTGGAATCGTACCAACACCACTTGCATTAATATTTCTTACGACTGCTAAATCATTTTGAGTAAATTGAACTGAACCAGCAGCAAGACGAGTTCCTGTTGGGAATTGAGTGCTTCCAATACCAACTGCATAATTACTTAACCAAGCGTCGGTGCCAAGTCCAGCAAAAGCACCTACCTTAAACCACATAATCTTTTTGTATGTGGCAGGTACTGTTTCAATACCAGTAATAAATAAATTAACTAATGGTGTCCCCTCTGTAGAAGCAATTGCGACACCACCGTGGTTAGCAGTATTATCATTAGAAACGTCATTACCAAATGCATCAGTTCTATATCCAAGAACAAGATCAGGGTCAGAGACTATCAATTCTTGAACATTAATAAATGCTGTTGTGCCACCAAGAGTAATATTCCCAGTAACATTTAAGTTACGATTGACTTGAAGATCTCTTGTAACCGTTACATCTTGAGGAAGAACTAGATTGTTTGGAAGACTTAATGTAGGTGTCGATCCTTCACCAGTTCCCCCAGTAACTGTAATTTGATTTGAGGTTCCAGATACAGACTGAACATAATCACCAAAAGTATCTGTACCCAATCCAACACTATTAGGTTGAATGGTTGCTGCTAATGATACATTACCAGTACCATCAAAACTAATTGCTGACGCAATAACATCACCAGTGATTTCGAACGTTCTTGGTGTTTCTAATTTTGTTGCAGTGGTTGCAGTTCCTGTTAAATTCCCAACAAAAGTAGTTGCTGTAACAACACCAGAAACCAATATATCTCCAAGAACATGGAGTTTTGATGTTGGATTTGTGGTTCCTATACCGACATTACCATTTACTCTATAAATGCTACTTGAAGATGGACTTCCAGGATCAACAAAAGTCCATTGACTTCCACCAATGTTGATATCGACTGTTTTGGTTCCAGCATTATAAGAAAAAGTATTGCCTGCACCAACAAAATTAATAGCAGTTATAACACCAGTTGCAATATTAAATCCACCAGACTGAATACCAATACCTTGGATACCATTTGATACTGTTAAAACACCAGTAATGCTTTGGTTAACAACTGTGGTGAATCCTGTTACATTAAGATGTTGAGTTGTTGTAATACCTGCAATATTTAATTGTCTGGAAAATAATGTAGTTCCAGTAACTGTAGTAATACCACCAAATGTAGAAACGCCAGAGACAGATAAATTTCCACCAATCGTCGCTACACCAGTGATTGATTGATTAACAACTGTGGTGAATCCAATTACATTTAAATGTCTTGTTGTGGTAACTCCACCAACTGCTAAATTAGATCTAACTGTACTAAATCCACTGATTAATACATCACCCTGAACTGTGAATTTTGATGTTGGATTTGTGGTTCCAATTCCAACGGTGTTTTCATAATAAATTGAAGCTGCACCAAAGTTTTCAGTCCATGGAGTTAATAGTGCAATGGTTGTACCTATTCCGACACCACCGGTGTCTCTCTCTGCCCATAGGTATCCATCGTAAGTATTAAAAGCTAATTCTCCTAGCTGTACGTCACTTAATGAAGGTCTTTTTCCAGGTACAGCAGATCTTTTAAGCCTAAAAGGAGTTGCCATTTATTATTCTCGGTATATACCTAAACACTCTTATATAAGAGCTTTAAGTTATTTATTTAACTGGCATTATTCCTTCTAGGACGATAAGCGAATAAATTACTTGGAGGGTCTGGTCTCATCCATTCTTCTATCTTGTCAAACCGCTCTTCACTATAAAAGTCTTGCTGAACGTACCACAATTTCCAGTGCTCGTGTCCCTTTGACTGGTTACAATGGTGGCAGCAGCATACCACATTTTTTGTAACATCTAATCCACCTTTTGATTGAGGAAGAATATGATCAATTGTGAGTTTCTCTTCTGACCCACAATAAGCACATTGATGATTCCATTGTTCTTTTATATGTTGCCTCCACATTCGTTTCGCCTCCCCAGAACTTGTTACGTGTAAGTTAAACAAGTATTCTTTTGGAGAGTGTAGAGGTCCCATAAGTTACTGCGACTTATCTTTATTTATCTTCTTACAAGCACTCCTTGCCCAAGCACGACTTAAACTATTCACATAAGAACAAGACTTTCCAGATTCCCCGCAGTGTGGACATTTAGCATCTGGGGGATCTCCAACGTATCCTTCAGGTGTGTACATCCTTTTCTTTTTGAGATTCTCTGATTGCTTTCTCTTGCGATGATTCATACAACCACAGGTTCTCCTTGACCTTGTGGAAGTTGAATTGGACCAGCATTTTGTAGTTGCTCATGGCGTGGAGAACATCCATTCTCCTTGACATTCACAGCGACAACATTAGATGTAGGAAGTGCTTTTGGAATCTCAATATCAATCACAGGACTCATCAAAATCTTATTTCTTGTAATCGTTCGATTTTGTGGGTCAAAGGAAACCATCGCAAGTGCATCCAATTCATCACCACAATCAACAATCTTTCTTCCAGTCTTGGTGTCAATAACTGAAAAATATTCTTCGTTATACTTTTTCATCTTCTGATTCCTTTTCTTCATTATAAGATGGTTCTGGTTTTCTGTAAAGACCTGGCCAAGTATCACGAATGATCTCTGCGAGTTTATGTGGAGTTTCTGAACTAATCATTTATATTTTTCAAGAGCATAAATTCCATTTTTCTCCACAATCGCAGAGCAAGTATCACACCAATCACCACAGCACATATACAAAAGTTTATTGAAGTAACGAATGTTTGCGTGATGAATGTGACCACAAATCACTCCGTCATATTTCTTATCTCTCTGAACACAATATGATGCAATATCAGTCTCATATTGATTGATGTATCTCTTTCCACGAATCGTATTCTTCAGTGCATAGACCAAAGAAAATCTGAAAAATCTTTCTAGGAACAAACTCAATGGTGTAATGAATTCATATCCTTTATTGAACACCAGTTGCTTCCAAGACCCAGAAGAATACTCTGAATACCTATCACCGTGAATACAAAGAAACTTATTGCCTTTTGAATCTTTATGTGTGTATTCATCCACCATTCTAAAATTCTTATGCTCAAAATCACAGTAGCGACGAATTTGCCCTTCGTGATTTCCTAGAATATAAATGACTTCGGTTCCTTTCTTTGCTAGGTTTAGAATCTGATGAACACACTCCGTATGTTCTTTTTTCCAGTGAGTGTTGTATGTCTCCATACAAGCAATATCAATAATATCTCCGACCAATACTAATTTTTTTGTTTTGAGTTCTTTAATAAACTTTAAGAACTTTTGAGTGTTACATCTGTTTGTGCCCAGATGCACATCTGATATGAAGACCGTATCGTAAGTCATAATCAAGTGTTTATTTTATATATCTTGTGTGAGAGACATTATGAAAAGAAAGATGCCAAATGTTATGAAACTTATGAGGATGAAGAACATAAAAAAAGGAGTTCAAAGAACTCCCTTATTTATTTTAGGTTTTATATCATCCGATGGTTGGAGCAGTAAGAGCCACGGGTGTGGTTTCTGCTGCTGCAAGGTCTAACGGAAAGTTATGTGCGTTCCGTTCGTGAATCACTTCAAAACCAAGATTTGCCCTTGTAAGAATGTCGGCCCAAGTGTTGATTACCCGACCCTGACTATCAATGATGGACTGATTGAAATTAAAGCCATTCAAATTGAAGGCCATCGTGGAAACACCAAGAGCGGTGAACCAGATGCCTACAACAGGCCAAGCAGCAAGGAAGAAGTGCAGCGAACGGGAGTTATTGAACGAAGCATATTGGAAAATAAGGCGTCCAAAGTAACCGTGAGCGGCAACGATGTTATAGGTCTCTTCTTCTTGACCGAACTTGTAACCGTAGTTTTGCGATTCAGTTTCAGTAGTTTCACGAACCAGTGAAGAAGTCACAAGAGAACCGTGCATAGCACTGAACAGAGAACCACCGAACACACCAGCAACTCCAAGCATGTGGAAGGGGTGCATCAGGATGTTGTGCTCTGCCTGGAACACAAGCATGTAGTTGAAAGTACCAGAGATACCCAGGGGCATCGCATCAGAGAAAGAACCTTGACCGAAAGGATAGACCAGGAACACTGCAGAAGCAGCAGCAACAGGTGCAGAGTATGCAACACAGATCCAAGGACGCATACCAAGACGGTAGGAGAGTTCCCACTCACGACCCATGTAGGCGTAGATACCAATCAGGAAGTGGAACACAACCAGTTGGAAAGGACCACCGTTGTAGAGCCACTCATCTAGGGAAGCAGCTTCCCAGATAGGATAAAAGTGCAGTCCAATAGCGTTGGACGAAGGAATCACAGCACCAGAGATGATGTTGTTTCCGTACATGAGTGAACCAGCAACGGGTTCACGGATACCATCAATGTCCACAGGAGGAGCAGCGATGAATGCGATGATGAAGCAGATGGTTGCTGCGAGTAAGCAAGGCACCATCAATACACCAAACCACCCCACATAGAGACGATTATCGGTTGAAGTAACCCAGTTGCAGAACTGTTCCCAAATATTCGATTGTGATTGTTGACGTGAAAGAGTAGCAGTCATTTGTAATAAACAGGTAGTAAGACCATCAGGGAAATGGTGGTGATACTATGCTCCCCGCACCCTCAGCGGGGATATGAGAGACGTAATTTATACACCCATAGGTCTCGGTTAACGGGTGTGAGCAATGTTAAGAAATATGAGTATTTCGTAACATTTGTTTACCTATTTATCATACTACGATCTGGTTCTGGTGTCAAGCCCTGTACTCTTCAATCTTATCCAAGACTTTATTGAGATACTGATGCGCCAACCACTTTGGATCATACCCAGACTTATTCATCCACTCTTTATCTAAATCTGCTTTCAATTTAAGAACTTCATACTTAACTATATCTTTAGTCAGTTGTCCGCGTGGCATAATACTAAAAAACTCTGCCCTTTATTTAGAGCAGAGTTGGGTATTATGAAGTCTTATATCAAATAGTTTGAAGTGCTTGTGCGGTTTCTCTGATAGTTGTTCTAACATAATTTAGAACATTTTCTGGAGTAGTCTGCTCATAAGGGTCGGTGTCGGCATTGTCCCGTTGCCCCACTTCCACGAATAGTTTCTCGATGACTCCGTTATCCACGACCGCAGCATAACGCCAAGAGCGATCACCGAAACCAAGGTTAGACTTGTTGACAAGCATTCCCATAGAACGTGTGAAGTAAGCATTGCCGTCTGGAATGAGTTTGACTTTCTCAATGTTCTGGTCTTGTGCCCAGGCATTCATCACAAACCCATCATTAACAGAGATGCAGTAAATATCGTCGATGCCACCACCAATAAAGTCGTCGTATTTCTCTTCGAATCCAGGTAACTGATAGGCACTGCAAGTAGGAGTGAAAGCACCAGGCAGGCTAAAAATGACCACACGCTTTCCATTAAAGAGTTCTGATGTTGTACGATTTACAAACTCACCATTCTCACGAAACTTAAATTGAACTTCAGGAACGGTATAACCTTCTCTACGCATAGAAACCTCCATCAGAACACACCGGGAATAATTTGTCCTGTGACCAGATAAGAACCAGCAGCAGCAACAAATCCAATCATCGCAGCCCAACCATTAATACGTTCTGCTTTTTCAGTAAAAATTTTGTTCATTTGTTTTCTCCTTTATAAGGGTGTTGTTGTTTAAGTTCTGGATTGGGTTGGGAGAAGACCATAGGACTTTTGGTTTTATTTTTGATAACAATAAAAGCGTCGTTTTGATAAGATACGGTCCCAAATGGCTTTGCCCACTTTGCATTTGCGTCTGGGTGAGTCGCAGTTCCAGTTACTGCTACACCACCGATTTCAACAGAAAGTTCATCATTGGAGTCCCATCCTAGTTCTTGAATGGCAAGTGCGAACTGCCCAAGCATACCACCAGTTGCCATCACAGATTTTCTTCCTGTTCAGTAAGAATCACACAATCGCTAGTGGGATATGCTACGCAAGTAAGCACCCAACCTTCAGCGATTTGATCATCATCAAGGAATGATTGCTCCTCATTATCCACGGTGCCACTGATCAATTTGCCAGCACAAGCAGAGCAAGCACCTGCTTTACAAGAAGAGGGGAGATCAACTCCTGCTTCTTCTGCTGCCTCAAGAATATATTGATCTGAAGCACACTGAATAGTGGTTTCGGTGCCGTCAGGAGACTGAAGTGTAACGTTAAATGTCATTTCAATAAGTTTCCGCAACTTTCTCTACAGCATAGCACAGAAGCACAAAGAAGGCAACTGAGGTAATGGTAAAAATTGCTTCAGTCATCAGAAGATTCCGAAGAAGAAGTTGCCAGTGCTAACATAAGAAATGATACCAGCAACAAAACCGACCATTGCCCAGCGCCCATTGGTTCGTTCCTTTACTTGATTAGGTGTGAGCATACCATAGTTCTCATAATACATGGTGGGCTCTTTGGCAAACATGTTCTGTTGCCCATATTCGTTAGTTGTTACAGTCATTG
>Ga0209358_10001620_pt1 | contig 17695 bp, 12 predicted proteins | sample LauGreFa1BDMLBSN_2_FD_187574 | JGI IMG/M metagenome (GOLD analysis project Ga0209358, IMG submission 187574) | Freshwater lake microbial communities from Lake Michigan, USA - Fa13.BD.MLB.SN (SPAdes) (version 2) | ecosystem: Environmental > Aquatic > Freshwater > Lake | place: Lake Michigan, USA... | reverse complement strand
ATAATAATTTCATCTTATCCTAAAATTAATTTAATCACTGTTCCTTTATTTACTCGTTCGCCAGGCAGTAAACTTTGTTGTACAATTTTTCCTTGTCCAACTAATTTAACTCTTAAACCTCTGTTTTCTAACAAATAAATAGCTTCATGTAAAGGCATATTTACAACATTTGGCACTCTATTTTCGCTCCAATTTTCTTCTTTAATTACTTGTAGCTTTTTGTTTTCTATTTTTGTATACAACCAATTGTCTGATAGTATTTTACGATTAGATTTAAAACCAAATTTTTTAGCTAAAAAATCAATTCTTTTACCAGTAATTCTTTGTGTCATTAAATATTCTTGATGATTACTTTTTAGTGTATCTACATCAATATGTAAATTAGAGCAAGTAGTAAATAATTTATCGCTTATTTTTCTAAAAACGGGTGCTGCAACAACACTTCCATAAAAACCATTTATACGTGGATTGCTAATTACAACTATACATGAATACACAGGATTATCTGCTGGAAAGTAACCTACAAATGATGCTCTATATTCGGTGCCATCTCCTTCTTTTCTATTTCCATAATTCATTTGTGATGTACCTGTTTTTCCTGCTGCTGTATAAGCTGTGCCATTAAATGCCCACATTGCTGTTCCTTCTTTTACTACACCTTTTAACAATTCTTGCATGGTTTTTAAAGTTGATTTAGAACATATTGCATGATTAATTATTTGTGTACTGTACTCGGCTACAATTTTTTCTTTGGTTTTAATTTGTTCTACAAAATATGGACGAACTATTTTTCCGTTGTTTGCAATGCCATTATAAAAGGCTAATATTTGCATTGGTGTAAGGGCAACTTCATAACCAATAGACGACCAAGGTAGGGTAATTCCCGACCAATTGTTTTTATCCGATGGATCCTTTATTCTGGGTGCTTGTTCGCCTTTTATATCTAATTCTAATTTACTTTGTAAACCAAATCCGTATAATCTATCAATAAATTTTTGAGGATCTCTTCCATAATGTTTTACTATTAATTTTGCAATTCCTACATTAGAGGATTCATGAAATATCTCTCTCACTGTCATATCTCTATTGTAGCTATATGGATGGGAGTCCTTCATTTTTTTATCATAAAAAGTTGTTACACCATATCCAACATTTACAACATCGTCTAAACTAATTAATCCATCTTCTAATAAAGCCATCATACTAGCTAATTTAAAAGTTGAGCCAGGTTCTTCGGCATCTCCTACGGCGTAATTTTTAGCTTCCCAAAAGTTGTTTAACGAATCAATTTTTAAATTTGCAATTGCTCTAACTTTTCCTGTTTTTACCTCCATTAAAACTGCACAACCATGATCTGCTTTGTGGTAAATTAATCTGTTTTTTAACTCGTTTTCTACAATTTCTTGAATCCCAATATCAATTGTAGATAATACATCGTAACCATTTATTGGTTCTATAGAGTTTTGATCGTTTATAGACACCCAAATCCCGCCTGCAATTTTACGTTGATATTGTTCTCCATCTTTTCCTCGTAAATAATTATCAAATGCTCCTTCTAATCCATAAGGCGCTCGGCTACCAATTGTTCTAAAAGCCAATACTCCAAAAGGTTGTTTGCGCTTAATTTCTTTGCTGTACGCGAGTCCGCTTTTGTATTTACCTAACTCAAATAAAGGGAATTTTTGCAATCTTTTGAAGTCCAAATACGACATTTTATCGTCGATTTTATACCATTTCACCTTTTTTTTATGAGCAATTATTAATTCCTCACGATATTTTTTTGCCGTTTTTTTTGGTAACAATGAATGTAAGGAATCGCATAAAGGCTCTAAGTATTTATTAAAGTTTTCATTGGTTAAAGCACCCAGCTCAAATCCATTCCAACAGTGTAAATATCTAAAGATGTGGCTAATAAACTTCCATCATAAGCATATATATCGCCTCTTGTAGCAGGAACTTTTCTATAACCCGCATTGGTTATAGCTACTTTTTTAATAATCTCTTCCTTTTTAAAAAATTGAATATTAATAATTTGTGCAAATACAGCAATACCAAATATTGCAATAGCAAAAAAGAACAAATATACTTTGGTTAATATTTTCTTTTTATTGTCCATTTACAAATTGAGTGCTTTATTTTTCGTTATTTATTTTAATAATATATGGTGGTTTTTTAGCGTCTTTTAATCCTAAAGTATCCACTCTTTGTGCAATTTCATTTCGTTGCCCGCTTAAACTTACTTTTGTTTTAGTGTTTACAAAATGATTTTTTTCTTCAACAATAGCTTTTCTTATTTCTTCCAACTCACGAACATTTGCCTCAACATTGTAACTATTGGTAATGTATAAAATTCCTAAAAGGGTTAAAAACAATAAAAATGGTAGGTTCTCGAAAAAGATTTTATCCGATAACCATTCAGTTTTTTTCTTTTTATTTTCTTTCCCTTTTTCTTCCATTTTATTTTTTAACTGCTACCCGCATTTTAGCGCTTCTGCTTCGGTTGTTTTCTTCAAGTTCATCTTCATCAGGTACTAAAGGTTTTTTAGTTAGCATTTTTAAATTGTGTTTACTAACACCAAATAAATCTTTTTCTGCTTCTCCATCAAAACTTCCTGTTTTCATAAAGTTTTTTACCAATCTGTCTTCAATACTGTGGTATGCAATCATCACTAATTTTCCGCCAGGTTTTAAAACTTTTGCACTTTGTTCTAAAAATGCTTTTAGTACATCCAATTCATCATTCACTTCCATTCGGATTGCCTGAAAAAGTTGTGCAAAAAACTTATGTTCTTTTCCTTTTTCGGCTATATAACGCGTTGCATCCATTAAATCGCCAGTGGTATTCATTTGTTTTTCCTCAACTTTTTTAATAATGGCATTAGCAATTCTAGCTGGAGTAATTAAATCGCTATGATTTTTTATTACCCGAACCAATTCCTCTTTATTGTAAGTATTTAAAACTTCGTACGCATTTTTTTTAACCTTTTTTCCCATTCGCATATCTAACTTTTCGTTAGTACGAATAGAAAAACCTCGTTTTTCGTCATCAAACTGATGAGAGCTTACGCCTAAATCTGCCAAAATCCCATCCACAGGTAACATCTGGTACAAGTTTAAATGCTTTTCCATTTCAGAAAAATTACTGTGTACCAAAACCAATCTTTCATCTTGGATTTTATTTTTTAAAGCATCTTCATCCTGATCAAAAGCTATTAAAGAACAATTTTGTAATCTATTTAAAATCTCTCTCGAGTGTCCACCTCCTCCAAAAGTTACATCTACATAAATGCCACCTTCTTGTAAATCTAGTAAATCAATACTTTGGTGTAAAAAAACCGATTTATGATAAGTCATCGTTATTGTTGTTGATTAAACCCATCACATCTTCTGCTAAATCGGCAAATTCATCCTCATCCATTTCTAAAGCTTTTTGGTAAGCTTCCTTATTCCATACCTCAATTTTATTTCCGTAAGCAAACAAAACAATATCTTTATCGGTATTGGCATATTCCATCATGCTTTTTGGCAATAAAATCCTACCAATATTGTCAATTTCTAATTGCATTGCTCCACTAATAAACTTACGTGCAAATAATCTGTTTTTTTTCACGAACTGATTTAAACTTGATACTTTTTTGCTTAAAGCTTCCCAATCGTGTTTTTGATAAATCTCCAAACATTGCTCAATTCCTCTTTTTACATACAAACGACCCTCTGACTCGGTAGCAAATTGCTTCCTAAGTGCAGATGGAATCAATAAACGCCCTTTAGCGTCCACCTTACATTCGTATTCTCCTATTAAATTGGTCATAATTTGATTAATCGTTTCAAAAATAAAGCATTTTTACCACTTATGCCCACAATTTACCACTTTGTTGAAAACTTTTAAACCATCGAGCGTTTATTAAGTTTAAAATCATTATATATTTTATTTTATATCAAATAGTTAACTTTGGTGGTAATTGGTGGTAATAATTATTTTTTTTATGTGATGAAATCAAAAAACAGGTGTTTTTTAAAACTGAATTAGTTGAAAATTTGCACAAAAAAAAGGTGTTGCAAATTTTGCAACACCTTTTTAAAAGTGATAATTATTCTTTTTAGAAAAGCAATACTGGGTTTTCTAAATTGTTTTTTACAGTTTGTAAAAATGCTGCGCCAGTTGCTCCGTCTACTACTCTGTGATCACAGGACAAAGTAATTTTCATAATGTTACCAGGGACAACTAAACCATTTTTAACTACTGGTACTTGCTTAATTCCTCCAACTGCTAAAATACATGCGTCTGGTGGATTAATGATTGCTGTAAATTCCTCGATACCAAACATACCTAAATTAGAAATGGTAAATGTATTTCCACTCCAATCTTCAGGGGTTAATTTTTTATCTTTCGCTCTTCCAGCATATTCTTTAACTGTTGAAGATATATCAGCTAATGATTTCTGATCAGCAAAACGAACCACAGGAACCAATAAGCCCTCCTCAACTGCCATGGCTACACCAATATGTACATGCTCGTTAGTTCGGATTTTATCCCCTAACCAACTTGAGTTGATTACTGGATGCTTTTTAAGTGCCTTAGCACAAGCTTTAATTACCATATCGTTAAAAGATATTTTTGCGCCATCTGCTTCAATTAATGCTTTACGAGCACTAATTGCATTGTCCATATCTATTTCTAAAGTTAAATAGAAATGAGGTGCAGTAAATAAAGATTCACTTAATCTTTTTGCAATCACTTTTCTCATTTGAGAAACAGGTGCTTCGCTAAAGTTTTCTTGTGCATTGTGCAAGCTACCACCTACTACAAAGTTATCTACGTCTCTTTTTACAATTCGTCCATGATCACCCGATCCTGGGATTAAATGTAGAGGTAATTTTCTATCTTCTGCTAATTTTCTAGCCAATGGAGATGCCATTACTTTACCAACAGTTGCAGGTGCTTTTGCTGGTTTATTACTAGCGACTGTTGCAGTAATATTGTTTGCGGTTTTTTGTTCCACAACAACACTTTCTTTTTTGCTTTCTACTACAGGGGCTTCAATTTTTGGAGCCGATGTCTCCGAGCTAGCTAATTTTTCTAATTCGATTAATGTATTAAAATCAGCTCCTTTTTCGCCTAAAATAGCTAATATGCTATCCACAGGCGCACTTCCGCCTTGTTCAACACCTTTATATAATAAAACACCATCTTGGAAAGATTCAAATTCCATAGTTGCTTTATCTGTTTCAATTTCTGCTAATAATTCGCCAGAACTCACACTATCTCCCACATTTTTATGCCAAGCAGCTACCACACCTTCTGTCATGGTATCACTTAATTTTGGCATTCTAACAATTTCGGCTTTAATTCCAGAAGCTTTTTGTTTTAATTCCTCTAAAGCGCCATTGCTAGCAACAGGAGCAGCAACAACAACAGGAGCTTCAATTTTAGCTTCGGCAACAACAGGAGCTGGGTTAGAAGATTGATTTAACAATGCGCTAATATCTTCACCCTTTTCACCTAAAATAGCTAAAATGCTATCCACAGGAGCTGTTCCGCCTTTTTGTACACCAATATGTAATAAAGTACCTTCTTGGAAAGATTCAAATTCCATGGTAGCTTTATCGGTTTCAATCTCGGCTAATAATTCGCCAGATTCAACAAAATCACCAACTTTTTTATGCCATTCTGCTACAACTCCTTCAGTCATTGTATCACTTAGCTTTGGCATTTTTACAATTTCAGCCATAATCTATAGTTTAATATTCTTTAATGAATGGATAATTTTCTTCTTCGTACACATCTGTATAAATTTCGTCGTCAGATGGGAATGGAGATTCGTGTGCGAATTGAACAGACTCCTCAACTATTGCTTTACATTTATCATCGATAGCTTTTAACTCTGCTTCAGTAGCATAATTGTTTTCTACAATAACTGATTTTACTGCAATGATAGGATCTTGGTCTTTGTATTCGTTTAATTCTTCTTTGGTTCGATATTTTGCTGGGTCCGACATTGAGTGCCCTTTGTATCGGTAAGTTCTCATCTCTAATAAAGTTGGTCCGTCGCCTCTTCTTGCTCTATCTACTGCTTCTTCAATAGCATCTGCTACATCTTCTACACGCATACCATTTACCGAAAAAGAAGGCATTTCGTAAGCGCTACCTAATTTGTACAATTCTGTAACATTAGAAGTTCTTTCAACGGATGTACCCATTGCGTATTGGTTATTTTCTATAATAAATATCGCTGGTAATTTCCAAGTCATTGCCATATTTAAAGCCTCATGGAAAGCACCTTGTCTAACAGCGCCGTCACCCATATAACACAAGCTTACATTTTTAGTACCTTGGTATTTATAAGTAAAAGCTAAACCAGCAGCTAAAGGAATATGAGCACCTACGATACCATGTCCACCATAAAAGTTACGTTCTTTATCAAACATGTGCATGGATCCACCTTTACCTTTAGAACAACCAGTTACTTTTCCAAATAACTCAGCCATAATATATTTTGGATGCATTCCTCTTAAAATAGGGTGGCAGTGGTCTCTGTATGTTGTAATTACGCTATCGTTTAAAGTTGTTACGTGTTCTGCACCAGTTACTAATGCTTCCTGACCGATGTATAAATGACAAAATCCTTTGATGTTTTGTTGCACGTAATTTTGTCCGGCAGATTCTTCAAATTTTCTAATTAAGGTCATTTGCTCATACCACTTCAAATAATCTTCTTTAGAATATTTAGATTTTGATGCGGTTTTTACTTTTGCTTTTCCCATAGTTTATAGTTTTGATAACCAAAAATGAAAGGCAAAAATAACAATATCCCTTTAATATTTTACATAAACTGCGTTATTTATACGTTAAATATTGCAAATCAATATTTTATAATTCAATTAATACGATGACTAAATGTTATTTTGATGAAATCAATGGTAATAATACAGTAAAAGTTGTTCCTTTGGTAGAAGTTTCGAAATATATTTTACCTTCATGAAAATCAATAATTTGTTTAACCATTGCTAAACCTAATCCCGAACCCGAATTTTTTGTGGTGAATTTGGGGATAAAAATTTTATCTTGAATCTCAACGGGAATTCCATCACCATTATCTTTTATTTTTATTTCGATAAATTGATTATTTAATTTTTTTTGGATTTGGATATTCGGTTTATTTTTTTCAGAAACAGCTTGAATTGCATTTTGAATAATGTTTGTGAAAACTCTATTTAACTCGTTTTTATTCCCATTTACATAACAATTTTTTTCATAATTAATAAATTCAATAATATCATTAGTATTAAAAACACTTATAACATTGTTTAAAATATCATCTAAAAGTATAGTATCTTTTTTTCCTTCGTTTATTTTTGCAAATGATGAAAAATCAGAAGCAATTGCCGCCAATTGATCCATTTGTTCAATCATATTTTTAGCTACAGATTTAAATTTTATATTTTTAGTTTCTTCGTCTAAATCGTCCCATCTCATTAAAAAATGTTGCATACTTAATTTCATGGGAGTTAATGGGTTTTTAATTTCGTGAGCAACTTGTTGAGCCATTTCTCTCCAAGCACTTTCTCTTTCTTTTTTTGCTAATTTTTTAATGTTTAACTCTAATTTTTCTAAGGTTAAATTGTATTGTTTTATTAATTGTCCAATTTCATCATTGGTATTCCATTTTAGCTGTTGATTTAAATTGTTTAATTGTAAATTTTGTAAATTATTTGATAATATTTTTAAAGGTTCTGTAATTTTTTCCGAAATGATGTATCCAGTAATTAAAGCAATAATTATTAATAGAATGTAAATATTAATAATGGATAAAATATATTCATTTATATCATTGTTAAATTCTTTAGTTTCGGTAAAATAAGGCACATGAATTATTCCTATTAGTTGTTTCTGATCATTATAAACACCATGATAAGCCGAAAAGTAGTTTAATTTTTTTCCAACTTTCTCTAATTGAATATATGATTTCACATTTTGATATTTAATTTTTTCAAATGGAACGGGATGTATATATTTTGATAATATACCTTTATCATACAGTTGTTCTCTTGTTGTATTAATTAAGTAACCTTTAGTATCATATAAATTAATATCTGATGTATAATTTTCGCCCAGATTTTCTATTAATTTTTGTAAATAATCGTACTGTAAAGCCTCTAAAGTGTTTACAACATTTATTTTATTTTCAATACTATTTCCAACTAATGTAACATTGTTGAGCAGATTTTTTTGAAGGTTTTGTGTTTGTTGCTTTTTTTGAATATAGATACTTCCTAAAGCAATAATTCCTATTGAAAATACTATTAAAATAAGTATGCTTAACTGAATTTTAAATCTGAAATTTTGAGTGGAAGTATTTTGTAAAATTACAAATTGATAAAAGTAGTATATAGATAAGCAAATAATTAATAAATAAATTGCACCTAACCACCAATTGTTTTGTTTTTTATCTAATTCTATAAATACATATATATAGTTATTGTTTTCATAAATTATATAATTTTTATTTGGCAAGTATTTTTTTGGAAAATCGAACTTTCCATCACTGTAAATTAAATGTTTGTTATGATATTTTGCAAAAGATCCTTTTGTACTAAAGTAATAACTTTGCATTTTAGGATTTGCTAATAAGATTGGAAATCCATAATCCTCATCTTTTTTATTTTCTTTTAGGGTTATCCAAAATTTAGAATCATCCTTATAAAGGATTGCAGTATAATACTCTTTTCCTTGTGTTATGTTATAAAACAGTTCAAAATCTTTGTTTTTTTCGATAAAAGTATTAGATTTTTCTACTGTTATGCAATCTTCTTTTTCTCCACATTTGCCGAAATTAAACTCGAATTCTCCTGGGAGTTTGTTGATGTACGATTTAAGCACATTTTTATTTATTTCATTTAAGTTGTTTTTGTTTTGTGCAACTTCTAAAAGCATATCAACAATTAAGTATTCGGTTATAATACTTCTTTTTTCACTTTTTTTCTCTAGTGAATTTATAGTTTTCTGTGTGCTTTTCTTTTCTATTTCATTATTTAAATTGTAGTTAATTAAAAGAGAAAGAGATAGTATCAATATAATAGTTTTTACATTTTTATTGTTTGATATAAAATGTGAAACTAAAAATATAATGCTTAATACTGTAAATGTGAAAATGTTATGATTGAAAATCTCAAAAATGCCAATAACTAGTATAAAAATCAGTAAACTTTTTATACTTTTATTTGCACTTAAAAATATTATTACTGTTAAAATTTTTATAACAAATAATATAATTATAAACCAACCAATGGTTGTTATATTTAGTATGTTTTCTAAATTTAAAAAGATATCTGAGTGAATAACTAAAATATGTGAAGATGTAATTAATAATCCACATATTAAACCACTTACTATTGCTTTAAGAATGTGGTTTTTTGATTTTAAGGCTAAAATACTTAAAAATAAAAAATGTAAAAACAAATCGGCTAATGAGGGAATAAACTGATTCCAAGCAAAAATATTTGGGCTAAACAGCTCGGTTTCTTTTAAGTGAATTAATGTAATCTCAGAAAATAGAAGAATTCGTATTGTAATTAAAATTAATACAAAAATTATTTCGGTTAATAATGGCCTAAAAGTTATTAAATAAACTATTGCCAAAATTAAACCCAAAATTTCTAGGGTTATGTATACATTAGAATGGAAATTTTTATCGTCTAATTTATTAAGCTTGTATTTTTTATTTTCAACTGTAAAGTAATTTTTGTCTTTTTCAGTTGCTTCTGTAATTTGAACATCTTTGTTTAAATCGATTTTTGAGTTGAAATAATTTGCTAAAAAATTATTTTCAAATGGGTATTCTTGTTTTATTTTTAATAAAGCATAAACACAAGTATCATTAAAACATTTTTTGTGCAATAATTCCCAACTTGTTTTTGTTCTAACTAAACCATCTTCTTTTAATAAAATTTCATCAATGTTTATTTCGTTTGTGTTCCAATAAATAACTTCATTTTTTTTAGCAATTACAATAAAACTTTTTGTTTTCTTGTGTTGATGATATTCCTCTAAATTTTGTTTGTTGATTTTGCAAAGCGCATCTAATTCTTTGGTTAAGTTTTGATATACATTTTGTTCACTTACAAAATTTACTTTTTGTAAAACATACCCTAAGCTAATTAAGATTAATCCAGTAATTAAAATTAAATACCTTATTGTTTGATTTTGTTTTAACATCAGTTTAATATTATATCATAGCAAAGATATTCTTTTTAGTTATTTACCTTCTTTTTTAATTTACTTTTTTACCATCAAACATCCTTTTTTTTATTTTTTTGAATTTTTAATGACATTATTATGACAATCTTTTTTTAGTTTAATTCATTGATTTTCAAAAATTTATTCTAACCAATACTTATTTAGAAGAATTCTAAATTACCGTTTAACCGCCATTTTAACCAAATATCACATATAATCAACAAGCTTTTTGAGTAATTTTGTATCCAAATTGGAAATAAGAATTTTCAAAATCATAATTAAAAAATCGTTTTGATGAATAATTATACTATAGCAATGCGAAAGATATCATCAATTATTTGTTCAGTTTTATTGGTTGTTTTTACTAATAATGCGAATGCGGGAGATTACGCAAGCGGCGAAAAAATATTTAAAGCCAATTGTGCTTCTTGTCACAACATGGAAAAAAATCTAACAGGTCCTGCTTTAAAAGGAATTTTAGATAGAGCTCCATCTGAAGAGTGGATTTATAAATGGGTTAGAAACAATAACACATTAAGAGCTTCAGGTGATGCATATGCTAATAAAATCTTTAAAGATTGGAATGGTGCAGCGATGAATGTTTTCGAGTGGATGAGCGAAGAGCAATTATCTGATGTAGTAACTTACATTACAACTTACACAGGTAAAACTGAGACTACAGATTCTGCTGGCCCGGGTTTAATTGATTGTGAAGAAAAAGAGCCAGAAAAAGATTATTCTTCTTTATATTTAATTTTCGGAGTTGTATTACTTTCTTTATTAATCATTGCGATTTTCTCAGGAATAAACAGGTCTTTAAAAAATGCAAAAGCAATTCAAGATGGTTTAGAGCCTGAAGAGCCTAAAACATTTTATGAAGCAGTTGGAAGCTTTGCAGTGAATAGAAAAAAATCTTTCGGATTAATTGTAATTGCTATTGTTTTAACTTTGGCAAAAATTGGATGGGATTATTTATCAACAATTGGAGTTAGTGGAGGTAATGGTTTTGAAAAGACTGAAAATGTACAAAATTATAAACCAACTCAACCAATTAATTTCCGTCATGATATTCACGTTAAACAAAATCAAATTGATTGTGAATACTGTCACTCAGGAGTTTTAGAAACTAAACATGCTATCATTCCTTCTGCAAATGTATGTATGAATTGTCATGCTGCTGTTAATGAAGCACATTGTTCTGGTGAGGAAGAAATTAAAAAGATTTACGAGCACACTGGTTGGGATCCAAACAAAATGGCTTATTTGCATGCAGATGGCAAATATTATGATGTGCCTCGTGAAGATAAACCAATTAAATGGGTAAAAGTACATAATTTACAAGATTTTGTTTATTTTAATCACGCTCAACACGTAGTAGTTGGTGGATTAGAGTGTAAAAGCTGTCACGGTGATATGGAAAATATGGGTGTTGCTCAACAATATGCACCTTTAACTATGGGTTGGTGTATTGATTGTCATAGAAAAACTGAAATCAATACGGAGTTAAAATACTCTGGAAAACCAAATAATTATTATATCGAATTACACGATCAATTCAAAGAGTCTTGGAAACATAAAGCCGATTTTAATTTCACAGTTGAAAAAATTGGTGGTTTAGAGTGTGGTAAATGTCATTATTAATCAATTCATTAGTATAAGAACAGTATAAGCTATGGCTACAAATAAAACATATTGGAAGGGAATTGAGGAATTAGAAAAAAATCCTAGTTTCGTTAATAATAGCAAAAATGAATTTAGTGAGTTGTTACCTTTTGATGAGTTTTTAAACAAAGATGAGGTAAAAACAGAAGGTACAAATAGAAGAGATTTTTTAAAGTTTTTAGGTTTTAGTGTTACAGCTGCTACTTTAGCTGCCTGTGAAGCTCCTGTAACTCGTTCTATTCCTTTTTTAAATAAACCAGACAATTTAACTCCTGGTATTCCAAATTATTTCGCTTCTACTTATTACGATGGATTTGATTATGCTTCAATATTAGTTAAAACTAGAGAAGGTCGTCCAATTTTTATTGATGGTAATAAAAATTCAACTTTTACAAAAGGTGCAGCTAATGCTCGAATTAATTCTTCTGTATTAGGTTTATATGATTCAAAAAGAGCTAAAGGTCCTGCTAAAAAAGTTAAGGGTTCTTGGGCAAAAAATATTTCATGGTCGGAAGTTGTTACTCCTATAACCAAAGATTTAAAATCAGTTGCTTCTAGACAAGGTAATATTGTAATTTTATCAAATACTATTATTTCTCCTTCTTCTAAAGCAGTAATTAATAATTTTACAGCTAGTTATTCTGCACTAGGTGCGAAAGTTAAACATGTAACTTATGATGCAATTTCTGCTTCAGGTATTTTAGATGCTAATAACGATGTTTTTGGCGTAAGAGCTTTACCTAAATATAGCTTTGATAAATCAAAAGTTATTGTTAGTTTTGGAGCAGATTTCTTGGGTACATGGCTTGATTCTGTTGCATATACTAAAGACTATGCAACAACTCGCAAACCTGAAAACAGTTGGATGAGTAAACATTATCAATTTGAATCATTATTATCTTTAACTGGTTCAAATGCTGATGTTAGAGGTGCATTAAAACCGTCTGATTTAAACAATGCTATTGCTTATGTGTATTCTAAGGTTACAGGTGATTCTGTAAGTGTCTCTGTTCCTGCTAATGTAAAAGCAAAGTTAGATAAGGCAATTCAAGATTTATCTGCTAACAAAGGTTCATCATTAGTTGTTTCTGGCTCAAATGATAAAAATATTCAAGTTTTAGTTGCTGCAATTAATAATTCATTAAACAATTACGGTTCTACCTTAGATTTAAATCAACCTGTATATACTCGTCAGGGTAATGATGCTGAATTCGTTGCGTTAACCAAAGAAATGAATGCTGGAAAAGTTGATGCGTTGTTAATAATTGATTCTAATCCAGTATATACTTCACCTTCTAGTGTTAAATTCACTGAGGGTTTAGCTAAAGTTGATGTAAAAGTTTATTTTGGCGACAGATTTGATGAAACTGGAGCTTTATGTGATTACTTAACTCCTAATCATCATTATTTAGAATCTTGGAACGACTTTAATCCTGCTAAAGGAATTTATAGTTTGCAACAACCAACTATACCAAAATTATTTAACACTCTACAATGGCAAGAAGTTGTTTCAGAATTAGCAGGTCAAACAGTTAATTATGCTGAATTTGTTGAAGCTAATTTCAAGGCTACAGTTTTAAATTCTTCTAGTAAAGCTGATTGGAATGCTGCACTTCAAGTAGGTAACATTTCAAATGAAGTTTCATCATCGAATGTTGTTGCTAATTTTGGAAATACTTTATCTACTGCAAAATCTAAATTTAAATTACAATCAGGTAAATTCGAATTAGAATTATATACAAAAATTGGTTTAGGTAATGGAAATCAAGCGTTAAATCCTTGGTTACATGAGTTACCAGATCCTATTTCTAAAATGACTTACGACAACTACATATCTATGGCTGCATCTGATGCTATGGAGGTTTTAGGTGTTGAGGATACAAATGATAATAGAAGAGATTACTTATACATCGGACAAGATTATCCTGCTAAGGTTGTTAAATTAACTGTTGGTAATGTTTCTTATGAATTACCTTTAGTTGCTCAACCTGGTCAAGCTAAAGGAACTATAGGTGTTGCTTTAGGTTATGGAAGAAAAGGAACAGAATTATTCACCAGAAAAGAATGGTTAGGTGATTTATTTGATGCAGAAAATAACGAAAATAATACCATTGGTAAAAATGTGTTTTCTGTTTCAAGTGTTTCTAATACAATATCAAATATTATTGTATCTAATGTAAGTGTTGAGTTAGTTAGCGGAAAATCTTATCCAATGGCTACTACTCAAACTCATAATACAATGATGGGTAGAAAGTTGGTTAATGAAACTACATTAGCTCAATATGTTGCACAAAAAGGTAAAGCTAAAGAGCACGGAGGATACAACGAACAACTAATGATATTGGATAGTTATGGTGTTCCTAATAAACCTAATGAATTAGATTTATGGGCTGAACATCCAATTGAGTTAGTACACAGATGGGGTTTAAATATTGATTTAAATTCATGTATAGGTTGTGGTGCTTGTGTAACTGCTTGTCATTTAGAAAATAACGTTCCTGCTGTAGGTAAGGATGAGGTAAGAAGAAGTAGAGAGATGCACTGGATGCGTATTGATAGATATTATTCTTCTGTAAAAGCTGAAAAAGATTACCATGAATTAAATGGTCGTCAAGATTATCTAGACGCTGAAGTTTCTGCTGATGAACCAACTGTTGCTTTTCAACCAGTAATGTGTCAACACTGTAATCATGCTCCTTGTGAAACTGTTTGTCCAGTCGCTGCTACTACTCACTCTGAAGAAGGTTTAAATCAAATGACTTATAACCGTTGTGTTGGTACTAGATATTGTGCAAATAACTGTCCGTATAAAGTTCGAAGATTCAACTGGTTCCAATACGATTCATTAAATATTCCTGCATTCCCAGATTTCGCTAAAGTAAATGTTGCTCAGGATGATTTAGGAAGAATGGTTTTAAATCCAGATGTAGTTGTTAGATCAAGAGGGGTAATGGAAAAATGTAGTATGTGTGTTCAAAGAATTCAAGCTGGTAAATTGGATGCGAAGAAAAAAGGAGAGAAAGTACAAGATGGTGCTATTCAAACGGCTTGTTCTTCTGCTTGTCCTACCAATGCTATTTCATTTGGAGATTTAAATGATCCTCAACATACAATTAATAAGGAAAAAGAACAAGAAAGAGCATACTTCTTATTAGAAGAAGTTGGTGCTCAACCTAATGTTTATTACCAAACAAAAGTAAGAAACGTTTAAAATTTTTATTTAATTATAACTTTAAATTGAATAACGATGCATATCGTAGAAGCTGAAATAAGAGAACCGTTAATTTTAGGACATAAGTCTTATAATGACATTACGGAAGATGTTTGTAGACCAATTGAGAGTAGAGCTAACTCATTATGGTACATGTTGTTTGGTTTAGCTAGTATCCTTGCATTATGGGGTTTAGGTAATATTTTATATACTGTTGGTGTTGGTATTGGTGTTTGGGGTTTAAATAAAACAGTAGGATGGGCTTGGGATATTACTAATTTTGTTTGGTGGGTTGGTATCGGTCACGCTGGTACTTTAATTTCTGCAGTATTATTGTTATTCCGTCAAAGATGGAGAATGGCTATCAACCGTTCAGCTGAAGCAATGACAATCTTTGCAGTTATGATGGCTGCTTTATTCCCAGGTATCCACATGGGTAGAATTTGGCAAGCATATTGGGTTTTACCTTTACCGAATCAATTTGGTTCATTATGGCCAAACTTTAACTCTCCTTTATTGTGGGACGTATTTGCAATTTCAACTTATTTTTCAGTTTCCTTAGGTTTTTGGTATGTAGGTTTAATTCCAGATTTTGCAACTGTAAGAGATCGAGCAACAACTAAATTGTATAAAGTTATTTTTGGTACATTATCTTTTGGATGGTCAGGTTCTGCTAAACATTGGAATAGATTTGAAGAAATTTCTTTAGTTTTAGCAGGTTTAGCAACTCCGTTAGTTTTCTCAGTACACTCTATTGTATCTATGGACTTTGCAACTTCAGTAATTCCTGGTTGGCATACAACAATTTTCCCTCCTTATTTCGTAGCAGGTGCAATTTTCTCTGGATTTGCAATGGTATTAACGTTGATGATTATTATGAGAAAAGTTTTCCATTTCGAAGATTACTTAACTATGAAGCATATTGAATATATGAATATTATAGTTATGTTAACTGGTTCAATGGTTGGTGTAGCTTATTTAACTGAGTTGTTTATTTCGTGGTATTCTGGTGTTGAGTATGAAGGTTATGCTTTCATGAATAGAGCAACTGGTCCTTATGCTTGGTCTTATTGGTCGATGATGACTTGTAATGTAATTTCTCCACAATTGTTTTGGTTTAAGAAAATTAGAAGAAATTTAGTAATTACATTTATTTTATCTATTGTAGTAAATATTGGTATGTGGTTCGAACGTTTTGTAATCATTGTAACATCCTTACATAGAGATTTCTTAACTTCTTCATGGACGATGTTCCATCCAACTTATGTAGATATAGGTGTATATTTTGGAACAATAGGAATTTTCTTTGTATTATTCTTATTGTATGCTAGAAGTTTCCCTGTACTTGCATTAAATGAACTTAAAACTATATTAAGAGCTACAGGTGAACATGGTGTTAAAGGTTCAAAAGCACATCAGGATCACAACGAAGTACATTAATTTTAAATGATAAAATTTTAGATATGGGTAATACTATATATGCATTATATAACGATGATCATGTTGTATACGAAGGTGCAAAAAAGTTGGTTAAAAAAGGCGTAAAAATAAAAGATGTTTTTTCTCCATTTCCTATTCATGGAATTGATCCTATAATAGGAGTTAGAAAAACTAGATTGGCTATTTGTGCTTTTATTTATGGATTATCAGGTATGTCTTTAGCTATTCTTGGAATGTGGTATTTCATGATTGAAGATTGGCCTATGAATATCGGCGGTAAACCAAATTATACCTTATTACAAAATTTACCAGCTTTCGTTCCAGTTATTTTTGAAATTACGGTATTATGTACTGCTCATGGTATGATTTTAACTTATTTCTTGCGTAATAAAACTTTACCTGGCATGAAGGCAAAAAATCCAGATCCAAGAACAACAGATGATATGTTTGCTGTTGAAATTGAGTTAGATCATCAACCTTTGAATGAAGAAGAATTAGTTGCTTATTTAAAAGAGACTGGTGCAGTTGAAATTAATAAAAGATAGTAAATCATGAATTTTTCGAATAAAATAACCTTACATAATATGCTACATAAATTATTTTCTGGTTTAGTTGCTTCTGTATTATTAGTTTCATGTACTACAGATCCTAATAGCCCTGGTTTAGAATATATGCCGGACATGTATAGACCTCAGTCTTACGAAGCATATTTAGAAAAATACGATATTGATTCTGTAGGTTTTTACGATAGATATTTTACCAAAGCAGGTGTTAAATTTGAACTTTTATCTAAAGAATCACAAGATTCTATTTTAAAAGAAGTAAATGCTTTGTATAAAGTTTACAATAATGGAACGGCTACTTATAAACCTGTTAAAGGTTCTATACCAATGGGATATAATGAGTTTTTAGTTGCAAAGGATAATAGAGATGGTGCTAAAGAAGTTAAAAATCCTTTAGAATACAACGAACAAAATTTAAAAGAAGGTAAAGTATATTTTAATTTATTTTGCGATCATTGTCATGGTGAGAAAGGTGATGGTAATGGTCCAATGGTAACTTTAGGTGTTTATCCTGTTCAACCTCCTGCCTATAATAATGGCCCTTCTGCAGAATTAACTCCTGGGGAAATTTATCATACAATT
>Ga0209358_10001619_pt1 | contig 17698 bp, 21 predicted proteins | sample LauGreFa1BDMLBSN_2_FD_187574 | JGI IMG/M metagenome (GOLD analysis project Ga0209358, IMG submission 187574) | Freshwater lake microbial communities from Lake Michigan, USA - Fa13.BD.MLB.SN (SPAdes) (version 2) | ecosystem: Environmental > Aquatic > Freshwater > Lake | place: Lake Michigan, USA... | reverse complement strand
ATTTAATTCATTAATACTTACTTTTTTAGCTACATTACGTTTAACATTTTGTATTTGTAACGCATGCAAGCCAATATAAGGTAAAATAGCAATATTATTCATATAAGTTCTATAGCGAAAACAAGAGATGCTCGTATCACTATTTATGAATTTAATGCTGTACCACCAATAAGCAGGTAAAAATAGTGTTTTACCAGGTGTCAATGTGAATTCCAAACACTTCATTTTATCAAAATCAGCAATATATCTGGGTTGAGGTGACCAAGGGTTAACAGGTGACCTAAATTCAAAATTCTCATAATCATAATGTGGATACAAATATTTAGTACTATGTGGCGGTGCCATTTTAATTTGTGCGCTTCCTTGAGTGAGTAAAAAGAAATTTCTATAATTAATTTCATAACGAAAAGGTGTGCATGTGTCTTTGCTACCCATCATAATATCATAATTACAATTTGACACCATATATGGTCGTAAAAATTCATCATTATATTTTAAACTTTTAATAACACCTGTTTCTTCTAAAAATTCACTATTGTTTTCTGAAAAATAAGAACCAGATGTATCTTCGTTAAATAATTTAATAGTTGCGTGTAATGGTAAAGGCATATATAATTCGGCATTAGAATCAGTATCTTTTATGTTCCTAATTTTAGTTTCAAAGGCATAATAATTGTTAGAAATATATGTTTTATTTGAAGTATCCATTATTTTTTGATTATCAAAATCAAATAAAACAGGTTGCCTAATATCGCATATTTCTTCTAATTTCTCTTTAGATGGTTCATCAATTTCATACATTTCCAAATCCTCACCTGTTTTTAAATGAAATTGAACATGCAAATAAATAAATAAAACTAGGCAAAAAATAAAAAAACCTATTAGTATTTCCATTATAATCTTAAATAAAAATAATAATAATTTTTGTGGAGTAGAACGAACAAATGTAGACTCTAATCATCGCTAATTTTGGGAGCCATAAAAAATACTAATGAACTGTCATCTCCTAAATCATATATGATTTTCATTGGATATTGAGCGCTAATACAAAATTGTACTTCGCTAGATAGTTTATTAGTTAAGCACATTTTATTAATATAGTTAAGACTGTATTTCAAATCAATAATTTCGCCTTCTACAATAGAGTATTCAGTTAAGTCTTCAATAGGAATATTCACAAGCATTTCTCCTGTAATACCATTTGTAATAATATCGATTCTCTCTTCAGAACACTTTACATTAATATCTGTTCCAAATGACATCATTTGTGATGTGATTTCACAGATTTTTTTAGCCGCTATAGAAAATTCAGCATCATATTCAACATTCGGAATATCCATTTCTTCATAATCAAAATCGACTAATGGTATTTTAAAGTGTTTATCATATTCGCCTTTTAAATGTTCCTGAGCTACAAGGTCAACATTAATGCTATCATCTCCATCAAAATGTATAGTCATATTATGTGAATCTTGTTTAGTGCTAATAACTAAATGAAAAATATTTGTATCAAAGCTTATTTGGGTTTGTTCTTCAATAACATATTCATCAAACCATGATTTTTGGATATTTACATTAAATAAACAAATATGGGCTTTATCCATGCCTTGAATATGGAGTTTATCTTCCTCAAAACGGGCGCTAACTACAGAAGTACAATTTTTTAAAATCTGAAATAATGCAACAAATAAATCCTTTTTACTTTTATTACTAATCGTAACCTTCATTAGTAATAAAATGTATTTATGTTTAATACCTTTTAAGTAAATGTTTAAAAAAAATAATATACCAAATATTAATATAATAGGCATATTTTTGTATTTTTAAAATTTTTATACTTTTAAAATTTTTGTATTTTTAAGTTTTATACTTAAACCATATCGCAATACAAATCCTCTGAATATTCTTCTATTTTTTTCAAATCTTTTTGAATATAAGGTGTAATCTTGGCTAATTTTCTAATTTGGTTATCTTTATTTTTTGTTACAAATGTAATCGCATCTACATCAAAGTCACGGCTTTTAAGATTATTATCATTAGATATAGCTAATGGTAACAATGGATTAGAATTATATTTATAATATGATATTTTTTTTTCAACAATAGATGTAATTTTTTCTTCAAATTGGGAAATAATAATTTCAAAATTAGAGTGTTCCATTTTCAATGAGATTTATTAAGTTATATAAATACTTATTTTGATTATTTTGATTTCAATTTTATTTTTAAGTACATTAAATTTATACAGCTGGTGTTTCTTGCTCAACATTTTCACTATTACTAATATTTTCATCTATAATACTAGCACTTATAGTTTCATCTAATGGCTGAGAAACCATACCCTTTTCAATTTCAGCAAAAGCATTTTCAATATCAGCAAATCTATCATTTGTTTCTTTAGAAAATAATTCAAACTTAAATAAAAAATGTGACAACAAATCCTTAGTTTCTTTTAGTTCCTTTTCAATTTTAGAAATTTGCTCATTATTTACAGATGATGAACCGTTGGTTAAAGGTTCTCTCTTTTCAAGTGAATCTAATCTATTAATCATACTAGTTAATACACTATTATCAATAATCCTAGAGTTTTCAGGAATACCTCCTCCAACTGCTCTATTTGTTGAAACTTCGCCATTCTCATAATCAATAACAAATTGTTCAACACGACCTAAACGTAATGTTATTAATCCGATGGCATCAGAAATAGATAATTTACTAAATGGTGAAGAACTTGGTTGCTGTTGTCCTTGTTGTTGAATGGGAGCTTTAGCTACGCGAACATTATTTGATGGAGGTTGTGGCATTTGTTGTTGTGGAACAAAAGCAGCATGTGAAGCAATAGATGTTCCTGGTCTTCCACCACTTACAGGTGGTTGAGTTTCACCGGCACGTCTTGATCTAGCGGCAGCAATGGATCTTGAACTACTCATTTAATATTAATTATACACAATTTGTTTTTAAATTACTTACGCGATAACCTTTCTAAACTTCTAAAATTATATAAATATTGGAATAATAGTAAAAAATGAGAAAAAATAATTTAAAGTTAAAATAGTTATGTTAATGGAGTACCAAGATTTTCTAAATCATCTTGGCATACTTCTCATATAGTAGTTCAATTTTTTTTGAAACCAGAAAATTACTTTTAGTGAATTTATATTATTTTATATTGTTATTATATAAATGGCAACAAGAAGGTCAACAAGAAGAACAATGGCAACAGCAGAAGAACCAGTAGCAGTATCAGCGCCATTAGCAGCGCCAGTAGTAGAACTACCAAACAAAAAGGCAAGACCAGCAACAAGACAAACGATAGAAACCCCAGAAGAAGAAGCAATGAGAGTAAAATATGAAGCCGAATTGTCTAAAGTAAAAGAAAACCTTTTAAAACAGACATTTAATTATTATCAAAATTTGTTATTAAAACCTTCACAAAATATAAACCAGATTAACAATATTTATTATACTGTATGGGTTAATTATATAGGTAATAATTTAAGCTATGATGTAAATAGGTATTTACGTGACGGGATGCCAGCATCATTTGAGATATCTAACGACGGAGATTTAGAAGAACTTTATAGAACATTTATGACTATTGTTGATTATTTGGTTGACGACAATCCTATTAAGCCAAATACAACAGATAAGTCATTAATTGATGTGCTTGCTAAAGGTTTAAAAATGAAAGGTTGTTCCCCAGATAAATGTATATTACAAGCACAACAATTAATTTGGGAAACTAAAGACAACGTTAAAAAAATGTTAAGCAAAATGTCGACAGTTGAAAAATTAAATACTTTAATAAATTTTGCCGACCAATCTTTTTCAGCTGTGGGTCCAATAATTATTGGACAAGACCTAACAAGAACAACAAGTGAAAATGAAATATTCTATCGTGGAATTGGCAATTTTTCACCTCAGGATTATATAAGAGACATTGAAAATAATCCCGCAAATCCAGCATACTTATCCACATCTACTGATGAGAAAATCGCCTCTTGGCATGCAAAAAGGAGAACAGAAGCTCAGGGAGGTGATGAGTTAAACAAATTTGTAATTAAATATGTATGTGAGCCAGGAATTAGGGTTATTGATACATTGTTAGCCCTTCATACACCAGTTCAAGCAAGTGAAAAAGAATGTATTTTTCCAAGAGGTTGCTATTCTACATATGTCAGCACAGAAGTGTTACAACAATATTCAACTCAACAGCCAGTAGATGAAAATAATGTGATAAAAGATATTTCTAAAGGAATAGAGATAATAAATGCTCCACTTACTATTATAACAGTTAAACTGTCTGGTCCTGGTGCATCTACTGCCGATGTAGGAGGAAGAAGTAGAAAAAGTAGAAAAAGTAGAAGAAAAATTAGTAGAAAAAGCAGTAGAAAAAGTAGAAGACATTAAATAAGATATACAGTTATTAGATTAGTTATTATAATATTTGTTATATGTGTAAAATATTATGATATACAAGAAAAATATTATGCAACCATTGCAACCTTAATCTGTTCGTGACTGTTGTAATTGTGAATTTCAAAATCAGAAACTTGATAATCGCTTATATTGTCTCTACTCTGTTTAATTGTAACGGTTGGAAATTGAAAAGGTTCTCTTGTAATTTGTAATTTGGCGGCATCTATGGCATTTTCATATAAATGACAATTACCCATAAAATGTATAAATTCGTATGCTTCTAATCCACAATGTTTTGCTAGCAAATGCGTAAGAAAAGAATAAGAAGCTATATTGAACGGCAAACCTAAAATGGTGTCAACGCTGCGTTGATACATTGAACAACTTAATTTATTCCCATCATGAACATTAAATTGGCACAAAATATGACAAGGTGGAAGTGCCATTTCATCTAGTTGACAAGGATTCCAAGCGGTCATAATAAGACGACGACTTGTGCGCTGATTAGGGTCCTTTAAAGCATCAATAATTTGTTGTAACTGGTCAACATTTTTTTGATTATTCTTTTCAACTATCCAATCATCATCACGCCAACCAGATAAATTTCTAAATCCAGATAACTCATTTTGTTTATTTGTAACATATGGTTTATTAAAATGACGCCATTGATATCCATATATAGGTCCAAGCTCATCAACCTCATACTTTTGTAAACCACGCGAATCCAAAAATTCACGAGAAGAGTTACCGTCCCAAATATGAACCCCCTGTTCCTTCAAAAGCTTATTATTAGTGTCTCCACGAACAAACCATAATAGCTCTTTCAAACAAGTCTTCCAAGCGGTCTTCTTAGTTGTTAAAATAGGAATAGAACCGTCCTTTAGAGAGAAACGCATGGTTTGACCAAAGATGCTCTTAGTTTTACCATTTCTACCATCTTCCCATGTACCATTTTCAAGAATATTTTGAATAAGATTTAGATATTGATATTCTTCATGAGAATTATGTTTAATATTAGTGAAAATATTGTCAGATACTTTACTTAAGTTATCAAAAATAATCGATTCAGACTCCATTAATATAATTATTTAGAACCTTTAAATACTTTTAAATAGTTTACATAAACTAATGTTTTTGGTTTTTTTATTTCTTAATATACCTTATATACAGATGGACACTACAGATGACTCAAAAAGTTTTTTTAAACATGTTTTCAATTTTGACGATGATTCAAAATCAGAAATATTAAACATAATTCAATATTCAATAATAGCCTTAATCCCTATTATCATTTTGAATAAAAGTATGTCAAACTATGTTCCTGAAGCAGATGATAAAAAGGGAAGTTTAGAGCTTTCGGCAGAAATACTAATTCAAATAATTGTTATGCTTATTGGGTTATTAATTATTCACAGAATAATAACGTTTATTCCAACATATAGTGGTGTAAAATACCCTGATTTTCATATTATTTTTATAATTTTAGCAGTTTTGATGATTACTTTAAGTTTACAGACAAAACTAGGTGAAAAAGTGAGCATACTTGTTGACCGTCTTATGGAGTTATGGAATGGAAAGGACGAAAAGAAGGGTAAAAAGGGTAAAAATGGAAATGTAAAAGTTTCTCAGCCAATTTCAGGACAAACTGGCTCTATAACAGGTCAAGTCATGCCTCAATCGCAACCAACATATACAGATGGTACATCTATAAATTCATTGCCAACAAGTGATGCTGCTTTAAATGCTGGAACAACTCAACAATTGCCAAATTATGATAACATGTATAGACAGGATACGAATCCTTTGGTAAATGCGAATACTCCAGGTCAAATGGAAGGATTTTCAAATGAACCAATGGCAGCAAATTCAGTGTTAGGGGGTGGAGCATTTGGTTCATGGTAAAAAGATATATGGTAAAAACATATAGTAATTAGAATTATAGTAATAAAAAATATAAATTATTCTGTTTCATATTCCATTCCATTACATATTTTATTCAAAAGCCAAAATAATGTTTCTCTAATTGTTGACATATAAATTATAAAATTATTTTTTTTAATTTAATTTTTATTATACTTAAATATATTTAATTATAATAAATATGGATGTTAACAAATTATTAAAGGCATTAGATGATGAAACAAATGAAAATCTTTTAGATTTTACAAGTCAAAAAATGAAAGAAATGAATTTGAAAATAATTAAAGAACTACAATTACCTAGGGATGAAACATTAGATATAATGAAAAAATTAAGAGAATATAAATATGTTGATGAAATGAGTGATTTAAAATATGGAACATATATTAGATGGATTTGTATTGAAGACCCTAAAAAAATATGTTTAGTAAAGGGTGCTGTTTTTTGTGAAATGAAAATAACTGATGATGGGGTATTTTTAGTTTGTAAAAATTATGGATATAACTCAAGACACTTTCAAATAAAAATGGATACATGTTTAATATTTCAAAAATTAACAGAACAGGAACAAATATTGTTATCGGCATTGGACCATTTGGCAAAATAATTATTTTATTTTTAATTATTTTATTAAAAATAAAATTGAAATGCTTTTATAAATAATTTGAAAAGATATAATTATTACAACAGCGAATCAGGAATTCCAATTTTAGAAATGAATTTTAAAACTATTATCAATTCTGTTTATGAAGTTACTGGGGTATTTATATTATGGATTACCCTACATTTTATTGCTTCTAATTTATATCAGAAATTTTGCGCCGAATTAACTCTATTAGGGTTTATAAAATCTGTATTTGTAGCCCAAGGTCCGCATTGTATTGCATTGAGGTGGGTTATTTACAATGGAGGTATGGTAATTAATAATATGTGGATTTCTATTGGCATTTGGTTTACAGGAAAATTATTAAAACAAATTGTACCAATTTAATATATAAAATAGTTATTGATAAATATTATTTACGTTTTCGCGTTTTATTCTTCTCTCTACAGTTACAATCTAAAAACAATCCAGGGATAAATTTACCTATTTTAATGAGTTCGATATGAGCTCTATGAATAGGTTTTTTTATTGTGGCAGTTTTTTTCCCTTTGCGGTATTTGCTAATACTTTTATACCCTTTGCCATTTTTTATGGAAACCTTACGCACTACTTTAGCGCCACCTGTCATTGTTTTTACTTCAGTATTTTCATAATTAAAATTATCCATTAAGTATTATATATTATTTCAAGAAAATAATATGTAATTAAAGTAAATGGAAATAGAAACATATGTTCATTTATTTCATATTTTAATCGTAGGTTCTCTCTTTTTGTATGTTGGAATAACCAGAAACAAAATACCTTCTTTAATGTATCCTATATTACTAGGTTTAGGCCTAATAATTATTTTTTATCATTGTTTCAAAGTTTATAATTATATAAAACTAGGTAAAGGTTATTGGGTTAATTTGATTCATATATTTATTGTTGGACCATTATTAGTTTATATTGGCTATAATAGAGAGAACACAGCTAGATTATATTTTGAAATACTACTAATGCTAGGGTTTGCTTCTATTGGTTATCATGGATATTACTTATTCCAATAATATAATCTCACAATTAATACAATTATACTTTGTATCTACAATAAGCTTAAAATCTTTAATTACTGGCAAATGATATCTAGTATATGAAAAATTATTTCTTTTTACTTTTGATAAATATTCATGAAGAACTTCTTCATCGAAAACTTCATCTAAATCCATATCGTAATATTGGTATTTTTCAGCTTCATTTGCTAAGGAATATAAAACATTTGGTGTAGTAACACTTCTAATATTATAAATCATATACATTAGATTATTTTTATTAAAACTATTATGCTTTCGTACATTTTTAAAATCGTCAGTAAAATGGCGCTCTTCTAATTGAAAATAACCTTTTCCAAAAGCAAAAAAATCCATAGCTATATCTTTCTCAAAATCTAGTTTATCAAAATCGATAATTGGAACATCATCAAGCATTTCGGTATTTTTTATTCCGCAAATAAAATGAGAACACATATTAAGAGGAAATATTTGTTCGTCTTCATTTATGCTGTCAATATATCTTTGTTTGTCTCCTAAAATATGCTCGCAAGCTTCTTTCACTGACGATTCCATTTTATAAATATAAACCAAAGATTTTAAATATTTATATTTTAATATTTAAAATTTATATTCTATTTTACTTATGAAGGAGAAAGATTTAAAAATAATACCCTATACTGCAACATCACTCTCTGTTGTAGGCAGATTTATATTTATGTTTTTATTATATAGAAATAAAAGTACAAATAGTTTATCCTTATTGTTTTGTATTTTAAGTATTATTTCATCAAGTATGTGGATGTATTATAGTATTGAATTGAATGATTTGCCAATGATTTTGCGAAGTTCAATTGAAATATCATTATTAACTATATCATCAATTTATATAGTAAGAAATAAGGTAATAAATTATAATATCCAAAACCAAATATTACCTAGATAATACTAATATTCTTTCTAACATTCTTTCTAACATTCTCTTTTTACCCAATCTTTACTTAACACTGTTTTTACACTTTCTAGAGCACCCTCGGTCCATCCTTGGTATCGACTTACAACCTCACCAACAACTAACATGCCATTTTGATGATGTTGTGCTTTATTAACAAACTCATTTCTCGTCCTATAAGGACCTTTTAATGGCTCATAATAATGTGTACCAACAGGCCAATAAAAATCCTTCATAGCTATTATTTTTAATGAACCGCTAGGAATTCCTAATGATTCTTCAAGTAAATCACAATACATTTCACGATTTTCAGCAGTGTCTTTTAAATAATTTTTTTGTATTAAAGCATTAGAATTATCGCTATATGCTATCATATAAACCCCTTTATTGGCATCCATAGGAATAATTTTTTGAAGCGGACCAGGAACAATCGTATAACCAGGAACATATTCTTTCATAATTTCAGCTGATTCTTTATTAAATTTAGCATACAATCGCAAAAAGGGTTGACTGTGAATTTGTTGATATAAGCTATTTTTGCTAGAAGCTCCAGGGACAAGTTTTTGAATCCCTGTAATAGTAGTAGCAACAATAACTTTATTAGAATGATATATAGTACCGTTTTCGGTTTTAATTTCAAATAAACATGGTTTACTACCAATTTTTTTAATATCAATAACATCACTAGAAAATTTAAAATGTTCTTTTCCAATAATATGATACAATTTATCTACCATATTTTTCCACGGAATATAAAGTCCAGTCCATCCACCGGTATTATCATCCATCCCATAATTATAGAGTGTTTCATATAAATCGGCATTTTCATAGTCAGTATAACCAGCCGAAATAAGAAATTTTTTATATAATTTGTCATCAAAAAAGGTAAGAAAAAATTGTTTAAATGTTTTATTATGTAATTCTGGATGTTTAACGTATTCTCTCTTTAATTCATTAATTATTTTAAGAATATCAAGATGGTGAAATAATTTAGAATAATACATCACAGAGTCAAATGGTTTATATTTAATACCAATATCATCCATAAGTTTAATTAAAAGTGGATTTTTATCTTTTCTGCCAATCCCAGCTCCAGTTACAATTTGAGTACCATAAAAAGTTTCATTGCTTGTTCTACCACCAATCCATTGTTTATTATGTTTTTCGAGTATAAGAAAAGAAGTATTTGGTGACATTTTTAAAATATTATAGGCACTATAAAGCCCTGCCATTCCACTTCCAATAATAATTATATCATAATATTTATCAGACATATATTAGATTAATATTAATTCTATTTTATCTTTATACTATTTTATAGAAATTTAAAGCCAAAATTATTTATTATTTTTTCTAGTTTTATTTGAAGTAGTTTTTCTAAATGTAACGTATTTTTTTTCTTTACATTTAAATTTTCCTCGAGTAAATCCTTTATTATTAAAGATAGTTTTAGTACATATTCCGATTGACCGAGCTTCATTTTCAGGTTCAATCTTTTTAATACATCTACATAATTTGTTAGCCATTATTTTTTCAGCTTCTATTTTTAATAGCCTTTTAGATTTTGGTATAGGTTTATCATAAAACTCAAGAATTTTTTTATAATCATCATTAGATATTTGAGACATAGTTTTCTATACTATTTACAAATAAAATAATTATAATTAAATTTTATTATAAATCTAAAACCTCTGTTATATATAATAATGAAAATAGTTGTATTTGATTTAGATGAAACCCTAGGATACTTTACAGAGTTAGGTATCTTTTGGGATTGTTTAAAAAATTATTTAAAAATAAAAAATTTAAATAAGACATTATCTCAAACCGATTTTAATAATGTTTTAGATTTATATCCTGAATTTTTAAGGCCAAATATAATAAATATATTAACCTACTTAAAGAACAAAAAACACTCTAAATGTTGTCACAAGATGATGATATATACAAATAATCAAGGCCCACGAGAGTGGGCGCACCATATTATATCATATTTTGAAAACAAAATAAATTATAAACTATTTGACCAAATAATAGCTGCGTTTAAAGTAAATGGAAAAAGAATGGAAATATGTAGAACTACACAAGATAAAACTCATAAGGATTTTATTAAATGTACAAAACTTCCAATAAATGCCGAAATATGTTTTTTAGATGATGCTGTTCATCCAGAAATGATAAATGATAATATTTATTACATTAATTTAAAACCATATTATTACGATTTAAAATTTAACGAAATGTTATTAAAATTTAAAAATTGTGAGTATGGTAAAAAATTTATTGTAGGTGAAGATAATTTTGAATCTATTATGATGGACGAATTTAAAAGATATCATTATGATTGCTTAGATAAAAATTTAAAAGAATATGAAATTGATAAAATTTTAGGAAAACAAATCATGACACATTTACAAGAATTTTTTAATAAATCATTAAAAAATAAAACACGTAGAAATTTAATTAAAAAAAATAGAACAAAACGTAAATATTAATTGGTTATTTTTGTTATAAATTTTTTAGCCTTACTAGATGCGTTGTCTTTTAAATTAGTCAAATATTCATTTAATGCCGTAGTAGTTAATATAAAAAATCCTGCAGTAAATGCTATTTTGGCATCTAAGTTTGTAAATTCATAATTACTTCTTAAAGGGTTAAAACGCCATATTAAAAATAAACAAACATATATTTTGATATAATAATCCAATTGTTCTATATATTTTTGAGCATCTGTTGAAAATCCTAAAGCAGAAATAACCATTAATAAATATAATATTATAAAAACTATATCAAACGCACGTTCTTGAAAAGAATAGAGTTTTTGAGATGATAACATATAATAAATATAAATATATTTATTTTATGTAAGTAAAAAAATTAAATTTAGTTCTCATTTTTAGTTTCAGAATAAAAAGTCAATGTACGCGCACTAGGGTCAGTGGCATTCGTATATTTTGGCATCCAAAAATAAGGTAAAATATGGGAACAATTTGGATAAGCATCATCAAATATCTTCTTGTAATAGTATTTTTCTGTTTCGATACAAGGAGTATAATTAGTTGTATTTTCTATAACATTTAAATGAGATGATATTTGCTCTTGTAATATTTGAAACAACGAACGCCCGTGAGAGCTAACACCATCACTAAACGCCTCTTTCTTTCTCCAAAGAATTTCATCTGGTAGTATAGGCTTTGAATCATAATTTTGAAAATTGTTTATAGTGAAGCTTTGTCTTAGAATATATTTTTCACATTGTTTATAATTTTTATGATTTCTAAAATAAGGAGGAATTGACAAAATATAGTTAACAAAACTCCTGTCTAAAAAGGGTGTTCTAGGTTCAAGACCATGTGAAGAAATAGATTTATCAGAACGCAAAACATCAAATAAATATATGTCGTTTAATAAACGTCTAGTTTCTTTATCAAACTCAATATCATCCGGACATTTATTCATATAAAGATAACCACCAAGTAATTCATCAGAACCATCACCATTAAAAATTACCTTTGCTTCACTATTTTTGCGAATGTATTTTCCTAACAAATAATTACCAATACTTGCTCTAACGGTAGTAGTATCGTAGCTTTCAATATTATAAATTACTTCTGGAATAGCATTAAACATATCTTCTTCGGTAACAATAATTTCCGTATGATTTGTACCCAAATAATCGGCAACAATTCTGGCATACTTTAGGTCTTCTGAACCTTGTAGTCCAATACTGTATGTCTCTAATTTATTTGGAATATTATGTATATTATAAAAATTATTAACAAGAGCGGCGATTAGACTACTATCTAGGCCACCAGATAGTAAACATGTAATAGGTCTTTCGGTTGTTAAGCAACGTTTAATAACTGCTGAATTTAGCAAATTAGATATTTTAAAATTTATGTCATCAAGTAATAAACTGTGCGAAAAATTGGGAATAAAATATGGTATATTTTTGTACATTGGTTCCCAAGAAGATAATATTTTATCAGAAAAATTAAAAACACTATAAGTACCGGGTTTAAATTGTTCAATAATATAAGATTCTTTATTTAAATTATAAAGTTCACTCAAACATTTAAGCTCTGAAGCAAATCCAAACATTTTATTAGAGTCATTCGTAATATTAATCATTTGATATAATGGTCTTACTCCTAATGGGTCTCTAGCAATATACACATTATTATTTTGAATATCATAAAGGAGAAAAGAAAAAACTCCATCTAACATATTAAGAGTTTGTTGAATACCGTATTTAAGATATAAATGAATAATAACTTCACAATCAGAACCGGTTCTAGCTTCTACTCCCATAAGTTTATACAAATCTTTATAGTTATAAATTTCTCCGTTACAAATTAAAATAATTTCATCAATAATTAATGGTTGATTGGATTCTTCATTTAAACCATTAATAGCTAATCTATGAAACCCTAACATCATTCTAAGAAAAGAATATTCTAATTTAGAAAACTCAGGACCACGATTTTTTCCTTTTACAAAACTATCTTCAATTATTTGTAATGGCGCCTTATTATTTAAAATCGCAAAAATTCCACACATGAATGATATAATAATATAGTCAAAAATCTTTATACTAGTTTACAAAGTAATTAAATTAGGTTTAATATAAAAAGTTAAATATAAAAAATATATATTCATTATATAAAATGAATAACTGTAATCAACAACAAGAAAGTGTATCCAAAATACAACAACAAACGAATACAAGAATATATGATAGAAATATTCCATCTCAAATGCTACAACCTTATTTAGATGTGAGACCTGTAATGACAAAATATTCCTATTTACCTATTGTTGACCCAAGAAAGCCTATAAATGTTCCATTAACAGTGCAACCAACATTTAGTCCTCATACTGTATTTAATCCAGGTAATACAGAATCTCCATGGTCAGGTTTTGCTTCAAAAATAAATGTTGAATCTGAATTAAGAAATCAAATATATGCTTTACAAAAATGTAGCCAAGCAGTATATGTTCCATCAAGCAATAGTGACTTATATAATTATGGTTTTACTCCAAATACATCATCTCAATCGCATTCATTGTTATTTCAAAACCAAAGTTTTTCACAATTTAATCCTAATCCAGACTCAAAAATAGTAGGTACTGATATGTTTTTCAATTCTACTAGAGTACAGGTGAGAGATATGACAAAACAAAAATGTTAAAAGTAGAATATGTATAAAAATAATATTACATATATAAAATAAATGTCAGATGCCTTTATAAATCAAGTAACTTTAGATTGTTTATTAAATAAAGAAATGTTTAATAAACATGTCAAAAATCAAAAATCAAAGTCAATTAACAAAGAAGAGAGAAAATTTTATAAAAAAAGAATTTATAATTTATTTAAAGAATTATTGATAACAAAAGAAGAACCTGAAGATTTATTACCAGATGTAAAATATGCTTATGATAATTTTATTCATTCTTGTATTCATTATTTTAAAACAATTGATAACAATGATTTGAATCAAGAAGAATATAAAAATTTAAATGAAGAGCCTGATATAAGTAACATTCCAGAATTAGATGATGATAATTTAAAAACAGAAGAGGAAGCCAATAAACTTTTGATGCGTTCAATTAAAATTACAACACCTCCTTTAGATAAATTTGTAAAAAGAAAGACTACAAAGGTTGAAGAGAAATTAATAATACCAAAACAAAAAGAAATTAATTTAAATGATCCAGAATTAAAATTAAAAGGTATAAATAAAAAGAAAAATATCACTAATAAATATGATGAAATCAATAACTCAAAAAAATAGAACAAAGAGGATATTAACAAAAAAGAAAAATAGAGTTAAAATAAATAAATCTAGGAGAAATAAACAAGTTGGTTCTTCTAGACAAAAAAAATTACAACATGTTAATTGTAGTCCCAAAGATAAAAAGGAAATGAATAATTTTACTTGTTACACAGATAAATCATTATATAAGCTCCGCGATTTATGGAATGCTAGACATCCTGATATTAAAATAAATACAAATAACACAAAAGAGATACATAAAAAATTAACAGAATATTTAAGCGGTGTATGTAATAAAGAGTCATGTTGGATAAAACAAAAAAAAGAATTTGGACCAGTAAGTAGTGAAATGAGCGATTCTTTTGCTCCAGAATCACCAGATGAATGGAAAAAAAATCCAAATGAATGGTTATCTAGTATTGATATAATGAAAGTAATGAAACAATATGAAAAAGCATATAAATGTTTTGATTTTATAGGCCCAACCCCTATTGATTTTGATACAAGAAAAATGTATGGTGAATGTGTTTGGGAAGAATTATGTAATTTTAATTTAGCTGAGCAAATTAAAAACGGCAAGACAAAAATTGGTATTATATTTAATACAGACCCACATGATAAACCAGGCCAACATTGGATATCAATGTTTATTAATATTAAAAAGAAGCATATCTTTTTCTTTGATAGTACTGGAGATAAACCTACAAAGGAGATAATGGCTTTAGTAAATAGAATAAAAGAACAAGGAATGGCTTTGAAACCCAAAATAGTATTTAAATTTGATAGTAATGAAGGTATAGAGCATCAATATGGAAATACAGAATGTGGAATATATTCATTATTTTTTATTGTTCATATGCTTGAAGGGAAAATGACAGAACATTATTTAAAAACTCATATATTAAAGGATGAATATATGCAAAAATTTAGAAAGATTTATTTTAATGATTCACTATAATATTATATCTTATATATTATGATTTAAACTGCGTAAAATTATATAAATAGATTTTTATATAATTTATATTAATGATAACAAATTTTTTAAATAAGGACAATGTTAAAATATTATGGGATGTAATAAGTGATGAAGATATTATAAAAAACCAATCACTCGACTTTAAAGAAAATATGTTTAATTTATTTACTAGTAATATCAGGGGATTTTATGATATTGAAAGTAAGAAATCAAATAATTTGGTAGAATTAAATAAAAAATATATTATGTTAGTATTAAATCACTCAAATAAGGTTATAAAAAATAGTATGTCTACAGAAATAAAAAAAATTAAAATATCGAATGAGACGCCAAATAATGTGAATGAATTAATAACATATGAAGAAATTCAAAACGATAGAAGAAGTCAGTTTGACAAAGATTTAAATAAGCGCCAAGAAGAGTTTACAAGTGCGATGTCTTTACCAGTTCCTCCAGTACCAAAATTTACTGATAGTTTAGATGATGGACCAATAAGTGAAATGGAAAAAGCAATACAAGAAATAACTGCCCAAAGAAATTATGATGTTGAACAAATAAATAGGAATAATAATAATAATTTAATTGAGAATTCTAGTGTAGATAATTGGTTAAAACCACAAGAAACATCTGTAAAAACTGATAAATTTGTACAACCTATTCAAAATAATAATAATAATGGTAATAGGCTAAAATATATAAAAATAGATAATTCAGATATTGATAATACCATTTATCAAAACCAAGTAATTGATTTGGGTAATAAAGAGCAAGAAAGTCCTAAAAAAAATGTGACATGGGGTAAAAATGAATTCTATAATAAAAATGAAGCAAATGAAATTAAATTAGAAATGGAAGAAATAGAAAAAGATAATGATAATGATAACGATATATTTAAATTATTTAAGAAAATACCTAATAAACAAGAAACAACAGAAGAAAAAATATCACTACTTCAACAAGATATAAAAAATTTAAACAGCAAATTAGATAATATTTTAGATTTATTAAATCGTACAATAATTAAATAATTAAATAATTATTTAATCTTTTAAACTATAATATTATTTTATCATTTTAAATTATAATAATATGTTAAAACTTAAAAATATATTTAGACAACTTCCAAATAAATTATTATTTTTAATATTAATTCTTTTAATTATTGTATCCTTATTTTATATATTTTTTAAAAACATAATTGTTGAGAATTTTGGAGGCTCGAACGATAATCTAGCATTTGATATTCCAACTTTAAAAAAATGGTCATTTGAAGAATCTAAAAATTGGTATAAAATACTAAAAGGTGGTTATAAAAAAAATTTTAGTGAGTTAGGTTTTACAACTCCTAACTCAAAATTATCTATATTATTTTTATTTACAAATTTAAAAGGAACTGATTATTGGAGAAATATTTTTCGTTTTACAAATACAAGTAATGATTGTTGTAATAAAGGTGATAGAATACCTGCCCTATGGGTAAAACCAGAAAATAATAATAATTTTCATGTAAGATTTTCAACTGATGCTAATGGTAATGATGGAATTGATACAGGAATTTTATTTCCAATGGGTGTTCCTATTTTAATAGGATTAATATTTGATGGCAATACTTTTACAATGTATTATAATAATATTATGGCATATAATGGCACATTTAATAATATTATGGCAAGAGACTCAAACACTGTTTTACAAATTGCTGATTCATTTTATCAACAAGATGGAAGCCTTTTTATCAAAAATTTTACTTTATATGATGGTGCGTTAACACAAACAGATATAAATTCTATTTATGATAAATTATCACAAGGTCCTGAGGGTCCTGCTGGTCCTGCTGGTATAGCTGGTCCTGCTGGTGTTGCTGGTCCCGCTGGTGCTGCTGGTCCCGCTGGTGTTTCTGGTTCTGCTGGTCCTGCTGGTCCTATTGGTCCTATTGGTCCTGCTGGTCCTACTGGTCCTATTGGTCCTGCTGGTCCCGCTGGTCCTGCTGGTCCTGCTGGTCCTGCTGGTGTTGAT